>Ga0066648_10000503_pt1 | contig 26561 bp, 25 predicted proteins | sample CryGeyCG12114_NA_FD_59537 | JGI IMG/M metagenome (GOLD analysis project Ga0066648, IMG submission 59537) | Groundwater microbial communities from aquifer - Crystal Geyser CG19_WC_8/21/14_NA | ecosystem: Environmental > Aquatic > Deep subsurface > Groundwater | place: USA: Utah: Grand County... | reverse complement strand
ACGGATATCGAGGGCCACCACCTAACGCCTACCCTCCTCGAGGTCCGCAGTCAGTCGCCCGCAAGAACTCCTTTGACGAAAACAACCTTGACGAATTCAGCCACGTGGTCATGTACGATGAGGTCCCAGATGGTGACGCCGCAACAACATACGGCGAGCCTGGCAACAATGCCATGGCAATGCGTCAACGAGAACTCATGCTCAGAGAGAAAGAGCTCAGGCTCCGTGAACAAGAGATGGCCATGAGAAACAGAGCAGGCCCCGGTCCCGGCCCAGGCCCAGGGCCGAGAAGAACATCGCATAATAAGTACCAAGCATTCATCGACGACGATGATGACGACGACGACGACTATTTCGACCCTATGGACGGTCGTGGTTCGACTGTGCCGCCTATTGATGCCGACAACTTCGACATGATGAGTGTAACTTCTCGTCGCACGAAACGCACGACGAGCCAAAATCAGCTCAGGCGAGGCATGTTCGAGGGAGGTGGTCAAATGCGAGGTGGACCTCTCGGACGGCCTCCCATGAACCGGCACAGGACCAGTGCACAATTGATGTCAGATATGCCTATGCTTGGTTCAAACATCCTCGACAACCCAATGATGGGTTTCGCATCGGACAGATATGGCAATGTTGACCGGAAAGCGATGGCCGATGAGTCTCGCGCTAATTCATTAACTGCAAGCAGGCTGCAAGAAATGGGCGGTGGCCCGGGTATGGGAGGCGCTTATCCACCGCCAAGTCGACGAACGAGCCGCTCGCCTGGTAACCCTCTAAGTCCTATGGGACCAGGACCAATGGGGCCTATGGGACGACCCCCTGGCCGCCCTTCTCCCCCAGCGCACGACCCGTACATGCAAGGATCGCGCAACGGCCGCCCGTCACCACCAGGAGGAGTACAAGCACCAGTTCCGAGGTACCCGCCAAGTAACATGATGCATCAACACGCTGTTGAGCAAGCCGGGGTGAGCAAGCCATTTCCACCCAAACCTACCAAAAGTCTGACTGGTAGTGCAAGTGCTAGTGCGGGCAGTGGTGACAGCGGCAGTGCCAATATTGAAAGCGACCCATCTGCACACAGCAGCACGAGCAGCTTTGCGCCACGAGCAATGATGGGGGTTCGTTAAGGCTTAATCCCATTGACCCTACGAAAGGGCCGGCTGTACGTGTGCTGTCACTACACGGTCTCTGAATTGTCCCATCGACATTGTGTACATTTCCAAACGAAACGCTGGTCGCTCGAATCGAGCAGCTGTCTCCCACCACTTTTGTGCATACATCGGCCGGTCATCTGCTCGGATCAACAAATAGTGTACCGAAAGCAAAACAACAATCTGACGACCTTACGAAAACACCTGGCGAAGTGATTCATCCCTTGAAAGCAGCAAAAGCACTTGGACTCTGTCTCGGATGGTCACCTCTGAGTAGGGAAAGCAAACACGAATTGGCATTTTCTTTTTCTGAGTACATAGACCCTTGAAGAGAGGAAACTTGACATTGGGAACGTAATTGTGGGATGACGAATTGGGAATGCTTCACTACCCTCTCGAGGTTGTGAAGGTCTGTGAAGAGTTCTGCATGGCTGGGACATGAACCACAAGTGCTCCAAAGCGGGGTTGGAGGCTTGTTTGTACTGCATTTTTCTATGGCGAAACACCCTTTTCTGGACAGGGTACCCTTCTGTATGGACACAGTGGCAGAACAATAATGTCATTAGGATAACATAATATCTCAAACGTACACGTGCGAAGGGATGAACAAAATCAATCAAAGGAGCATATATCGTTTTCCCTGTGGACCGCTAGCATGATGTTGTGATCTCATGATCGCGCGCCTTCCTGCGATGTCTGCTGTAGCTCTGCGTGCGCCTTCCCTGGCTGCTTTGACCATGTCGACCGCTCTCCCACAGTCACGTGCTTGTGGGATGCGTCGAAAGAATACGCGTGCCCTCCACCTCTATCTGGATCTCTCTACTAGTGCATGTTTCTTGGTTTACAGTTTGGATCTGAGGCTGTCTATATCTCCGCTTCCAGCAACGGCAGTCGAGAAATTCGGAGCAATTGTTAGATCTAAGTGCCCCCTTTTGGTACTTCATCGCATTCATTCTGACTGCCACACGTCACGGCACGTTTGGCAGCCACAGTCGTGGTTCATCACAACCTAGCGCCTACTAAACGACTCTCACCACTCTACTCGGGGCAACATGACATCCCGGCCCGGCTCTACCTCCCAACAACAACAACAACAACAACAACACCACACTCGCCACCCCACCCTCGGTCAGCAGCCACTGGGCTCCTCATCATCGTCGATGTCACTGAACAAGCAGAGGCAGTATACGCATCTACACGCGCAGATCGCGCAGTTGAACGCGCATCTCGCGGACACGGAGAACCTGCTGCGGATGACGAGCATGCAGGCGCAGGATATGCGGTTTTTGGGCGGATATGTGGGGGCGCTGTTTGTCGGGGCCGGGAGGGTGTTGGGGGAAGAGAGTACGAGGGGCAGGGAGGAGAGGCAGGAGGGGCGTGGGTGAGAGGTGGACTGTATGGTCTGAGGGCATGAGCGCAAGCGTGAGGAGTGGTGGCAGGCACGCTGAGCGCGAGTGGTTACTGTGTTGGCGATCGGTCCCTGGCCCCAATCGATCAATGCCAACTGCTGAAGTGCGTGATGTCTTTGTGCTCTTAAGAACATTGATTGGGTGTAAGTACCTAACCGCGATTGTACAGAGAGGATGAGCTCATCGTCGTCGCTGCAGGCCAGGCATCAAATACTAGATTTCGGTGCGGTACAATACCACAACATTGGGTATTGAGCCAAGGCTTGACGTTCTTCCCCTTCCTTCCTACATACTCGCCCGTGAGGTCTCCTGCACAACTTTCGTCGAGTATCGATGCTATATGTATATCTCACTCGAGCCGACTCGAAGAACACTTCGGCCGATGTTTCTCACCAATGCCCTCGCATGACCAGAACGTGATAATCTTGTCTTTAGGCCGGGAACCATCTGAACCGGGCCAGCGAACCGGCCTCGTCGTTGTTTGATCTTCATCCTCTTCGGCTCAAGCATCAGTCCAGTCCGCATGTCATTTGTTGTGTGCCAATCAACGAGCCACCCGCTTCCCGCCCCCGGCTCGTGCATGTCGTTTGCCTCTGGCCACTTCTTAGCCCCAGCACCGCATATGTTTCGTCTCTTTACCATGGCCACCACCGGGGACATGGAATCCGAAGCATGAGTAAGGAGGTTTCAGCCAAAGTTGGATGACACGAGGATGTTGCACTTGGAAGGGAGATGGGGGTGTGTTTGTCCGTTGGAGGATGGTCTGGTCCAGGATAGGTATGCTTGAGCTAGGGGAGAGTGTTTTGGAGGGTGTCTCATAGACAAGTTATCTTTCGTCTTCGGTTTTCACTGTGTTTTGTTTAAATAGCGAACTCAGCTACCGGATGATCAGTTCACGTTCCTGGGTAGAAAAAATCTCATGTCCATCATTCGAAACCTCTTTGCTCTTGTTGCCTCAATGGCTGTTAGACAGGTACGAGCCGTGAAGGCTATTGCCGCTGGTCCTGACATCTTGTGGTCACCACCACAAGCGACATTCTTTGTAGGGGGATCACCAACGGGGTATACCGCCTCTGGCACTGGTTTGTGGCCATTGGATTCGTTCACCGACTGTTCTTGTCATAGCTTCACGCGGGCCCGAAATTCTTCTGCTCTGGCTTGTAGCTGTTCAGACGAAATCTGATCATGATGTTCCCTGGTTCGCGTCTCGCGCCCAAAGTCACTTCCGTGACGCTTCACAGGTCGAGACCTTCTGACTGTTTGAGCAGTGTCGACTATGGACAGGTAGGCGGTTCGAAGGCGAAAGAGCTTGAGGTCACTGTCATGAACCTGCGGGCAGATGTTGCCGGAAAGAGCCTTCAAAGACCCTCAAAACACGGGACGAAATGACGCGAGGGGAGGGAGGAAATTGATGGCTATGTCTACGGAGGAGCTTTCGGCAGGCCTGGCAAGGAGTATGGCCAGTGCACTAGTGCTGGCCGACGGTGCCGCAGGACTGTGGTGCGTACTGCTAGGATAGACCTCGCCATCCCAGCCGCTGTCGCAGTCGTTAGCTTCTACCTTTCGTGCGGTACCGTCTTTGCTGAGTGGTTCAGTAGTAAGCATACTCGGCTTGGGTGCAATTAACAGTGGTGAAGAACAAGATGCTCTCTGGATCTCGGTCACGTTTCGGTGAGACAAGACCAGGTTTTCTGCACGTTCAGTGATATATTGGCCCGCGCTCCCTCGTGGTGGAGCGACAGACACTGCATCTGCAGTACTGCGGTAGCACGCAACCTTCGACGGCTGGTAGTGCGATGAGTGGACACCCACGGCAGGTAGTTGTGGTGCTGGCTGGTGCCGTCGCTCTGCTAGTGAAATTCAGTGCTGATAACTTACCCATGACCGGCTTCGTTTCATCGATGCTGCCAGCTTTGTCAGTGGCGATGAGTCATTACATGCATGGCGCGCAGGCGAAGACTGCCGAGTCTGGGAGCAGTCTACAATAAGGTGGTTTAGTGAAGGGAAGTAACCAGTTGTGAGTAGACCTGTGTCCATCGGGGAGAAACCAGTAGTGTCGCCTACCAATCGAACAGACGCGTTCGTCGTAACTTCACCTTATGCTATATGGCGGTCTTTTGTCGGGGAGGCCCATTTATCGAACCAGTGTCTGTCTAACAGTCCAGCACTGGTGTTTCGAAGACTTGTTGTCACCATTGTATGTAGGTACTGAGGGACACGTCTGAACGTCGAACACGAGGTTCCTGAGTCGTCCGGATGAATATGCGTGGCTACTCGTTGCGACCTGGAATACTGGACGGCTGGAAAGCTATCCTCCAATAGAATACGCCCATACCAGGACTTAGTATGCAGAGTAGTGATAGTGTATTGTCGTCGGTGGTTTCAATGGTCAGTGATCTTAGGGCGGAAAAGCAGGCTGATGCGTAACCTGCGCAGACTCATGACCTGAAGGATGTTGGGTTGCTTTTCCGGGAAAGAACTACCCCGGTATACGCGGATGGCTTCAGTCGCTTGGGTTATGCAGCAGCTGTGAGTTGGACAGTCACCCTTGGGCCCCGAGGAACTTTCGTCATGTCTCCACTGAAGGTACGTTCTCACTGGACTTGATGCTCTAGTACTTTTGACTGCTCTCCAGAAGGCCTGCAAGTTACGCCACCACGGTAGCCAGCGCATCACGACCACACCCCAGCGACGTGCAGTGAACGTTCGTTGGCACGACGAGAACGTGCTATGCTCCGGTGGGGGAATCCGTTGTTGCGTGCTAACCAATAGTGTATTCTGCATAAGAGTTAGCTAAGCGACTCGTATGTCTTTCCTGACAGAGCTAGCGCGCATGCTTTGTGACGAAAATACAATCTGTGGAACAGATTCCATGAACTGAACCGCGCCCCTAACAATAACTAGAACCACTCCGGAGCGTTTTTGCGCAAAGTGCACCTCGGCATTCTGTTGAACGGTGGGATCGGAACGTGCTGCACTGCAGAACTCATCCTTCTTGCCGTGGAAACGCGGGATACATGGGTCGACCGTAGACCGACAATGCTGTGGCCATTGTGAAAAGCAATAAAAAGTTCCGAGGCATGCCAGAGGCCAAGCCCATAGTCCTCGTGCTTAAAACCCGACAGCAAGGACGAATCGGACCGATAGATCTACCATTTAGTGATTGGTCAATGATAGGCAGATGTACGTAAACTTCACACAATCTTCTATGACGTACTGACCGTTTTGCTAAAACCAAAGGTCCCCTCGAATCTACCGTACGCTTGGTTTAAACGCACAACGTGACCGGTCTTCGATGCACCGAGTCCGTTGAAATAGGGTACCAAGGTTCGAAGGGCACGTTAGGCGGATTCACAAAATTTCGACTACCAAACTCTCTCTACCTGCGATAATTGAGCAAGTGCCGTTATGGAGAACGTGAAAATGTCGGATCTGAACGTGTGATTCTCTCTAGACGGCAACTATCAGAAACAGCAGAGGGAAGCAGCAGCATATACTAGACAGCAAAACCGCGCTTGTAAAGAACAGTGCCATACCTGACCGTACTGTTATATTCCCACACTTCAACGCGTAACAAGATCGACGACGATGCCGCCTGCTCTAGCGCTTCGGGTGTCGTATGCAGAGGGACGCTTCTCGCGTGACTATTCCCCGTGTGGATGCTCCACTATATTAGTGTGTCGGTCGAGCCCGCCATCAAGCGCTGCATAGCTGCCAGAGCTACCCCGATATGTTCTCACTTGTCGTACAGCACAAAAGGCCAAGCATCTCAGCAACATCGAAGGTCCCCCGAAGTTTGCACTACCTCAGACCAGTGGCGCTTTCCTCTCAAGGTCAGAAGACTGAAGTTGAGGCTTTTTGAGTTTGATGAGCTGCAACAACCTGTTCCAATACGAGTTCAGCATTCTATAAAGTTTAGTCCTAACATGGGTTCAATACCTGTCAATCAAGTAGCCCATGGTGACGCGCAATATCCTGCCGAATCGCAATCTCTTTAGGACGAATTTGGACCCTGCACCTTCGGCCACCGTGTGCTAGGATAGCCGTTCGCACGGCTCTGCCTAGGATCCTCCTTCCACCGCATTTCTCCTGTCGTCCCGTCTTTGATTGCCACTAATCCGGTTGCGATTCCCCGATCGACCGGTCGCTCGGACTTGCCGCTCACTTCCCGATCTTCGATGGCGTACGAACAGTGACAACGTGGCTGGATCGTCGAACTCTGGCAGAGCCGGCTGACATGCCCTTGTTGTCTTTAGCAACATCGCTTCCTCATGTCTGATCCCTGTCTAAATGGACCAGGCTGCTGATATCGAGCCGTGAAGCAGTCCTTTCGCTACAGCAGTCGTCGACATGCCTCTTTCGTCTACCACATTTGAATTGTCTGTCAGCCAAACTGGACTCGGCGACGCTTCACTTTCTCTTATCTGGATGAATGAGATAGATATCGAGTCCCCAATTTATTGTTTGACCTACCCTGGCCTGGTAGTAGCATTGTTTGCTTCAGAGCACTACTCGTAGCCTTGTAGACCGGTTGTCCATTTTTGTCGCTATTGGCCTCCGATCACTAGCCTTGTCTCTAAGAAACGTGGACTGTCAGATGTTAATTGCTGGAGCTGGAAGTGCCGCAGATGAGGTCGTCAACGGGCGGAGTTTCTTCCGCGGACTGCCTGCAACAGGTCACGTCGTATTCAGGGCCGCTGCTCTCCGAGCGATCCAAAACCCTCGTACGTCTCGTTCCCAACGGTGTTGTATAACCTGCTAAAGGTCAGTCTGAATGGCCAGCTTCTGCTTGATCGTGGCATCCTAATCCAGCCGACTGGATGGTATAAAGGCCAGACTGCAATCGAGGTTGTCGTCATTCACTGCAATAGAGAATTACAATGTCGTTGCGCACTTCTTCTACGCCAATCTGCGCATTCTATTCGCACCGAAGGGCGTGCCAGAGGAAAAGCGAGAGAACCAGAAAGCCTCGAATGTCTCTAGCTCACAGCCAAGGTGCTGGGACACTGTGATGGTGGTAAATGCCGAACAACTCGAAAGTCTACTGTTCTGTCGCATTGCTTCCGTGCTATCAGCATTGTCAGTGCTAAGCTTCTTTGGGGGATAGGGTCTATACTTATGAGTTTGTGGTAGCGGCAGGCTCAAGCTCGGCGGTAGATGTCGTGCCACAGGATAGTTGCGTGGACTGGCGGTAACAAGAGGAGTCAAAGCAAACAAAAAAGGAAATGGGATTACCAACACGAGCAACCAGCGCTTGGCTCACACGCGGGAAGCGGCCACCTCGAAAAGTCGTCCTTTCCGTACTAAGGTAGACACGGCACCCGTCTTTTGAACGAAGTATCCGCAGCCACAGGACTTTCGTTCCTTCCCGCTCTTGTCCCCATCGCATCTTAGCTCATTCCAATAAAAATAGCACATGGTTCTAGTGTCGGAGAGCCTCGCTGTTTCAAACAAGAACAGTGACGCACTCTCAAGCAGCACCCATCACTTTGATTCTTTCTTCAGTTCCTAATTTCGAAGTGCAGTGTTCAATATAGCAAGTCATTACCTCCAATCTCTCTGTCGAATACTCGAAGATGTTCACCAAAAATGTGACTCGGTGGTTCCGCAAATCAACCTCCAGCTGTGGAGTATTCCATGGTGTCTGCGGCCAGTATTTACTCGAGTCGTGCTTGAACGGTTATGAACTAGACGTGGTAGCCTCGGAAAACTGGCCATGCAAACAAAAGAGCTAGGACGTGTTATTTATCGCGTACATATGTTGGAGGCACGAAGCACGAACCAATGCCTTTTCAGCCAGGCCATTCAGGGTGAGCAGAGGTCGGATCTCGTTGAGATGGCAGGTAATGCGCAGGAAATGGTTGTTGAGCATTTGGAGGAGGGTACCATTGTGCATCCTGTGTGAATTGTGGCGGATATGTTGGGTTGTACACATATTGTCCATGTCCTTGTCCACAATCGATCGGCGTCGTACTCATTTGCATACCCATCTCTGCAATGTTACTGCTCGACTGGCTCTGCAATGCTGGCATTGTCATGCCCCTATGCGTTCCTGGAAATGTGTTGGCGTATCGATGATATGTGCTAGGGGATTGCCCAGGGTTCTGCGCTGGCATGCTCCCAAAACCTGGCCGCGTCGTACTGTTCTGCGGGTCTATGCCTCGGTTGCTGTGTTGAATCTGAGGCTCTTGCGACGCCAGGGCAGAAGCATTACCGAACCCAAACTGTTGCTGCTGGTACGCCAGCGCCGCGGGGTCGTTCGCAAACCAGTACGCTTGAGCCGGCGCGTTCGGAGACTGACTATGCTGAGGATTGTATACGTTCTGCATGTGTACTTGCGTCGTCGGGACAGCCCAGTCTGGGAGCACGTGAATGTGCTCGCTTCTAACGCTGGATGCTGTTTAGGTCAGTTCGTGCTGCTACTGACCAGATAACGAAGACTCACTAGAGGGGGCCACCAGTCCGTGCGCATGCGTCTGAAGAGTGTTTGGGGAAACATCCGCCGTCACGTCTATATCGTAAGAACCCTGAGTCGACGCTACTGGAGTTGGGGAAAGCGAATCTTTCGGCTCGTCCCGTTCACCACCCGTGGAACCAGCTCTGAGATCCGATTTGGACCTTCGTGTGTTGGTGAGCTCGCCTTCAACTGGGTAGAATTGACACTCTTTCTTCAACCTGATGCAATTTTGGCATCGGTTTTCGGTCTGATCGGCTGAGGGTATACACCGAATTTTGCGTCGTCGACAATGGCCTGCATTGTCAAGTCAGCCCAACGCGCGCGAGTATGGCAGGGCGCTCTTACCGCAAGCTACAGCTGTCCTATGATAGCCCAATTTGTTCCGTTTCTTGCTATCATTGCCCGAAGCAGAAGCAGTTTCGTTCTCAATCTGGGGGCTGGTAATGCTCAAAGACATCGCGTGGTTTATTATAGTGTACAACCAAAGTGCTCGGCTGCAGGAAGTCAGCCTGACAGATTCGCGATATGGTCTGAGACGAGACAGAGCTGAACATCAGGTTGCCAGCGACTGTCGAGGCAGCGACAGTACGAAAGTAGATTGCCTCCGAGATTCAGCGACCCAGTGGCGACTGAAGACAATATACTTAGTGTTGTATTCAGGTATGGCGACAAACAGTTATTTAGTCATGGCAGCCATGGGCGGAGCCATACCTGTCCACTAAGTTTGCGGTTGCCGAGTCCGATCTCATGAACAGCCTTGCAAGTACCATAAGTATGTGGTCGATCAAAGTCCTACACCTCGGCAGCCGGCCCTCGCTGATCGTCCACGACGTTGAACTGTGAGCCCACCAGCTAGTGTGTAGATCAGCTCTCTGCACTGCCGCTTAGCGAAACAATCTAGGTCAGATTGCTAGAACCTCAAAGCTTGTTGATGTGCGTCGTTCGCCGTTGTGTCTGTTCACAATGATAGCGGCATCGGAAGAAGCAGTTGATCGTATAGGTTGGAAAAGTTCATGCCCTGTCCCAACGTGCCAGTGACGATCAAAGCTTTGCATGAATTGTGCGACTAAACTGTTATTGGAAGGGGTACTAGATCAAAGCTGCATACACAAAACCTGCATCACGGGGCGCTCAGTATGCAGACCTGCGAAGTTCGAATGGATGTATAACGACCAGGGTCCAAGGAGTACCGGCTCGGATCCAGGGCTAGGCTGAATACAGTCAGAGTACTGCACAACTCGATCATTAGACGGAGTGCTTAGAGTTTTCGTAGATATGGATCTGGAAAGGACGACAAGCACGAGTGCTAGGGCTTGTTACCGAGCAGCATGATCCGAACAGCGCCAAGGGGAGACTTGACGTTGGTGAACCAGGTCCGGTTGCGACGGAGGGCGCCGTCGCGGCCAACGGTACCCTGTCCATGCGTCTTACAGTAGCTTGAACACATGGCCTGTTCGCCTCAACTAGCCAGATGTACTTCATCTACCGTAGCCTGCAAGGATTGAAAGGATGGGCATTGTGCTTTGCCCGGTAGCACACGGAGTTTAGGCACTATGACATTTCGGCCTCAACTGTGTCCGAGATGACACACCATGACATGGATGCGGTCGTCTAAGGTGGATGATCGACTCAGGTGGGTAGACGCAAGTGAAGAGCTAGGGCAAGCCCGTCCACGTCCAGATCACTCCTGTCACACCCAATCGTCGTCCTGGGATGCGTGCGAGCACGGCGTGACCGCTCGCTGCATGTGCAAAGGTTTGTGACTGTTCCACAGTGAGCCTCAAACTCCCTTCATAACAACTGGACAGCAGTTGAATAACATGGCAGATCCGCAAGCACAATGGACACGCACAATAATCTTAGCATTTGTGGACGGGACTTGCTGGTAGGTTTAAGAGTCTGCTACGGGGAAGTCTTACGCGCTAGTCCAGGTCCTTCGTGGGCAACTAGCACATGGCGCACTGAGGTTAGAGCTACGAACGAACAATTATGATTTATTGATGTCCCAAACTCAGTTCTCATACTAAGAGCTTGGCTTAGCGATCCTCACATACTATATGTCCTCGGATACGCATGCGCCTCGCAAACTGCTCATTTCTTATACGTGGCGGTCTAGGTTCGACTGCACGATCGTTGGCAGAGCGTCATCTCGACGAGTCCAGGCACGCAGAGACATTGTGAAATCTGTAGTTGGCGAGGAACCTTACCGCAGGCAACGTGGAGGCTCTACGAAAGACACCAAACCGTAAGGGCAACTTGCATTCCCATTTGTTTGGAAAAGAGCCTTAAACGCAACTACCAATAGGATATTTTGGAAGCCCTTTCGAAGAGTCAGTGGCGAATCATGAAGATTCCATCGCGCGCGTACAACGCCGCGATGAGTGTAGATCACATCACCCAGATCTGCAATATTATGCAAGCCTACGCGGGGCCAGGCCTGCGGCGTCCTACTTGTAGCATTTGTAGCAAGCTATCACTTTGCTTTCTCGAAGGTAAAAAGATGGAACACAACGCGGTGTTGGTCATGAGGCTCAATGTGTCCACTGTTGTTAAAACGCTAAATATCGTCATTCAGATTAAAGACTGATACTAACACGCGAGCTTGTTTGCTGCGGGAACGAAGCAGTTGGGAAAATCTTAGAGGGTGTTGCCGTAGAGTAGGACTCTGGTACAGACTGGAGTGGACATCCGGTAAAAGGCTTTCCATTCCTCAATTCCCGCTCGGAAAGCAGGCAGACTAAGCACCTCGTCGAAAGTAAGCCAAAGCGACTTCACGAAAGCTGCTTAGGTTTACTTGCAATAGCATCGAACGCGCAACTGTTGAGGCGCATGCAGGGAGCATGAGGTTCCAGATGAACAGTCTCGTGATGCGATCGTCGTTACGTCGATACTGGCGGCTAACTAGTGGTAGACAAATGCTGGCTCATACTGTTTGCTGGAATCCACGTACGAACAGCGCGCTAGGATCCTCCCTACACAGGCAGCCAACTCCTTCTTCCAGTGCTTGATCGGAAGGTGTGTGCCGCTGTTATTGGGGACATATCCGAGAGACGACAAGAGCTCAAAACGCGGTTGCTCGGCTTGCAAACTCCAGAATCCATGAGGAGAAGGTACCTAGCTGATGGAGGAGCACAGTGGTATGAGTACCGGTACGATTGATAGACCACCCCGCTCAGTATATAGCCATTCCTCTGATTCGCTTGCTCTGTACACCCGCATCATTAGCGTTGCGACACGCCGCTTAACGTATGATAGCCGGGCGCCAATGCGAGTAGATCTAGGGTAAATCTTATCGGATGTATTCGACGCCAGTACTTGGTTGAACCCTGGTTTTTAGATGAGGTACGTTTTGTCTCTTGCTCACAAGATTGATAGTCACCTTAGCACTGTCAAATTATCTATGGTTCTGTGTGCATTAGATCCATGTACTGGAGACGAAGTAATGCGTCTACTGTCTGATCGAGACTGTTACAGCAGAGTAACGCTCTAGGCGTAGAGCTTAAGTTACGACAGATAAGGAAACCTTCCAGATATACAAAAGGGGATCGCGTTTGCTACCTCACCAAAAACCTAGGCGGCGATCAAGTTGGGTTTTACCTTCGAGGGATGGCTGACAGCATCGTTGATCAACGATGCATGTGTGGCTCAGACACTTTGAAAAAGAGCAGAATGCTTTCTGTCTTTTGTATTATCGTCGATGTGGGGAAACTGATGGATATATTACCTAGTTTCAAGCATTGAAAAACACTTAAAGATGCCGCGACAGCCGGAGGCATGGGGTTCAAGACACATCGCCAAGCATCATGGCTTCACAGCATTTGAGACCTTCTTTTAGGCTTTTAGGGCTGGTGGGTGGATCGTGTACGGCAAGCATTGCGACAAATTCGAGCTTAGACCATATGTTAGAAGTCACGCGAGGCTGCACTGCATCAGCCACGGAGAGGATTAGCGACTCTCCGATTGCGACATCACGAGTATTCACACCGCTCGAACTCTAGAAGAACGTGGTGTCCAGTATCTGGCGCTTGACCGATGTCCAATCCACAGTTATATCATCTACAGCACAGTCTGAACCATACCCATGGGGCCGCAACCCACAAGCTCGATGCCTCGTGAGATATATCCTTTTCGTGCGTTAGTCGGTTGCTGCAGTGCGTGGGGTACGCAGCATCCTTCACAGGCAGTGGACACGACAACTGAGGCGCGGATCTAAATGGGCTTCGTCAAAACGTCAGGATCTACTACTCGTAACTTTTGTGGCTAGTTGGTAGAGTGCCTGCCGGTGACAATTTTACCCGACGCAGTGTTGGCTCATACCCAATGCTTGCTATGATTCTTGCACTGACGAGGCTTATCTGCAGTAGACTTTCACCTGTTCGCCACGAGCTTGTGCACGTCTGTTTTACAGGACGCTTTCTGACGTGTCAGGACCACGCACCTCACGCCAAAGCTTTCAGCCACACCGCTGCATTCAGAAAAGGCATGAGCCGCGCAATCAATTTCAACGGGTAACAGCCATGCATTATTAGTTAATGGCTGTACGAGCAGAGTCGTTCAGACGCTGTTCCTCGGCCGATGTTCCCGGGCAATTTCCGACAATTAAATATTCGCCTAGTCACCATTGCCTGTGCGCGACCCTAGCTCCTTCCCAACATAGGATCAGTAAATCACGTTCGTAAACATGAAAGCGAAACACTGTGTTCGACCCAACTGATGGACACGGCAACCACGCAAGTGTTTCTCCGATTCAGTGGATGACAGCATCACTGGTATTCAGTGCCTCTGCAGTCCAAACGATGTGTAAAGGTTGTTGGCCCTCAAGCGGCGGCGCCTCTTCAGGATAAATGATGTCCTTGGCGACGCGCAGCCTCTTTTCGGCTTCCCAGCGTTTGCATCAGCATGAGCGGTATCTTATACAATCCTCTATCTTCTGGTCGCTGACCGGGAGCTGGGATGTTCAGAATATAGTCACAATGTTGTAGTGTTGGGACGAAGACCAACTGTGTAAACCAAAGATGACATCGTTCAATAAATGTTTGGCGCGTGTAGCAGAAGGCTCCAAAATGGGTTCTTGTCCTCTTCCATCTTGCTTGCCCACTACGTGCTCTCCAACAGCATTCCATCAGACCTTGAGATATCTGTGAATCAGAACACATCAACATGAATGACGCTGTCACAGCTCAGTGACCATGTACTATCCCCTCAAGAAGCGCAGAATGGCCTCGAGAGCAGCAATCCTTGGCGCACTCACCACCTTGATTTTGCTCTACTACACTTCTCCTTGGACACAGCAAGCCCTCTGCCCGACGGTGACCTCAGGCTACGTGAAACACTTATGTCCAGCCATTAAGGAGTCATGGAACTTGTTCTATCATCTAGGTGGGAATGGTCCATGGATCCCGAGGGCTCCTGAGAGCGCGTCAGACAACTTAGGCCTCAACTGTAAGGTTGACCAAGTACACATGATCTCTCGCCATGCCGAGCGGTACCCGACATTGAATGCTGGGATGCGCCATGTAGCCCTACTTACTAAATTACGGGCAGCAGATGTGCAACTATCTGGAAGCCTAGAGTTTCTGAACAAATGGACATATTTCACCAACGTTAGTGATCCGTCGTTCGAGGACCTTACCGACACGGGTCCATATGCGGGGACTCTACAGTCATTCAACACCGGCGAGCAGTTACGCGCACGATATTCCCATCTCGTCAAAGCAGGCCGAATGACAAATTTCTGGAGTTGCAGCGCACCAAGGGATGTGGAGACAGCAAAGTACTTTGCAAATGGCTTCTTTGGCTCGGACTGGCAGGACAAGATGTCCGCGAAACTGCACATAATTCCCGAAACGGCGGATCGTGGAGCAGACACCCTCACTCCAGGTGACACATGCCTGAAATACATCGAGGACAAGGTACACGGGCATGATCGCGGATACGCCGAGCTGGCTGCATGGCAGGCAGTCTTTGCGAAGCCGATCGCTGAGCGAATTAGAACTGATGCAGGCGGCTTAGAGCTCAGCCCGCTCGAGATCTATGGCATGATGGAGATGTGTGGATTTGAGATCTTAGCCCGTGGCTCAAGTCCTTGGTGCAATGTCTTCTCGCATGAAGAATGGCTCGATTTCGAATACGGCCGTGATCTCCTGCACTTTTACAGAGCTGGGCCTGGCAATGACTTCGCAGGGGCTATGGGGTGGCTGTGGCTGAATGCAACAACCACACTGTTATCTAATAGTTCGGCGTCTGGTGTCTACTTCAGCTTTGTGCATGACGGTGACATTATTCCTCTCCTCTCTACTCTCGGCATCTTAGATGAAACAAACAGAGTGGGTTTCTTGCCAAATGACCGGAGGAAGACCGATCGCCAGTGGAGGACGAGTGATGTAACGCCCATGGGAGGCAGGCTGATTTTCGAGAGGGTGACCTGCAGCAACACGGGGCTCGGTCAGAACCTGAGACGGTCATACGTCCGGCTCTTCATCAATGATGGCATGGTGAACTTGGAGAAGAGCCTGCTGGGAGGGGGTCTTGCACATAGTGCTGGTATGAGACAATGGGTAGACATGGTGGGCAAAAAAGGAGAGAAGTTTGGCGACTTCCGAGAGATATGTGGCCTAGCAGACGATGCACCACCGAGAATCTCATTCCTACAGCCCCAATATCAGTAATAATAAATGTCGTGATCTGGAGAGTGTTGTAACATTAACCCGAAACAGTCTCGGGGTTGCACAGGATGTCTTCGCATCGTAGCTTCCTGGCTCGCCCTGGCGAAGCTTCTGCGTACCTTGCAGCATCCAAGTTTAGCGAGCATCATGATCTGCAGTTCTGCATGTTTCAGCTCTTCAGGCGAGAAGTGGCTTGTTTGTTTCATACTTGGGCTGGACTTGGAGTTCCTGCAGGCTGCTGCTGGAATATGTAACCTGTCGCTGCATTGTTACCGAAAAACGTGACCATTGTCGACATGTTCGCAGCTCAACGAGCCGCCCTGTGAAGTTTCTTTTGTGCGCTGACCTGCGTATATACCCAACGACACCCCACGTCGATCACGAATATCGAGACTCGAAACTTGTCTTCTCGCCAACGTCACTGGCAGAACAATAACAGAATGGCAGAATTCCAGACACCCACGGAAGCCTCTCAGATGAGCACAAATGGTGTCATATCAAAAGGTGCAGAGATGCAGGCATCTGGAGACCAAGCAGACCTGTTCTCGGAATCCCTCATCTCTCCAGAGGTGAAAGCAAGTTTGCAAGAGGTCGGCTACACTATCAGGCCACTAAGGAAAAGTGATTACAGCGCGGGTAGGACTTCGCCGAACATGCATAGGACAGACGACTGACAACCCTCTCTGCAGGATACCTTGACTGCCTCCGCGTGCTTACAACTGTTGGCGAACCCTCAGAAGCCGCCTTCGATGAGCGTTACGACTTCATGGCTTCGAGAAACGACACCTATTACATCCTCGTTATTTGCGACTCCAATTCTAGGGTCGTGGGCACAGGTGCAGTAATAGTAGAACGCAAGTTCATCCACAACATGGGCCTGGTCGGTCATATCGAAGACATAGCAGTAGACAAAAACCAGCAGGGCAAGAAACTTGGTCTGAGGATCATTCAAGCATTGGACTATCTCGCGGCAAAGGTCGGCTGCTACAAATGCATTCTGGATTGTAGTGAGGCCAATGAGGGGTTCTATGTGAAATGTGCCTTCAAGAGAGCAGGGCTTGAGATGGCACACTACTACTGATATCCTGGCATCAACAAGATGTCGATGTTGAGGCACGAATTCATGGCGGGATGACGGTTACTGGGCCCTAGAGCGTTCCGGCAGCAGCATATGGATGATAAGTGATAGGTTATCGAAGAGGTAGCATGGAACAGCCTGCATGGATACTACGGCACTGGATTTTGTTGCCAGAGCACAATCAACACCTTGCTTCTAGTGATGGGGCCACGAATCTTAGACTTGCTTCTGCCTTTCACACTGCACAGCACAGAGTACTTGGGCTCATGCTGCCTTCCCCGGACACAATGGCCCAAATTCGCTAAAGCTTCCACGAAGCATCAAGGAGATCAGGCATCAATTGGTGCGCTAACAACGACGTAAGCTAGAACAATAAGGTTCTTCTGTTACTCCTCGCATCCGCAGTTCCGTCGCTTCCTCTGCCGAACTCTATCTTCGTCCCAAAACATCACACCGCTGCTCCTGTCCTCCTAACTTAGTCGTAGGATCCCTGCTACGAGTACATGGGAGACACTTCCAACTTCCTTGCTTGCCATCCTTCTTGGCATTTCCGACGAAATGGTCGTGGTGTAGATCGATTCCCGATTGTTATAGATGCTTGCAGACGCATATCCGGTACAAGTACTACCGTCGACAAGGATCTTGTGGTCACTGACTTGCGACATCGCAGCGCCTGCAATACGAGTACTGCATGTCCGACCTCGAGCGTAGTGTACCTAATTTAGTTCATGCCTACCACGATGAGGGCTGTCGATCCTTCGTCCGCTGATTCTCCGGATGCTTGCGCCCATGTCCTAAGCAGGGCCTCTTTCTTGACAATATTCAATATGTCTACATCGGACGGCGATGTTTGTTGCATTTCCGAGGAACTATGCCGCCGCTCGGACATAGGCCGGCAGTGAAAGGGATTTAATAGGATCTACGGCTCACGCAATGCAGCCGCGGAGACCAAAGTACTGTCACGTCGAGCCGCATCCAAGTTCTCGGTCCCTCACACGAGAGCTCCCAGTGGGCCCATGACGACAACGGCACTTCTTACACGTGTTGATTACTGTTTTGTGTTCTTCCAAAGTGAAGTCACTGCCAAGGGAAAGGACGAGGCTCTTTCTGAAGTCAGACATGGCTGTTGGCAGCAGGCACTACTTTACTTGACCCCAGCGATCTGCTCATAAAGACCACGCAGATTGACGATTTACACTTGGCATCAGCTAGGAGTCGAAGTCTGCCTTGGAAATTCCGTCGCCATCAACAGGGACTGGAAGCAACGTTTAGCCGACCCAAGCAGCTTTGGGAATGTCAGCACTAATTGTCTCGTCCGCCATTCGACTCTTGTCACCTACGACATGTGTTAAGCATTGTAGGCACGGCTGCGTGACTAAGCCTCAAATCTGGCGTATGAGGGTGTACGAAGGTCAAAGATGATAGTCTGAAGCAAGACCTGTCATGAAGCTACTACGAACTCTTCCTCACAACCATTCTGGGCTTATGCCCATGCTGTCATGGTGCAAAAGACCTCCAGGTCTTGTCGCCTTCGTGACAGGAGCTAGCAAACACTATCCACTGTGGCGGTATCAATTCAGTACACAACCAAACACTACGAAGATTGTCACCCTCGCCCAGCTGGGACAAGCTCGAGGGTGCCAGAATCGTCAACAACTTGCTCGTGCCTGCTCGAAGCAAGACCTTTTCGCCATCGAGCGCCGGAATTGTTTTAAACTCCCCAACTCTGGCACGATTTCCCGGTGGCATGAACGATGACCGCTGACTGAAGCGTGCTGTGCCCCTATTTCACATTCTTGTCAAGGCGCATCAGTTGAGTCCAACATTCGAGACATGTCCCGAGATTGCCGGAACTTCACAAAAGACTGCATAAACTACGGAGATTTTGCAACACGAGCTTTCCGATTGTCAAGCTACTGAACCAAACAGATGTGCTGCAGAAACACTGTCCTTATTTCGCGCCACGGATGTGTTAAGTCGACTTCCTACCACGTTGGCTCAACTCTTCAGCAAACGTGACAAAGCCTGCTTCATACACGAACAACATGTTGATCTTGTAACAGATTGCCCTGGGAACTACCCAACCAGCGTAGCTTCCTCGAAACGTTCCAGCCATTCTGTGAGGAGTATCTTCTCGACCTCTAGCACCATTGCCAAGATCTATGCTCGTCCCAAGGCAGAACATGGTTTCAGGGTTCCGCCTCGCTCGAGTTCAGTTCGGTGCAGTGCATACCAGTTTCAAGAATGCGGTCGCCGGCTATGAGTTGCGTATCATCGGACTCCTGCCGATCTGAACGTAGTTCACAGACCCCAAGTCCACAGACCCTAACTTCATACGCTGCCATTCTAGGAGTTCGTTGACGAAAAATAAGCGGGCATAGGCGTCTCAGACCACAGTCATGTTGCGAAGCTGACCAAACTTCGTCGAGCTCTGATATTGTTCTAACTGGCTCACACTTCAAGAAGCTCACTGGAGATCGGTCATTGCTCGACGGATTCACTGGAAACTGAGCCCTCTTGGTGTGCTAAGGTAAAGACATTCTATGTTCCAATAAGGGTGATCCGATCGAGCAAGACCGACTGTATATGCCGACCAGCTAGGGCCATCAGAGCAGCTTACACCACCGCCCAAGGCTATAGGCTATAAGCTAGCTTACAAGATAGCTTTTGCACCTAAACATTTATACCGATATCAACGGATGTAGCATTTCCATCACATTTCACATAGCTCCCGAAGTCCTCTACCATATCGATATCTAAGTCGACACACAGAGACCCTGCTGTCGACAATATCAAAGCTTTAACGCACGCTAATGAAGAAGTCTGTGACCATGATGACTATCGTTCCAACGACTACGGTTGTTTTTACTGCGCCGCTACAATGGAAGCAAACCTAATGGAGGTCCATCATGAGATTATGCGTCGAGACGGCTGGACCGAAGACGAAATCAAGGCGGTTTCGATGCAACAGTCCGTCACTAAACCTGTGATAGAAATGGTTCCAGGGTCCAAAAGGTCGATAGAGACGTAGAGGCGATGGTATACGTTGATGATGCTCAATGAACAAAATGCTCGGGTCGATGCTGGAGAAGATGGTGAGCTGAATCAGCAGTCACGCGGCAAACTTCCATCTGCGCAGTAACAGGAATTGCCAAGCTTCATAGGCCCTAATTGACCACTCATAGACCGGTCGGTAAATGCCTCGGTACTAATGGTTCGCATGACCATCGAACAGAACGAGGCTCATCGGGGCGAAGTCGTACGGCAGATTTCCAGGCCCAAGGTGCCCACGCCACCCTAATTCGTTTCGAGTGCAATAATTCATCCTGACTCACCTGCGCCGTTCCTTTTTCAGCTTGCAATCCGGTCGTTTTGACTGGCTAGCAGCAGCCAACTCCATCCTTTTCGTCATCTTGTTGCATGCGTACTTCTCCTTGACTTGAGCAGGCAGCCATGCTTCCGCCTTTGAACGAGTCACTTGTCTGATGGGTTTGGTCCGTTCAATGCAACCTACAGTATACGAACACCCGCACAGCGCCCACCACATGTCGTACAATGAGCACTTTGCTTGAAATGCCAGCAGTGCTGTAACACAGACCGTCTGAACCAGTCGCGCGGCGCAAAAGAGCATTCTGATGACTCTCGCAGCGGTTTCCGCGGCTTCTGACAATGGCTGGGTACTATACATGTCCCAGCTTCGTCATGGATGTGTGCTGATCTAAGCATGGAATACATATAGGCGAAGATTCTACGCAAAGGCATAACCAGAGCGTTGTTCAACGTTGCTGCGGCGTACCAGACGTGGTGCAGTTGTGACGGAGATGCAGGCGCCTCGATTCACTTGACATGAGGCAACACTTGCCTGATAGTAACTCCCAAGACATAGAACCGTAGATTGTCAATGTACAAGGCACTGGATCAAGACGATCAGCCTGTTCACGAATGGATCTGTTGCCTGCTTGAAACTGAGTGGCGCAAACAATTGGGTTTTGCTCCAGGTGAGGCGTCAATGGTCGGGGCCTGCCCAACTTTGAGTCATGCCTCTCGGATGCGCCCCAGCTGCACGGTCGCCACCGTCGCAGTGGTCCCGAATAAGAACCACCGTTCCCCAGCCGCCTTCGGCGACATGACTCCCCAAACCACAACAGCCATGAAACCGACAACATATCGTCTTGCTCATGCGAGCAGCAGCTACTGAACCAGTAAGTGCACACTCAACATTATGACAACATGTCACGGCCGCAATGCGCGACGGACAAAATGCGCATTAATTTGCACATTATTCGAGGCCTCCCAGGCCTGCCTAAAGACTCGAGCACCCACTGACTCAATTTGAAGACCGCAACTGCAATACACGCAGCTAGAGTCATTGTTCTTGCCACGCATCATTGGCAGACAGATACCAGAATTAGAATCAAGACACCACTACACCCTCCTCGACCCTCCGGATTTACCGCATACCTAACCGAGTAACGTTTGATCTCGAGTTCGCTCTACCGCGACATTCAGCGGCATTTTTCTTCTTCCCTCTGGAAGCCGTTGTTTGGACGCACGCACCTTGCTGGTAGCGACAAAGGGCATTCGGCCACAGCGGCGAAAAGAAGAATTAGGCCTGCCTGATACATTGACAGCAGGAGCCTGGTAAAGAGTCACATTTGAGGCGACTCTTCTACCCTTAGGCGCGTTCCAACAACCCCCTCCACTCAAGCGTTCATTCATTCACTTAAGAAGGATAGTCATGAGTTTGGGACGACATCAATACTCTGACCCAAAACCACCAGTCAGCAGCCCCCCGCCAGATCCATCTACTTCAGATATATCTAGTGACGAGCATACAACATCAGCATCTGTTTCGTGGTGTACTAAGGTCATTTGAACTCAGACACTTGTCGGATATCGCTATACTTGGGTCTGCTACGTACCCCAAGTCGAGTATTCAAAGGCTGGTTGACTGGTTGGTGAAGGCCACTATCATTACTCGTTTGCCCCCCCAAAGACACAAACCCAATCTTTCCGCGACTATTTGAAGCGCTTTCAGTTTCGGCAGTCATTTCTTACGACATCGCATCGAAGCAAGGCCGCTATAACAGAGAATGACATACGCCTCACTCTCCGCCGACCAGTTCCCACTCGGACACGACTCCGCTACTTTCTCCCAATCAAACATTGGCGCGTCCCTAGCGCCCCTTCCGCAGTACAATGAACACGTGAAGCAGTCAGCGTTCGAAAACTACCAAGTTGGGTATGATCCATATCTTGCACTGGAAGAATCTTCTCAGAGTTCACTGGAAGACTCGTGCAGTCAATCATCGGACTCGACGATTCCTACATCGCCTCTTAGCAGCTCGTCATATGACATAGTCGATGAGGCCAACGAAGATGTAGCTAACATCAGTCTGACCTCAAATCAAGATGGGAACTTGCCCACGACTTCGAAAACCAACAGCCAACAGCAAGTACAACATGAATGGCAAAATGGCAACTTGTCATCATGGCAAACTCTGAACGAGCATCGTGGACCGTTGGCATCGTCGAAGTCGCCAAAGACTGCTTCGGCCTGGAGAGGAAAACGGCGGGGCAGCACAAACGACGCCTCAAGTTTTGCTTGTGCCACCACCCCAACAGGTCCCGCCGCTGCTCCTACCGCTTATGGTGTTGCGCAGAATGTACCTTACCGGCCAAAGATCAATGACAGACTGCAGTCTTCCTGCTTGAATGCCAACGACGCACCATCCGGGATCCCGTTAGATACTTCACGCGTTGCGACTGATGCACAGCGCTCGAGAATGCGTGTGCTGCCAGACCATGAACATGAGGTCCTTCAGACACGTCGCCGTGGCCGGTCTACGGGTCCGGCCGCATGCCCGCCGCGGTTGCGAAGAGACACTGACCATACGGATGCTATAGTCAAGATGATTGTGCTGTTTTGCACTAATCTCATCTATTCTATTTGGCCAGCCCCCATGGTCGGAGCTGAAACCTCTTCGCTGCAGAGTGGTACGAACGTTCTGCCGCTTCACGTTTTCATTACGGAGACTTTAAGGCGATCCAAAACTAGCTACTCGACTCTGCAGATCGCGCTCTACTATCTCATCTTGCTCAAACAGTGCCTTCCATCATCCACTGGTCAGCCCAGCCAAGGCTGTCGTGCCATGCAGTGTGGCAGGCGGATGTTTCTAACAGCCCTGATATTGGCGTCCAAGTATCTGCAAGACCGGAATTACTCTGCTCGAGCATGGTCCAAGATCTCCGGCCTCCCTCTGAAGGAGATCAACGACAACGAACGACGGTATCTTAGCATCGTTTCCTGGGATCTTCACGTGCCAAAGAATACCTTCGATAATTGGAGCAAAATCGTGCTTAATATTTGCCGGCTTTCAATGGACCCGGAAGCGTGTGGACGTGACTCTGATCAGCAGTCTCCCGGTCCTGGCACTGGTCCTACAGGCCAGAAGTGTTTCCTGCAGAATATGTGTCAGGACAACGCAACAGCGCTACGAAACTGGTGGTTGTCTAACCTCCGCGGGCTTTGCACGAACGTGATCAAATGCCCCAAAAGAACTGAAGGATATGTTTCGTCCATTTGTCCATTCAGGGACAGTTCTTTCTTGCCTCGGCCGATTTTTGAAGATTCTTTGCAAGAAAACTTCAATGATGTCTCGGCGGGTGATGAGACGCCTCGTGCGCTTGAGTGTCTGCCAAGACTACCGAGCATCGACCGTATCACGAAACACTTCCAATCCAACGAGCAAACAAAAAGTCCTGCAGCGACTTCGGCGATGCCGCCACCCCCAATGCTCGCGAACCTGCCGACTCCTCAGACTACGCCTCGTACCGACATGTCACGTATGTGGACTCCTTATCTGGGTAAGCCCACTCCACGATGTCGAGCTTCTGCTTCTGCGTTGAGCAACCTTGACCGAAGTCGATGTCCGATGGCGAATCTGGAGACATGTCCGCCACCTGAACCCCGACAATGCCCCCAGACCCAGCGCTCATGGAGCGAGTATGAGACCATGCCAACTCAGCACATGCCAGATCGATCGTTGACCTCGTCTCCTGAAAGCGTCGTATCGGACATTTTCTCGATGCCTACGAGGTCCCGATCTTCGTCAATCTCCTCGACTGCTTCGTGGCTGACGTCAGCATCCTTGTCAACTGTGCCATCTGACAAAGAGCGCGTAGAGAGACTCTCACAGCAGCTTAACTCTGTACAGCAAGTGGCTTGTCCGAGGCAGCAGTCTGTACCCAGACGCCCTACGCCATCAACGTTGCAGGCTTTGGAGCGTCCTCAGACAGCGTTCAGAGTTCGTAGTAAGTCACAAGCACAACGCTCTAGAACTTGTTCGTCCGGCCGGCTTGCTAGACCTGCGGAATGCTCAATGGACGAGGGCTATGGCAGCGATGATGCGGCGAAGTACAGTCAAGAAGGCTCTGAGGAAGCAATGGCAGCTCAGGCGCTTGCAGAATTACAAGCAAGTCAAGATGTCAGACAGTGCTCGAGGTTGCCTAGTCTTTGTCGTAACGAAGACGTGACACTTGGAACGACGTGGGAAGCTACCAACAACACTCAGATGCTGAAGAGGTGTCGTGCAGACTCTCGCGAGCATCACCAGCAAGCAAGAGAAGACTACAAGAAATGGCACAACCTCATGAACCACATTCCTGAAGAGGAGCGGCCCGACTTCGCAGAATTTTGTGAAGCTCGGGATGACAAGGAGACCATCAAGCAAATACAAAGACCAACAGAGCCGCATCTACAGCCGCGGATGCCTGTACAACTTGCAGCCAATAACAAGAGGTTCGCGCTCCAGGCGCCGGCTTCTGCAGCTGCAGATCTTGCCGGCTGCCACTTGAGGCGCGACATTCTCCTTGGGAGATGTTAGCACATCTCCTGGCGAGCTTGTACACGACCGTGTATGATTTATGTTGAGGTATTCGAGAACATGTTGGGCAAAAATCTCGAGATGTGCAACACCTCCCCATGCTGGACATCACCCAGTGACCAGAACAAAACAGCCAAATCTATAGCCTCTAAGGATAATATTTGAGGAGGACTGCATCCTAACCACCCGCACATTTCGGGTGTCTATCCGTCTACTATGTAAACCTTAGCCCTACTACAACGTTGGCCATCTGATGTACTGGTCTGTGCATTTGCCGGTGTTGCAGCATGTCCGACCTCAGCGCAGTGAGGGAAGACAGGCGTTCAATATGGAGAATTTGAGGTGTGTCTGAGATTAGCTCAACCACCTGTGGTACCATTGAATTCAAGCATTATTTCGCTGTATTCTTCAAATGTGACATGTACGCTTGTCATCAAGCTTCTTAAGAAGATCTAGTGGTGTGAGCTTCCCATCCAGAAACTTTAGTGCCATGCAATTTCTTCACTCAACCATGTTCCCCGTCATCACAATCATCACAGTCATGCCATGGTATGCAAAGTATCAAGCCTGACACGCCCACGAAACACTCGACAGGCCTCTAGAACCGCGTCCCTCAATCCAAAAAGACAGATTGGGAACGGCGGCTAAGCCGAGCGCAGCCGCATCGACCACGATGCTAATTACTCTCTAGAGTCTCGTCATCATAGACGCCGCGCCCAATCCTACCTACGCCTCACCACCTAACAGACCAACGCAGTACCATACCCATGCCCTGCTGACCGGAGCCCGTCGAGCGTGCGCTACCACTCAGTCCACGACTGCATGTATACACCCCAACCTCATGACCTTCAAGTGTGCAGTGTGCACCCCTCACCTCCTGGACCTTCTTCTACTGGGCATGTACTTGTGCGTGTATGCCCCTGGTAGAGCCGGCGTCTCGCTTGTTGTGCCGTGCGTCGAACTCCCGCGCCACACTACTCCACTGGCCTTTCACTCTGGGTTGCTTGCTTGCTTGCCTGTCCGCATACTCCTCCTCGCGTTAGCACGCGTCCGTGCGTCCGTGTATACCATGTCAACTTGCCCATGCGTACCCCGTCGTCCACCGGCCGGCCAACGTCAGCTGAGCCTGGAAACAGCCGACGAAAGTTCCAAACGGTGCGGCTGCCTGTCTATCTGCACGTGAGAATACCGTACGGTCCCTATGTCCGTCCGTTCGGAAGAAGGAATTAGCCTAGTCTCATTGACTCATTTCTCGTTCATGGACCGGCGATTATCTACTTTCTAGGCTAAATGGAAGGCGCAGCGGGTGGATCGGTCAGCGTCGCGCGTGGAGGAAGTGGGCGGTTGCGGGGATCGTGCGCGATGTCAGTGTATGCATGAAGCAGTCAATCGTTCAAACAGAGTACTCGGGGGAAACCATTTGGGGCAGCGGGCCAGGTCGGTGCGGCCGTTCTGGTGGTTGCTTGTCTCCGTCGCAAACGAAGGGGGTCCGTAGACGAGCAAAGGCAAGCGAAGGAATCGCAGTGCTTCAAAAAGTCTTTCACGTTTTTGATGCTTCGTGTGTGACGACTGACTGACTGACTGATTGCCTGAAGCTATTTATCTAACTAAGCCTTCTTCTTGAGGTAGAGAGTCTGCGAATTGCAGTAGGCCTTCAGACCAGCTGCAGACCACTCGAAGCCGACACCGGACTCCTTGTGGCCGCCGAATGGTGCTCTAGGGTCGAGTTCGAGATGTGTGCTAGCGACGTGTCAGTGGATATTGGCGGGGAAAAGATCAGGGTTGTACTTACTTGACCCAGACTGAGCCGGCCTCAAGCGACGAGGCGATTCTGTTGGCGGTGTCGATGTCCGAGGCCCAGACGGAAGCACCGAGACCCATCCTGGTGGCATTGGCTCGGTCGATGACTTCC
>Ga0066648_10000500_pt1 | contig 26649 bp, 22 predicted proteins | sample CryGeyCG12114_NA_FD_59537 | JGI IMG/M metagenome (GOLD analysis project Ga0066648, IMG submission 59537) | Groundwater microbial communities from aquifer - Crystal Geyser CG19_WC_8/21/14_NA | ecosystem: Environmental > Aquatic > Deep subsurface > Groundwater | place: USA: Utah: Grand County... | reverse complement strand
GAATATTAGAGTGTCATATAGAAATCACGCTAGTTGGATCATTTTGTACGCGAAGGGGATGGTATTTCAAAGTCCGATGTACTAGTATGTGTCTAGCGGCTCCCATTGCCTTTCACGCTACTTGTACCGCAGGTCGTGAGGTTTTGCAATGGTGCGTGAAGACGTGCTCCAAGGTGGGCCAGAGATGAGCAGATCGTCGCATAATGACTTGATTTCTCGCATCATGATCGCATGCCGCGGCTTTAGTGCCAACTCTACCAGTATTTAGCCTGTCGCAAAGATAGGCCCCCCTTCCCCGACACGACTCTGTGCATTGTGTTGCACAGCTATCAGTAACTTTTTTCGTGGTCGCCTTGAGATCATGGTTCTTCCTAAAATACTTAAAATTAAAGCCTTCCGTAACCCTCGATATGGGATTGTAGTGCAGCGTCCAAGTCTTCAGCCACATTAACACCTACGTAAGTTTGGATCTCTGAAAGCCACTCTCAGGTCCCGGAGTCAGCTTCCTATTGGCCCTCACACTGCATCGGACATCACAAGTACGGGCTTAAGAGATCTTGGCCACTATCAGTTGGCTAGTACGCTTGATTGTTAACAGCTGCTAAGGCAGAGAGAACAATGGCTTGACAGGTAGTCAGGTACGACGGTCGTGTACTGACGGTTACATAAGCTATATAGCCCATCTAAAGAAGTTTTGCGAGCTACAACGCTCTCCATACTGCTTTTGTTAGAATTCCATATGCCCACACATCCAGCCATACTCCATACACCACGCTTGTTGCCGTATTGACACCGCCCTCTCATCTATGGTCCAAAGCTCCATCAGACCATCTAGAAGATATGCACTGTAAGACACGAATCTGCAATTCCCTTTCCCCCGCACAGCAGCCCATCTTATGTCATGTCAGTCACGACTAAGACGACGCCGCTCAGTCCATCACTTCATCCCAGGCACCTAGAAGTTATACCTCGTCCCCTGCCTCGTTGCAGGCTTTCCCTGACGATTCAATGCAGGTTCCTCACTCTTACGCCCACCAGCGCTTGCTCGGGTGCCCCTAGTCGCAGGTCCACTAGCATTGACAACCTCGCTCAACCCACTGGGTCGCTTGACCTGTGCCTTGCCTTTCTTGCTTACGGGGGCGGGTGGTGGATCGACATGCCGATGGCCCAAGTCGTGTATTGCGGTAGTGTTTTTCCATCTAAGACAGCGGTGCACTTTTTCAATGTCTTCCAGGTTATTCGTGTACGTCTTGGTCCGTGTTGACATCCTCGTTGTGGCGGGTACGATCTTTTCGTCTTCAGCTTCTTCCTCGTCTGTGCCGCTGGTTGTGCCGTTGCCATTAGTGGCTGTGACCTGTTCGGGGTGGATGTACTTCCGCCTATTCGCCATACACCGTGCCATGACATCGCGCTGTAAGACGAGTTCCTTCTTGAGCTTCAGTTCACGAAGACCACGGGTGTCGAGCCACTCGATCAATTTGTCGATTGATTCTACGTCGTCGTAGAATCCCCATTGCGTAGCGAAATGGAGGTTCGTCGGGCCCTCCTCGAGTGCTTTGCGGTCCGCCGGTGTCATCTGGAAGCAGCGGAAATAGTTGTTTCGCGCTTCATCCGGAACATCGATGTAACCGATCCGTTCCATATCGTCAGGACCTTGCACCCACAGTCGGCCATTGGCATATTCCGCATCTGCAGTCGACGAATCTGGAAGACCACCGTATGGCATTGCATTGCGCTCGAACCACCAGTATCGATTGCAGAAACGGTCTTTGCCCAAACATCGTGTACGATACGCATCTGCTTCGCGTAGGTCGCCGTCCACGATTTCAATCTGTTCTTCTTCTGCTGCAATCTTGTCGCGCTCCTTTTCAATGGCTTTGAGAATGCGCTGGTATTCCTTGCTGCCTTTGCTGGCCTTGTCTTCCGCTTCCTTCTTTCGCCGCTCGGCTTCTTCGTCTCGCTTGCGCTTGCGTTCGGCAGCCCGATCGTTTCCTCGACGCAAAGAACGTGTTGTCATCGGCCGCTCGTCGTCGGAATCGACGATTTCTTCGGTGTCTCCTTCAATAAGTTTATCGGCTTCTTGGAGCTCTTCGATCTCCTCAAGGGGCTCGGGAGACATCTCTTGCGGTGCGAGAATCTTCCGCTCGTCATGAAGCTTTCTAAGGATTGCCATGGCCTCCTTCCGTGCTCGTTGGTGATCGATTTTCTTCTTGCGATAGTGCGTCATTGTTGCTGACATCTCCTCAAGGAATTTCTTGACAGCTTTGGTTTCTAAGAATAATTGGCAGAGGATCTGTAAGGCTTCGGCGCGGAGGTTGATGTCCATAGTCGAGTACTGGAAGATGACAGTCTCAACCGTTGGGTCTGCATCTAAAGGTGCAAGGTGGGTCAGGATGCGATTGCAGACGTCTGCCAGTCGTGGTCGACCAGCCAGTTGATGAAGAAGGCCGACCATGATCACCTGCCATCCGCCTTGTCGGAAGTCCCGCTTCCGTAGTCGAGCTATCCAGCCATACTCTTCTGTGAAAATCTCTGCAGCGCGATGCGTGATCTGTTCCGACTTCTCGCTCTCAGCGGTGCTGTTCTCCCTTTCTTGTTCGGCAAGGGCCATTCGATTGAGGCTGCTTCTGGTACGACGTGCCGGGACATCGGGCTCGGGTGTAGGTGATGACACACGGCTCTCTTCCTGTTCCTCTTCTTCCTCGTCCGAATCTTCTGGCTCGGGCAAATCAGGGAGAGAGATCTGGATGGCACCGTTGGCATCTTTTTCGTCGTTGACAAGCATCTTGAGCATGGCACAATGGACCTCCAACAACAAGTCACACTCGATGTCGGTGGAGGCCCATTGCATGGCGTCGAGGAAGTCGTCGAAGGTGAAGGAGTCCAGCTTGAGTTCTTGGCAGTATACGTTGAGCGTGTTCCACGCCTCCAAGAGGAGACTCACCTTGTTTTCCTGTAGACCTGGTACAAGGTTGCTATGATCGTCCTCGGCCACTGTTTGAGACTGAGTGACATATTTCAGACTAGGCCGCTGAAGGCCATCTCGTTGAGGAGGACAGTCCATGTCCTCGATTGGGTACTTGATGACGGGAGGGGGTGGTGGAGGGGGTGGTTTGTGCATCTGCTGCTGCATCATGTGATGTGGCGGCGCTGGAAAGGGCGGGTGGTGAGCATGAGGGTGTGGGTGGGGGAAGCCGTTGGGAGAGTGGCCGAGGGGCGGAGAGTGCTGGGGATGGAAGTGTTGTGCATAGGCAGGATCCATGTGGTTCTGGCGATAGTACTCCTCCCACTGAGCTTGTTGAAGCTGGTCGAACTGCTCCTGAGTCATGCTTGATTGTTTTCGGCCTCCTTTTTGCGCAGGTTTTAGTTCTGGGAGCTTGTTGGAGGACCATACGCCGAACATACCATCTTGTTGTTCCGCCTTCTTCTTTTCCTTCTTCTCGGCCACCTTGTGGCTGTATTGTAGGTGCGAGGGCACGTTGGTGTCGATGTGGTAGAGGCGGGCGACGTCGGGCTTGACGAGCCATGGCGCACCGGTCCAGGCTTCCCGGGTGACGGTGTTCTTGATGAAGGATCTAAGCATCTGCTTGGTGAAGGCTTTGCGGTCACGAGACACGTCGACATCATCAGCCAGCATCTCTTGATCGGCAGCATTGGTCTCGCCAGCCTTGATGAAGTACCTCGCAAAGGCCTCTCGTGTGACATGCCCCGTATCAGGGTCCCTGAGCTCGGGAAACCTCGCCTTGTCTCTGATTGTGCCATTGTGTCTTTCTCCTCCCTTGGCTACGATGACTTGCTCGCCGGGGTAGTAGTCGCCCTTGAAGCCGTCGTAGACCTGGTCCACGAGGTTGTCGATGCGCGAGACGGTGGAGAACTGGATCTTGCGCAGGACGGGCTGCTTGAGAGCCTCGGGAAAGGCGTTGTCCACATCGCGTGCGCCGGCGGTCTCGCTCTTCAGGGCGTCGAAGAAGGACAGGCCGGAGTGGCCACTGATCTCGCAGATGAATTTGCGTGCTTTGTACCAATCCATGCGCTGGAGGTAGGCCTCGTACGAGGTGAACAGTTCCTGCGTTTCTGGGATGATCCAACACTCGGCGTTGTCGTCTTCGATGGCCGGGCGAGGGATGAACTGGACGGGCTTCCTCTTGAAGAGCACCATCTTGTGCGGGTGCCCAGGAGTGGACCTGCCCGAGGTTTCACGAACTGAAGTCAGGAGCAGTGCTGTGATGGCACATGAACAAGTCGGGGTCGGGGCAGGGCGGCGTGGGGAGCAAACTGCAGTGAAAGAGTCGCTCTGGTTGTTTGCGACGGGATTGTGGGGTCAGAATCACCCGTCGTGCATCCAAGACGAGCCGGGAGGGTCAAACGTATACCACGCACGGGAGGGTCCGTGATGAGGCGCGTCGCGAGGCTCAGGCTGGCTCGTCGAGGGCGATGAGATGGTGCGTCGTGACCACAGTGCAAGGGCGACTGCTGAGGTGCAAGAAGCATCTTGCGTCGGCAGAAATGACTAGTGTGTCTCGCTGAGGAGGACCCGCAGGGCCCATGGCCCGGGAGGGCTCAGCATGCACGGCGACGCACCAAGACTACTGACTGCCTCAGCAGTGCCAACCAGCGCTTCCCGATTTTTAGCTGCCGTCACCAACGGGTCATGGCGTCCGCCAAACCTGCCCAATCTGGCCGTCTCGCTCTCCAAACTGCCTCTCGTTCGTGCCAATCAGCTCCTCCCTTTTCTCTACACGCTACCACCCAAATCATCATGGCTCGGAATCCATCTACCAGCCTTCCGTCACCCACTTCCAGGTACCCATTCCGTTCGCCCTGATCAGGTGAATCCAGTGGACTCACTCTGACGCCTTACTCATCGACTCAGTGCATGCAATCGCCAGTATCATCGATACCGTCTGGCGCCAGGGAATCCTTCTGGTCAGACTGCGTGGAGCACGCCATGCCGGAGCACAACCTTCTTGTAGATCACCCAGCCCTTCTGCGCGGCACCGCTAATTCGTCATCACACGCATGAGCAGCTACCATGAGCCTCGGAAGAACGAGAATCCCAATGTTGATTGACTGTTAGACTACTTAGTACTTAGTGCTTCTATGTACAAGTCCTCGCGAGAAGCGCCCCGTACCAGGCACTTGCGGAGGAGAGTATCTTCGTTCTAGGCCACCCTCCCATTAATTATCATGACAAGTAGCACACCATGAACCCAATCCAGGACGTGATGACCCCAACGGCGCAGTACGTGCTCGTGAACATTAAAGGCAGGAACTCGTACTTGTCCCTGAACAGCATGGCATGTATCAGCGAGCAGTACACAATAAGCGGGACCGAGATCGCATTGTACAAGAGCGCAAACCGGTCGAGCAAGAACACCCTTTGCCGACTTGGCGCTGGCGCCAACCGATCAAACACATATAGGAACAGTATCAACCAGCCGATGGTGTAAGCTGTCTTGATCGGATATTCTTGCGCCGTGAACAGCAGGGGGAAGAGCGAAATGTAGCCGGCGACTGCCAGCGGCCTGAAGCTGGCCAGATACGAGCGATCCTTGAGCGCTATCAAGCTGAAGGGGATAATGATCAGCAGTACGGCTTTCTCGTGTACGTGCCATCCGAAGAGGAATGATGCATAGCCACACAGCGTCAGTGCGCCCACAAACGTCTCCCACGTCGGTTTCAGCCACAAAGTGGTGAGAGCTTGGATTTGGAAAGCTAACGTAAGTGAAAAGCACAGCTTGGGAGACACATGGGGCAGTACAGCGAACGAAGTGTCCCCTACAAGGCCTCGTGTCACACTTCGTAGAGCCTCGGGATCAATGCTGAGCTTCAGATACGGTGCTGCCAAGATGAGAACACGGTCGGCGAACGAGTACAGCGCCCACATGTTCGGTGCCCAGTACGCGTGACACAGGCCTCGCGAGAAGGGGAAGAGCCGGGACAGGAGCTGGTCCAGCTGACCCCAATATGCAAATGGCCCGAATGCAGCGCCAAACACCGCCAAGATGCTGCCTCCCAGCTTGATGCAGTTGACCACTTGGGGTCGAAAGACGTTGTCCCGAGACAAGCAGTATGCTCGAAGAAGGTAGACAAAGTAGGCGGGTGCTAGGTAGAGATAAATGTGCTTGAAGCATAGCAGGATGGCGAACAGAATGCCACTGGAGAGGAGCCCAGCATCGGTTCGGGCAAGCGCGACCGAAAAAATGAGGATGCCGTACATCATAGAATTATACTGGAAATGGATGTGGTCGATAATGAGGAAGCCCGGCGACAAGAGGATAGACAGCGCGACAGCGTGTGACTGCTTTCGCGCGCCCACGGGAGTCGAAGCGACGAAGCTGTGAGGACGATTAGTGGATGCATTGCGAAGAGCTCGGATACTCACAAGTAGAGAGCCGCGAACAGAAGGAGCTCGCTGACGATGACGGAAGCTCTTTGAAAAGCAATTGTCGCCCATGAAGAATGGTTGAGATTGTTGATGTCCACCATGTCACCATCGATCAGGGCTGCCGGCTGTGACAAGAGCCATTCGAAGGCGGCAAAGAAAGGTGGGTAGTCCAGGGTCCATTCGGATGTCTTCTCATAGTACCACTCCCAAGGTGGCAGCGAGTGTGTGATGGCAAGCCAGTTCCGGTGGACTTCAAAATCCGTCGACTTGTATGCCGGCAGGAGGAGAATCTTGAGGGTTGCAGCAACCACTGTGCATTGCCATAGTGTTGGGTAGTATTGCTCCTGGACCGGCTGGGGCGCCTTTGGTCTGATTTCCCGAGCGATGGGCTTCAGGTCCATGACCCGGCCCAAGCTGAAGCTGGATGTCATGGCGTCGGTGTCAATGTCATGAGCTGCTCCAGTCTTGTCTTTGACGGGTTGGGTCTCGTGGGCGTCGTATCCACAAACGGCACACCGAGACGGGCAGCTTCAGGTATTGTTCTGAAATATCTGTCGCGATTCTAGGCTGGTGTGTGTAGGATAGGGCAAAGGCTGGGCTCAGAAGCCTATGAGGTGGGCTTGAAACAAGCTTAAACCAATCAACGAGACCACCTGCAGGGCCACCAAAACTGATTAGCTCCTTTTCCTGTTGGATCTGCCCGTTTTGGACAAGCTGTCCAGAGCATTGGGTCCCTGGGCACCCTCCCACCCGTAATAGACGCGATACAAGATATGGACTTTGGGATCGAAGCTATCAAACACGAAGTCGCATGGAAGACGTTGAATATTAGACACCTGGTCGAAGTATCGCCGAACACGGTCAACCTAGCGCGCGAAGTCCGAATCACCATCGTTGCTGTCGCTCTTTGCATCACCGGCGTTCAACTTGCTCGTTTGTGGTCTGATCGCAATCAAAGGCCCCGTTGAGCCTGCAGTTGGTCACAGCGCACCCTGGACTGGGACTCTGATTTGGGTCTATCCAAACCTACCGATTGACCCCGAATAGTCCTCTCATTTCGCCGCCATGCACCTCCTCAGCACCCTGCTCGCTACTGCCAGCCTGGCGCTGGCACAGGTGGTGGACGACCTGTCTTTCGGCCACCAACAGCCCATCTCATCCAACTCATTCTCAATACCAGGATGGTCGATATTGGGCGAGGGTCATGTACCTCAGATACTGTCAGACAAAGTGGTAATGACACCACCAGTGGACGGCAACAAGCGCGGTGCCCTGTGGTCGGAGAAGCAGAACACCCTGTCAGAATGGACGACTGACTTCGAGTTTCGGGCGGGCGGACCAGACCGAGCCGGAGGCAATCTACAGTTGTGGTATGTAAGAGATGGTGCGAGCAAAGTCAGCACGGGTAGTCTATACACAACAAGCAAGTTTGAGGGTTTGGCCATCGTCATTGACACTGTGGGAGGCATACAGAAGATTCGAGGTTTCCTCAACGACGGGAACACGGATTACAAGAGCCATCATACTGTCGAGAGTCTGGCGTTTGGACATTGCGACTACAGCTACCGCAACTTAGGACGACCGTCGAAGTTGCAAGTCAAGTATGGCTCGAACGGGCTGTCGGTGACGATCGACGGTAACCAGTGCTTTTCGACGCCCAAGATCTCTTTGCCGACCGATTACAGCTTTGGCATCACCGCCGCTTCGTCCGATCCACCGGACTCGTTCGAGGTCTTCAAGCTTGCCGTTAGCCAGGCAGGTCCTGCAGGCGGCAGGGGGCAACAGTCTGCTGGCTCGCAGCAGACTGTCGTGAACAGCGGCAACCAGAACGATGCATCCGTTGCTGCATCATCCTCCCAGTTTGAGGACCTCCACAATCGCATCCAGGCATTGTCCCAATCAGTGGACAGCCTATCGATGGACATCCAGCAGACGAGGCAAGTGCAATCGGAGATCCTGCAGGTTCTTCGCTCCTCCAACGTGCAAGGCGCCATCGACTCGAAACTCAACAACATGGACCGGATGGTGGGCGAGATCCACCGTGACATGAAGTCCACGGACCACCAGGGTCAATACGACAAACTGAGCAAGCAAATCCAACAAACACATGAAGGGATCACCGAGCACGTGCCAGGGAAGCTGAGGGAGTACGTGCAAAGCCACACGCCTCGAATTGGCTTCATTGCGTTCTCATTCATGGCGTTCCAAAGCTGTTGTTTGGCCGTACTACTGTGGCAGAAATGGCGCAAGAGCACCATGCCCAAGAAGTACCTATGAGAGATGACGTGGACGAGGGATGAAGTTGGAATTGTATATTACTTCGTAGACGTTGACCATGTATGACTGACCGACCTGTTGGGTAATTCTTTCTGATGCATGCTCGGGGAATGTGTAGTCGTCTAGCCTCCGACAGGGGGCGGATTGAACGAGTCTTCGCGCCCTAGGCCGGTGAAGCTCGGGACAGCCGTGGCATGGTGGAGATGCAGCCGACGAGGGTGAAAGTTAAGTGCCAGTGGCAGTGCTGCAATGATTCAATAACGGAGTCCATCGAACGACCCGACTGCCCAACTTGCATTAATTTTTGATGTTTCGAGCATACGATACGAGTACAAGTAGCACCCTTCGAGCTCGACACTGCACGCCGCCCTAAGTGGTAATGACGGGGCCGACGATGATTGCTTAGGAAGGGGCTTCCGGTAGCACAAGCACGAGCTGAACTGGCCGCAATAGGCTGTTGATGAACCAATAGCCAGCCATCCCTCCCCCAGGTACACGACCAACCATGCCCTCGGCAAGCCCACCCCGCCCATCACCGGCCAAACCGTCGCTGCAGGCACGCAGCGCGTCTACGTATTCGCTGTCTTCTTCGGGCAAGCCTGGTGCGGGTAATGCTGCAGCTGCTGGCAACGCTCTCAAGCCGCAGCGCCCTCATCTTGTGTCGCGACCGTCGAGGAATGTGTCGTATAGCAGAGGATCGACCCAGTCCCACGCCCACGCCAACATGCCTAAGAAGTCGATGGCGCAGGTCTATGGCGAGGCGCGTCACCACAAGAGGAACAAGTCTGGCACGGCGACCCCGTCGGCCAGCCCCAAAGCGACCACAGCTGCTCATATCAAACGAAACGCGTCGCATGTCGTCCTTCCCAAGAACCGCTCGGCAGGCAACCTGCGCAAGAACCAGTCGGCCAGCACCCTCACTGCCCTGCATCGCAACTTGTCGCGTGGTGCCCTCAATAAGCTTGGAGCTCCGGCAGAACAAAAGGCCAGGCAAGAACAGCAGCAGAAGCAAGGGGTCTTTGATCTAGGAAATGCTTCGTCCGAGGAGGAGGAAGAGGAGGCCGAGTGGGAAGACTCGACTGCTTCCCCAGACTTGACCAGAGACAACTCCAAGGTCCCAACACCCGCAAGATCACACACCCCCAATAGCAATAGCAATAGTAAGAGCATTAGCAACAGCAACGGCGAACCTATACAGAAGCCACCAGAACAGCCCCCAGATCCAGACCTGCCCGAGAAGACTTCATCCCCCCCCGAACCGTCCATCATGAAGAACAACAAATCCGCTCCCAACCTACGAAAGGTAAACGAAAGATCCTTCAGTCAAGACCGCCCTCGTCAAGATCCAGCACTACTGCAGCCCAATGGCCGTTCACGCGCTCCTCCCGCCATGACCACCGCAACCGCCCGCCCCAGCCAGCAAAACCTCAATCGAAATGAGTCCCAACGCTCGCTCCGCCAGTCAAATCGTCGAACGAGCTTAGACACATCTCAAGAAAGTGCCCAACGAGACACTACCCCCAAGACATCCAATACACCAACCACGCCAGGCCTTGGGGCCGCCTCCTCCGGAAGTGCTGGCGTCTCCCACTTCCTCACCAACGATCAATCGCTTCCACGAACAAACAAAGATCATCAGGACTCCGAGACAGACGAGTCAGTATCCGACTTCATGGCCACCTACAAGCCGCAACCCTCGCAATCTCCCGAGAAACCGAGAACGAACATCAACAGAGCAAGGCTTGCAACCCAACCCTCAAGAACACAGCAGAAGCTGGAGCTACAAAGAAGAGAGGTCATGCGCGGTGGCGGGCCTCCACCATCTGCAAGCGCAGGAATGGCCCTTAGTGTCGGCTCTTCGATATCGGTACACTCGCGATCAGCCTCCAAGGGGCGAACTAGGTCGATGGCTGGCGAATACAAGGCCATCAAACAAGACTACGAGAACGCCGTCAAGCAGTTGACGGTGGTCCGCCGATTCAGGAACCCCGTCTTAGAGAGTCTGACCAGAATCAAGCAGACGGGTGGCGTTCTGCCAAACGGAACGGGTGATCAGCCTGCAACTCGACCTGCCAAGCCAGACCAAAAACGTCCTCTGAGTCGCCATGGACGCACGCCATCTGCAGCACCAGCGCTTGCAGCCACGAACGTCGCAGACAGAGACCCCACGAAGCAGGTCGCATTCAGACCAAGCGCGCACCGAGATAGCCGCGTCTCCTTCCAGCTGTCACGACAGGGCAGCCACGACGACATCTTGACAACCTCCGCCGGCAGTCCTGAGGCCCACCAGCACGATCTCGACGACGGCCTATCGCCCAACGAGGCATTAATCAGAAGAATGTGGGAAAGCCGCATTCACGCTGCATAGAAGGCACGCGAAAATACCGGGGATTGTCGGTTTGATCCTGTCGATCCTGACGCTGTTCCTTCTTTCTGGCTTTGACTTGTTTGTATGCTTGCGTTCAAGCGAGGGTATCTGCACGTTTCTGCATTCGTCGTTTGCACATGGGGAACGTTCCGAGTTGTGTAGTACGGCCGTATCGCGTGCCATGTATCATGGCCGACCTCTATAGTACAGCAGCAAATGACTGCTTGACTTAGGGGTACTGCACAACTATGTTCTTACGTATGCTCCATTGATGTTCTGTGTGCTTTGTGTTGGGGTTGTGCCTGCCCGACTCCACGTGCTCATCGTGGAATGATTCAATAGCGAAGGAATAAAACCCTTGAAAATCACTCCTCGACAAAAAGTCCTTTTGATGCATGTCGTACCTGCATGAACAATGAAGCAGAATCCAACATGATTGACCAGACGTTCGCAGCAGGTCGCGAGTCAGCCGGCCACGACCATCTTCATCTCGCCAATGGCCACCGACACCCCTCCCACTTAACGTAAAACTTCTTAGAGCTCTTGACTTAAGTATGCGGCACTGTCTTGCTGTACCATGGGCTGGCCACGTCCATACACCCAAGGCGCTAGCATGTATGTGTGAGCCTTGCGAAGACGATAAGAATGCAATCATTTCTTCTCTCCTCGTGCTAATAGCTCCTGCGGTGGAAAGGAATGCTTGCTTGATTATGACACGAACATCTGAGCACTAAGCAGCACATGTAAATAAGCAGCGGCGGATGCACGAAAACACTACACGCTGTACACTGCAGAGAAGCATCGAGGTTCGTCCCTGACACTCACCAGCCAGCCAGCCAGCTATGGCGAGAGACGCAGACCTCCCTTCCACAAGCACAAGTCCTCCCCCAACCCCGGACCCCCAAGCCGCCGGACCGCCCCATCTCCAGCGCTTTGAAGCCTTTCAGCACGCCCTGTCCCAGCAATACACATTCACCCAGATCATAGACGCAGACCACTTCACCATTCAAAGCCTCGCCAAACGCATCCGCAAGCTCCTCCCTTCCCCATCCCCGTCCCCGTCTCCGTCTCCATCCTCGGATCCAGCCACACCCGCCACCACCCCCGTCAATGCCACCGCCAACACCCTCATCACAGCGCTCCAACCGCTCCTCCTCACCACAACCTGGCGCCTCATCCGCCACGACCTCTCCGAAGACCTCGTCATGCGGCCCGCCTTCGCCCACCACCTGGGCCCCGAAGGCCGCCAAATGGCCTCGCACGACCGCCAAGACCACGACGCCGGCCGCGCAGCCCTCCTTCACATCCTCTCCGTCATGGGCTGTCGTGATCTAGAACCTTCCCTTGCCGCCGACGACGACCACCCCGACACCTCCGCCTACTACTCAATAACACAAAGAACAAACACCACCACCACCACCACCACCACGGCGTTATCAGAAACCGCCGCCCAGCAGATCCTCCCGCACATCTCAGCCCTCATCACCCGCACATTCAACGACCTCGCCTCCCACATGTCCATCGAAAGCGGCCAGCTCCTGCCGTCCTTCGAAGCGCTGATCGAGCCCGAGGCCTCACGCGCTCTGGCCCGCGACTACGCGTGCACGCTTGTTCTCTCGCCCGACGTCACGGTTCGCGCCGCGCGCCGCAGGAGCGGTGGCGGTGTTGGCGTCGACAGTGACGCTGAGGGAGGTGCGGGTGGCCAGAGAGTCCCTGTGTTCCCTGGTGGGGTCTGGGAGTACATCAATGCTGATTCGGCCCAGTTGAGAGAGTGTTATGAGATGGTGCTGAGGGATGCGGAGAGTGATGGCGGACAGTACTTGACTGGCATGGTGCAGCAGGAGATCGAGCGGTTGCAGGTCGGGAAGTGGTTGAGTATGAATGAGCGAAAGGCGCTGAGAGAGAGTAACGCGGGCCCGGGTGGCCACGACAAGGGAAAGCTGTGACCACAGACGGTGACTGGCCTGTAGTGCATGACAAATTGGTGAGATATTAACATTCACATTACTTCATCGCAAGCAGATACTGCCATGTCGCTATATGCCCAATCCGTACTAAAGGAAGTCTGTTCAGCTATAAATGTCTCCGAGGACCGGCTTCCTCACTCTGCATCGTCCCTCCACCTGTTCGATTTGGGCAAGAAACAATCGCAATGTCGGCAATGTTGGCAATGCCCATCTGGCGATGACAACGTGTTACTATCATGCACACTTCGTCCGGCCTCCAACAGCGACAGCGATCACTTGGATCCTATCACCTCAAGCAGCATACGGCTTATGTCAAAAATCCTCTACTCGGCACAGATGTTCTCCTTCTGGGCTCGAAAGCTCTTCTTACGCAAGGCAAGCACTCCTTCACCTTCTCGAGCAGCTTGTGCTTTCGATAAGCCGAATCGGACATAGGTACAATTTCCATGAATGACGGTTGCTCGGTATAAGAAGATCGTCTCTCCTCACGACATGCACGGGCGACCACGACATTTTGATGGTCATGAGCTGTACCATTTCGGGGCGAGAAAGTGCAACTCCGAATTGAGTTAGGGATTATACGCCTCAAGCTGCCGAAACGTCGTCGCTCGCGCACGCTGTGTCGACCATACTGCGTAGGGCTTGCTTGAAGCAATTCCTTGGCTTCCGAGAGGGAGGACTTCTTGTGATGAGGTGACTTCAATTGGTAACCCGCAGCCAAATCGAATTGTGACACACGTATTGTGGGACCAAAAACCGGGGTCGAGAGCCGTGGCACGCTGCTTCTCGTCCTGATCTTATGGCTTGACACGTCAGGGCTGGCCCTAGAATTGTTGACCGGCTCGCCAATGTTGCGGTTCCTGTCTCGACGCATGATAATGTTCACAGGATCCCTGCATCTCGGAGCAGTCTGCTGTTTGGCAGGCGACGGCATAGTTGTTGCAGTGGTCGACCATGCGCCTTGGGCAATGGGATCTTTGACATTCAAGATAGAGGCCGAGGACTGCTGTGAAACATTTCCAGACTCTCCACTCAACTCTGCGAAGCCATTCTTGGCTGAGATTGGTGCACGAACCAGGCCGACACTATGGAGCTTCGTCTCGCCGTGGTCAGATGTATTGTCGGTTGAAACCCATGCGTCGCTGACTGGACCCTCAAATTTTTGATGTTGAGCTCGCAAATGCATTCTGAGCGATTTGTCCATCTGGGGCTTCTTGCATGGAACAACATCACTTTTCGACCGGCGGTACGGCATTCTGTCTGTGTTACCAGCAGCTCCCTGTTCTGCGTCCATCGAGATTTCCACCTTTGACATTGATATCAGACTCGGGCTCGAGTGTCTCCTCAAGTCGTTTTGTTTGGTAGTGCGACTGCTCTCAATGTCAGCATAATCTCCTGACAATAATGACTGCCTGCTGTCTTTAGCGTCAATGGTCAAATTGCTCTCAGACAATAGAGGCAGCCATCCGTACGAAAGTGGGATATTCTCATCAGTTTGATCCGCTGGGAAACGTGCATTCGATTCTGAGCTAGCAAGGGGAGTCTTGAGTGCTCTGCCATCTGAAAAGCTGGCGAACAAGCGTCGTGGCATGAGTCTCCATTGTGCGGAGCTGCTGAGACTAGTGGGACGATTGAGGTCACGCGTCAGTGGCGGGAGCTCTTGCTTGAGTGATAGGATAGTCGACGAGGCATCTGAGTTATCCGGCTTTGCTGGATAGTCAGGCTCACGACTCTTCTCTGCTCGACACGTTGAGGAATCTGGCGAAGTGGTTCCCTCGGGTTTCAGACCAAGGCATTCGATGTGCCGGTCAAGAAACGACCCGAAAGTAGATGTATCGCAACTCACCAATCCCAATCTTTTGTCAGGAGTTACTGTTGGTCTTGCAATATTGATCGGGACCCCTCCGGAAGTGTTGCCAGGGCTCACTGCGTATGGACTTGAGGTATGCGGGGTCCGGGCTGGACTTGCTGTTTCGTCCACTCTTCCCAGTTCTTTATATGAATGCAACTTTGGATGTCCAGGATTATAGGCTCTAATGCTGCTTGCAGTCTGATCCAGGTCTAGGATCTTGCTGAACTTCTTTCGGCTCTGGGACGATGTTGGTCTTTCAGGACGTGGCGACACGATTTCGGTCATCTTGTGGACATTGGCGACACGAGATGTCGATGACCTCGATTTAGGAGTCGTACTCATCGATAGTGGCCTGAATTTGGGTGCGGTAAAACAGTATTTCTCAGAGCCAGTCAGTTCTTTCTCCTTGTGATCTGTAGCAATGGCATCAATGCTACCAACGTCTCTCAACTCTGGGGAATGTGCTTTCGCAGCGAGATTGGTCAAGTTCCTTGGGCTTCTGCAAGCATTTGTGAAGAATGTACTCGATGAGGGTGAAGGCCAAAGTCGAGGGCTGTTCGTGGAGTTGCGCCCAACGGCTGTGTGGCCTTGATCGACGGCCTTGACAGAGGAATCAGGTTCGGACTAGGTTGTGTTAGTAATGTCTCCCCTGCTAACAGCGACCACATACCTGCGTTTCCCTCGCGCCAAGTTCTACGTGTTGTTCATCTTCTTGCCTGTGTGCTGAGTGCTCCTCGATTGTCTGGCTAAACAACCTAACACTGAGATTCGACTTGTCACTTGTCCGTCGGCTATGTCGGAATTGAGTAGACTGCTCACTGGCTCGCCGATTGTGCCTTGTTGGCAATTCGGTCTGACTGAATGACGACGCCAACTTGGTGCTAAACGGATCCTGCGCTTCTGCATCTCGTGGCTCATGCTGCCTGTCGTCTTGCTCTTGGTCTACAGCGACTTCTGGAATCGTGGGGTGGTGGGCCGACAAACGAACGAGGCCATCTGCTCCATGGAAAGACTCGCTGTAGTCGTAGTAGAAGGGTACAATGGAACCTGTGGATGACGCAGATGGGGAGTCGAGGGAGGCCCTGCTGCCAAAGCGCTGGGGTGGACGCGTGGCAGAAGAAGGAGTCGGATTCCGTAGGTAGTTGTACCTTGACCGCTGATACCGGATTGTGGAAATGCCAGGCGATGGTAGAGGTCTGAACGAAGCAAATGACCCATTGTGCTCGCTGCGGTAGTTACGCAGGCTCGGCCCAAAGGAGATAATGGAGCCAGGGGACGATGGAGCCGTGCCGAAGCTGTGATGTCGGGCTATGTGTCTTGCAGGGTTGCGGTACTCGTACGTGTTGCTCAATGCTGGTGAGACAGCTCTCCCTAACCGCTGACCGCTCGCCGAGTGGTAGGATCTTGCGTAAGATGAGGGCAGGTTTCCACCAACGGTAGCAATTCCCACAGATGTTAGAGATCCATGACTATAGGTATTGTGACGGCCGAATGGGTAAGCAGGATGCTGATAAGGGTGTGTTCCTGGCCTAGGACGAGGCCGTCTTGAGCGTGGCTGGTATTGGGACGCTGTTTGGCTGGTCCTCACAGTACCTGACCTGCTCAACCCTCGTGCGGAAGCTGTGGATGGCCGACGTGTTTGGGACGGGCCACGTTGGTGGTCTAGTTCTGGTCGATGGTGGCGGCGAGACCGCATTCCCAAAGAAGACTGAGTGTTGGAGCGAGGTATTCGAGGCGGCCGTTGAGCGAACATCCCTATCTCGCCGGTCTCCGTGGTGCTCTTCAGCATGTTCTGTATGGCAAGCAGAGGAGGTCCAGCTGCTGCCACCTGGCCGCTCTTGATGTCTTTTGAGACATTTTGTTTGGTGCTTTGACCGTGCTGTACATTGTCTGATAGTTCATAGAATGACATCCTTCACAACGCTAGTCACTTCGTGGAGGGAAGTTCGAGGAGTAGCAGATTTCTGAGCTACGAGCACGGTCCTGAATACCTCGAGAGCAGCCATATGAGATCTGGTTTGTGTCAAGAGCGCATGTAGGTCGGCAGTCATCTTGTCGTACTTGCTGGATTCGTTCAATTCGTAGAGGGCAGGTGCAATTGAACGCGACGCCTGTGCCTGCTTTCGCAAGAGAAAAGTGCGGGAAGGCACGCAGAGTGCTCTGGCCATCATCAATTCACTCAGCGCAGGTGCTGCTCGAATTGTGCGCCGCTTCGAGCTGGCAGGTCGAGCGTTTCCCACACATCAACAAGTGAATGTAGGTCCGCTTGCTATGTTGCTTCGGGCGCAACAAGACGCGAGTGTGGGTCATCATGACTATGATGTCCCCAGCTGGTGCGGAACTTAAAGTGAAGGTGATGTAAGTAGACCTTTCCCAACGACGCTGATTTGCACCACTGCCCGTTAAGTAGGGGCAGCAGCATCCAGCTAAGTGCCTCACAGTGTGCAGAAGTGATTAAGATGTAAGAGTGTATACACCTTAAACCAACATTGCTTGCCGCCTTACCATAAGTATAGTTCATGCCTCATTAGTGCTCCAAAACTAGAACCTCTGCCTCGTAAACTCTTCATTACACTAACCTGCATGGCAGTATTATGACCTCTATCACTACGTCGGCATCATCCCGAAAAGTCCCCCACCTCCACCACCAGCTTGATTTCCTCCACCAGACGGCTTCCTGCTCGATGCTGCCGTCGACGTCTTGGATCCTGCTGACGTCCTCTTCTTTTTCGCCACACCACCTGATGTGCGTGACCTTGTTGTGGTACTTGCTTTCTTCTTCGCCCCACTTTTGAAGTTTCTCTGGCTGCCACCTTTCTTCCACGAAGTCCTTACAGCTTTCGTGTTTGCCTTCGGTGCAGCGAAAGTCTGTGTTTCCGAAAGTTGTTGGTTGAACCTTGACACAGCAGAATCTTCCGCAGCGTCGAAGTAGCGGCTACTAACTCCAGTACTATCGTCGTCATCGTTGTCGTCGTCGTCCTCCTCCTCATCTCCTTCCAGGTCGTCTTCCACGACAAAATCATTATCATCTACTTCATCGTCATCAAAATCCTCCTGGATTTGACTCGGTTGGACGCCCATTTCAGCACAGTTCTGCCTTGCGTTCCGCGTGAATCGCAATAACACCTTGCCATATAATTTCCACTGAGCATCATTCAGTTTGGACATCCTTTGGACTTCTGCCCCGGACGAGGGCAATGTGATGCCAATTTCGCGCAGGGTTGTGTCTGATACTGGTGTTTGGCGAAGATTCTGGTTCAACATTATCGAACGTAGGCCTTCCCTTGTTTGGCTCACAAAGTTGTCTAACAGGTTGCGACGAATTTCATCGAGTTCAGATGTACGTTGGTCGACCGTGATAGGAGGCCCGGCAGTACGTTGCTTCGCACGGACCGATGTCCCTGCTCTTCGCGTGACCGGAAAGCCATCAGCATCCTCAAAGCCATCTTCACTTTCGCTAGCAGACTGAACAACGGGTCTCTTTGGCCGTCTTTCACTGCGGGCTTTCTGTCGAACGGCTACCGGGGAGGACACAAATGTGGGTGGCGGACCATAATCCTCGTCCTCCTCATTATCATCGTCAATCTCAATAGGATTTGATTGCCGTCCGGTTCGTGTTTTAGTTGGCTTGCTTTTTGCTTTTTTGGTTGAGCCGAGGCGGACTTGAAAACGGAGCTTACTACGCCCTTCTGCAAATTCCCGACATTTTCGCCCGAGCTTAATGTACTGGCTTGCAAAACCCTGGCCGTTGGTCTTGTTGTATTCTTCCAACGCATCCTCCGCGACCAAGTGGTAGAACAGCCTTTCGACGTCTCCACGGTCGAGGTCTGAGCCACCGTTGAATTCAGGTAGCTTATCGTGCCTAGCTTCGGTGATTTTCTTGACTTTATGACCTCTGTAAATGTCGACACAATGAAGCAGAGTGAAATCCTGCCCACTTACTCGTCGAACGAGATTGATAATCGCTTGAGCATGATGAGAGAAGTCTCTCGTCTCAAATTGTGCGTCAGACCTGCAATTATCACAGCTATTGTTGCAATCCTCACGACTGAAATGCTCGTTGAAGTAGTGTAGAACTTGAACTCGCCGGCAATCGGTCTTGTTCTCACAGTACTGAATCATATTGCGAAGCATGAGCTTCTGGCGTTCTTTCTGCTCCCAGCTGCCCTCTCCGTCGTTGATTTGCCGCATAAGCTGTGAAGTGTCTCCGTAGCCGTAATATAGATAGCATTGCGATGGTTGGCCGTCACGGCCGGCTCGTCCTGTCTCCTGGTAGTAACCCTCTAAGCTTTTAGGAAGCGAATGGTGAATCACGAATCGAACATCAGGTTTGTCGATGCCCATGCCAAAGGCGATTGTTGCAACGATCACACGATGTTTGCCTCTTTGCCATTCTTTCTGGACGGTAGAACGCTCTTCGGCGGCCATGCCTGCGTGATAATGCGTGCAACGAATGCCATGCTTCTCTTTCAATTGCTTGGCCAATGTCTCGCAAGTCTTCCGGGCTAAGCAGTAGATGATACCGGACTGACCACCATGATAGTCGTTGATCGTTGCAGCAATGACCTCGACTAGCTTGATGCCCTTGCCTTTCGGTCGCACTTCATATGTTAGATTTGGTCGATTGAAACTTTGTGTGAAAGTCTCGCAGCCCTTGATGCTCAGGTTTGATACTGTGTCGACTTTGACGTTCTCGGTGGCGGTGGCTGTTAAAGCCATCACGGGAACACCTGGAAATTTCCTGCGTATTTCACCAAGATTTTTGTAGTCTGGACGGAAATCATGACCCCACTGACTGACACAATGTGCCTCGTCAATGACTAGTCGAGCCAGCTTGCCACGGCAATGAAGATCTTCGAAAATTGCGATAATGGCTGTGCTTTTGCTGACCATCTCTGGCGTCACGTATAACAGCTGAATGAAGTTTTCAGGCCGTGGACCTCTGAGACTTTGGAACACAAGTTTTTTGTGTTCGGCCGAGACCTCGCTGTTGATCATGAAAGCTTGGATTTTCAGCTTCTGTAAGTGGTCGACTTGGTCTTGCATCAAACTCAACAACGGAGAAATCACTATGGTTACACCATGGGTCTTGCCAGAGTGTATGATTGAAGGAAGCTGATAGCACAATGACTTGCCTCCTCCAGTGGGCATGAGCACGAACGTGTCGTGGCCTGCCAACGTTGCATTGATGGCTTCCAACTGATTATGCCTGAACTCGCGAAGGTGAAACCGTTTTCTCAAAGCAGATATGACATCCTTCGACCATGAGTGACGCAGCAAGTCAGGCGAGGGCGCTGACCTCTTCTCCTTGTGCTCCTTCTCTCGCTGAATGTTGTGGCTTATTTCACTGAGAACAGGAAATTGCCTCGCGACTGGGGCAGAGTCTTTCTGGTGAAAGGAATGCTCGAAGTCCTGTAAAGTATTGATCATTTCTTCATCGTCGTCAAAATCTACTTCAAAATCATCGTTTTGCGGGAATGGTGGCGATGGACTTCCCATAGTCCTAGAGTAGCCTAAGTCTGGCTCGAAGACTGGAAAAGGGTCTTCCCTCGTCTCTCGGACAAGCTTGACAGGCGTTTGCGCGATTGAACGAGTTGTGGCCTGGGGCAACATATCGTATCGGCTAGTAACATGTCGTTGCGTTTGAGGAATATTCCGAACAGAGTGAAAGCTTTCGGCTGGTGTTTGAGCGACAGAGGGGGAGCTTTGAGCATGTGGTCTCGTTGAGAACGACATCGACGAGTCATAATCAAATTTGCGGATATGCTGCGTGGACGAGACAAGGACTTTTTGTGGCAAGTCCGCCGCTGGACTGGGCAGAGTCTGAGCGAGTTTGGAATGCTGCCTCAGAACTTCTATGTCCTCCTCAGAGAACCTAGCGACTTGTATCTTGTCCAGCAGCGAACTCTCCAATGCTGTAATCTCTGCTTTCATGTGGTAGACCTCAGCACCGAGGACGTCGATCTGCTCATCGATCGTGTCGTCACCGTCATGGTCGCCATCAATCAGTGCATTCAACCTTAGTTTATGTCCATTTTGCTCCAACTGCTTAGTTGCTAACCGCTTGCTGCTTTCGACGAGGTCCGGTACCGCTTTTGTGATCTTTGCCCTGATCTCCGCTAGCTGTTGCTCAAGTTCAGGAGGCGGGGTTTCTCCTTCACACCTATAGATCATAATGGCTCTCCTCACATCCTTGAGACGGTTCTGAAGCTGTGCAAGAAGGCTGTCAAATTGTGCATTTGAGCTGTCACGAAAAAGGTCAATGAGTTCTTGCTGGCGCTCATCTTTGGGTTGTATACCGTGCGATCCATTGCTCACTAAAACTTGTGGTGACGGTACAGTGGCATCCAAGAGGCCATCGCGAACATGTTCAGCGGCTGCCTTGCCCTTTGTGCCTGCACGGGTCGGTGGCTCCTGGCATACAAGCTCCTGATAACCAGGGGAGGAAGGTTTGAGCCGATTAGCACAGTGAAGGACTTTGGAAGGCGATGCTGGTTTGTCGTCATCGGCAGAGATTTCAGTACGACAGAACTGATCGGGATCCTCCCAATAGTCTTGCGCTTGCGACGGTCCGGCTCCCTCGTCCTCAGAGGTCACAGAAAAAGGAGCACTAGCTGTTTTGCGCCGCTTCTTGACCTTCTCCGGATTCTCATATCTAGCCGGTGACTCCGGTACAGACGAGTAGTGGGCGGAAGTCTGCCCAGATGAAGCCAGTTGTGAGGACGATCGCTTTAAGGCAGTCGCAGGGACGTGAGGTGAGGCTTTGAGGTTGCCAGGCTGCATTTCATCCATCTCTTGTGGTTCCAGATGCTTAGCAGATTGACGTGATGAAGGTCTGCCGGGCCTCTGAGTCCCCTGGTTCTCCTCTTCAGACTCATAGTCCTCGTGCTTGACGGTGCGGTAAGATGCGACATCCTCGAAGAGTTCCTGGCTCTTACGTTTCTTGCCTCTTGATGGTACGGGGTCAACTCTGGCGGCCGCTTCCTCGTTCCATAACTTCACAGGTGTCCCGAAGGTGTCAAAAGATGAGGTTGTGAGGTTGTCGTTCCCCAACTCGATGTCTCCATTGTCTAGATCGTCAATGTCTTCGATGTCTACAACACTGTCGTCGTAATTGGTAGGAGGCGTTTGATGCACGGCAGGTCTGGAGGCAACTGGTGTTGGCGCTGGCTTGGTTACGGCAGCAGGACGCCGCGGACTAGCATCGAGCGCAGGTGCAGGTTTAGCAGGCGTAGTCAAAGCACTTGCGACAAGCCTTGGCCGAGTTGCACTCTGCGGTGCGAACTGCAATCGGGCCATTTCCTCTTCATGCCGCTGGGCTGCCTGCTGTTCGTCACTGGAGGGACCATCATCTATTGGCGTCAGAGGTACAATGAAGTCGAGGTTCGTCTCGTTGGCGCTTATCGGTTGCTGAAGTAGCCATCCCAGAGATTTGTGAAGGTTGTTTTTAGTCATAGAGAGGCCTCACAATGTACAAGCATGTCGTTGTGGTCATTGCTGTCCACCATGAGATCTCCGACGTAGCCACAACATGCGATACCACAATGCCATGTAACTCTTGGAAGGTGCAAACAAATGCGGGTGGCGCCCGCCCCAACACGGGCTCGCGCGTCGCTAGAGACGCGTCGCGCTGTATGAGTCGCCGTAGCTATAGGGTGCAGCTAGAATACATGAAGCGCAGGGTACTCATCTTCCATCCTTGCCTGCGTCTTGACCTGCAAGACATACCACAATAGTTTGCCTGAATTGAGGCATCACCCGAATTTTGTCCTGCTCTTGCAAACAAGTGGGGCTCCTATTCGTATATTACATCGCGCGACATTGACGTTTAGTCCCCGTCAGAAGAGTCCGACTCACGATGGCCAAAGACAAGAAAAAGAAATCTGCTGAACAGAAGGCTGCAAAGCTAGCAAAGCAAAGCAAGAAATCTGCTAAGGGCGAAAAGAAAGTGAAAGCGAAGACTGCCGGTGCCGATAGCGATGCGGATGAAGACGCTGACCTCGATGCTGTCCTTGCGGCGTATGCTGAGCAGCAAGCAAAGTTCTTAAAGGTTACAGAGCAGCCCTGTAATGCCCCATCACCTCGGTCAGCTGCTACTTTCATCGCATCACCTTCAAGCAAAAACGAGCTGTTCCTGTTTGGCGGTGAGTACTATGACGGGCTTTCAGCATCCTTCTACAATGACCTTTTTGTATACCAAATTAATCAAGGTGAGTGGCGCCAAGTGACTTCTCCTAACAGTCCATTGCCTCGAAGTGGCCATGCATGGTGCCGTGGTGGCAACACTGGCGGCATTTACCTCTTTGGTGGAGAGTTTTCCTCACCGAAGCAGGGTACTTTTTACCACTACAACGACTTCTGGTATCTAGATCCTGATACCCGAGAGTGGTCCAGGCTTGAATCCAAGGGCAAGAACAAAAGTCCGCCAGCCCGTAGTGGCCATCGTATGACATACTGGAAGAATTTCATCTTGCTCTTCGGAGGCTTCCAGGATACCTCGCAGCAAACCAGGTATCTGCAAGACACATGGGTCTACGACACTCGAGAAAATGTTTGGCACGAGTTCAAGTTGCCACCAGCTTCGCAAAAACCCGATGCACGCTCGTCCTTCAGCTGGCTTCCACATGAATCAGGTGTGGTACTCTTCGGAGGTTATTCGAGAGTGAAGGCACTAGTCGGGACGAAGCAACAGAGCAAAGCCGGACCCCAGAGGAATGTCCTCAAACCTATGTTGCATCAAGATTCATGGTTCTTGCGCCTGGCGTTACCGGCTGGCGATGTTGCTCCTGGCACTCCTCCCGTCATGCGATGGGAGCGACGGAAGCGGCCAGCTAATGTTGTCAGTCCTGCAAGAGCAGGCATTACAATGGCCTATCACAAAGGGAGGGGTCTGCTGTTTGGTGGGGTGCACGACGTGGAAGCCAGTGAAGAAGGCATTGAGTCGGAGTTTTTCCAAGACCTGTACATCTACAACATTGATCGAAACAGGATGTTTCCACTCGGACTGCGAAGGCTCAAAACGACTGCCAGAGCTCAAACCAAGGCAACGAGGGTACGTAACCGTGGGAAGGCGGACGAGGAGGAACTGCTCAAGAACCTTGCTGCCCTGGAGACCAAGGGTGCGATCCATCAGGATGATGATATCGAGATGGACCTTGGTAAGGAAGAGGACGAGTCAGATTTGGAGAAGAAAGTGTACCCGGTCAAGTTTGAGTTTCCACACTCGAGGTTCAACGCTCTTCTCACTGTCCAAGAGGACACCCTTTTCATCTATGGTGGCACCTTCGAACGGAAAGATGTTGAGGTCACCTTCTCAGACCTGTATGCGATCGATTTGAACAGGATGGACGGCGTGAAGGAATTGTACTACGTCGAGCCGATGAACATGAATGCGGTAATGGAAGACAGTGAAGACGAAGAAGAGGAAGATGATGAAGACATGGATGTGGATGAAGACGATTCTGAGGCATCGGACGTGGAAGAAGTATTCTCCCCCAGCACAGGGTCCGAGGTGGGAACAGAAACAAGCGATGCCACCTCTTCAGCGCCGGATCAAGCAGGATCCATGGAAGTCGAAACTGAGAAACTCGCCTCACAGGATCCAAGACCTTTCCCGCGGCCATTCGAAAGCAGAGCAGACTTCTTCCGACGTACTACCAACGAGTGGCAGAAGTATGTTCTCGACTATGTTCGAGAGGCTTCGAACCTGTCGATCAAAGAGCTACGTGAAAGGGCTTTCCAGCAGGCCGAAGAGAGATGGTGGGACTGCCGAGAAGAAGTTCGGGCTCTCGAGGACGAACAAGAAGCTGCTGGTATTGGTGACGTGGTCAGCTTGAACGATCGAGCAGAAGCTGGCGGCGGAGGTCGGCGTCGATAGAGTACGCAACAAACCGCCAGTCGACAATTACTGTCTTTCTGGATATATCACAAGGAACGAGCTCGTCAACTCATACTGTGCATGGCACCAGCTGATCTGGTTCCTTTGTGCAGAGTATGTCCGTTACGAGCAGGTGCCAACTGTGCACATGGACTAGCAATCACCACCAATGTTACTTTTATGTGGTGACGTCACCTCCGCCAAATGTGTTCCACCTTCACAGGCATGTTGCTCCGAGCCCGAAAGCCACTTTGCCCTTCACAGTCATACTTGCGCCTTCCCCCACCGATTGTGCCCTCAAGATACAAGGAGGCTTTCAATTACCTCAATCGGTGTGCTGCAGAAGATGTGTACACTCGCCATCACGAAGTCAGATTTCTGACACGTTGCAAAGACACAAGCAACTACTGTTGTCTGCCACGTCCGCCGCCAAAACATGGCTACGCGGTCAGCAATCACGACAAAACTGCTAGCCCCGCGGAACGGACAAGCTGCGGGTCAATGTCCGCCAGCGCACCACGTCGGAAGCCCACCCACGTCGTTCCGCAATCCTTGGCCCTCTGCTCAACCAATCGGCTTCACCAAGATCTTCGCAACACGATTCTTCCGGTCGGCCGATAAGAATAATGTTCCTGTTCCAGCAGACCGGGAAGGTCTTGTGAAGGTCCGGAAGCCAGACTGGGGCGTCTCTGCTCCTGATAAATTGAAAGCCACCTGGATTGGCCATGCGTCGTTCCTGGTCGAAGCAAGCCGCTTGCCAGGCAGAACTCGTGGTGTACGTATCCTTCTCGATCCTGTCTTCAGCGAGAGGACTTCACCGGTACAATGGTTCGGACCGAAGAGATACACTCCTACACCTTGTACCGTAGATGAGCTGCCAGAGGTGGACGTGATCGTCATTAGCCACAACCACTACGACCACTGTGACTCATGGACCATCCAAGAGGTGTGGCGTGTTTCGAAGGAACGCAACAGAACGCCTCTCGTCGCTTGTGCTTTAGGTAACAAACCCTTCTTCACGGCTTTGTTGCCTGATCTTCCACCAGACGACATCGTAGAATTAGACTGGTGGCATGGAATTCAACTTGACATCGAGGATGTTGGCAGTGTCGAACTCGTCTGCACACCTGCACAACACACCAGCGCAAGAGGGCCATCCGACAAAGACAATACGCTTTGGTGCTCGTGGATCGTCCGAGAAGCCAACACCGAAGGAGCAGCGGCAAAATCACTATTCTTTGCTGGAGACACAGGCTACAGACATGTCGACAGCGCAAACCCAACAGAAGAAGAGCAAGACAGCATGCCTCGATGTCCAGCATTCAAGGAAATAGGCGATACATACGGTCCGTTCGACCTAGCGTTGTTGCCTATTGGATTGTACTCACCGCGTGACTTGATGGCATCCGTACACTGCGCGCCTGAGGATTCTGTTTGTATACATGAGGACATCAGGTCGAAGAAGAGTATCGGTATGCACTATGGCACGGTAAGAGGTGGCATCTCAGCTCAATATGAAGATGTGATCGAACCACCAGTAAGGTGGAGGACTAAAGGAGAGGAGAAAGGGCTGAGATGGAACGAGGACTTCGGGCTTTGTGACATTGGGGAGACTGTGCTGGTCTGACAGCTCAAGACAAGTTGTGGATGGACTGCTGCAAGCAGTTGCCTGGACACAGAAAATATGACTAAACATGGTTTGAGCCTGCTGGTCACTCGGATTGGTTTTATGGCCACATGTCATCTTCACTTTTTGCCGATCCCAACTCGCGCTCCATTGGCGACGTTCTCCTTGATGTGCCAAGCTTACTATGTTGGAACTCTACAAACGAGCCATGACGGACACGACTCTGTCTCTGGTCAAGACCGCATTCATTGTCTTAGCGCCGCCCTTTTAATGTCCTATTAATGTCTACCCCT
>Ga0066648_10000499_pt1 | contig 26762 bp, 26 predicted proteins | sample CryGeyCG12114_NA_FD_59537 | JGI IMG/M metagenome (GOLD analysis project Ga0066648, IMG submission 59537) | Groundwater microbial communities from aquifer - Crystal Geyser CG19_WC_8/21/14_NA | ecosystem: Environmental > Aquatic > Deep subsurface > Groundwater | place: USA: Utah: Grand County... | reverse complement strand
GATTCGAGCTTGTAACTGGAGAAACTTGCAAGTTCGATTGAGGATCTGAATTGAACTGGCTTTCTGCTGCGATCAGGGAGGGACGACTATATACCTCGATGAGAAACGCGATGTAGCCCATGCCCACCTCCCGATCGAGGTCCTCTGATATGCCAAGCCCATGACCACCATCTCTGCGACTTCTGGCAAAATTTTGCGAACCATCGCGAGCTATCGCGAGCTATGGTGAGCTCTTTGCTGCATGAATCGTCATAACGATTACTACTGATATGCGGGCATGCTCGGCTATCGCCTGCTTGTTGCCGGCACGTTGCAGGTGGGCCTGGAATGTAGGCCCTCGAGGGTAGAGATTGAGGACACTGCATGCATTGCAGCTTCGTTGAGTACTCCCGCGTGAAAGGTACGAGCTCTTTGTGGATAAAGGGAAAACTCAGATTGACCGGGATAGTTCTCGATCAGGAAAGCACAGTCGACCGGTCGAGTCAGACCTTGCATGATAATGCAGGTTCGGAATTTTTCAAAGGTGCTCGCGCTTCGTTTCCGGACGTCTTTGTGCTACAACTTCTCCCCACTCGAGTACAGCAGATTGCTTGATGCTATCAATACCTAGTCAGTGAGCTTGACAGGGCTGTCGCGAGTGCCACACTCTGCCACCTCTAGCCGTATACAAACGTCAATTTGCATATCCTTGGTGCTCGTGAGCAGGCGGATCAAAGATCGAGCGAAGCTCTCAACGGCAGGGATCCGCAGTCCGCTCCTCCATTATGCCAAGAATCACGGATCTCATGCCAAGTCTTGAAAGTGAGGACCTTGAAAGTGAGGACCTTGAAGGCCAAGAAGATCGCGAGCGTTCCACTGGACTTTTCCTTTCTGTCTCTTCACGGAACAGCAACTCAGTAGTGGCATTGTGTGATGCCTTGACCATGAGTTATCTTGCAGACATCGTGTATACAACAACTGCCTTGCCCACTTCCGAACATCCTTTCTACTGTTCAAAGGGATCCTTCGCAACACAAAGTAGACAACGACCCGTTGACGGGCTTTAACCCTGTACTCCTCTACTTGTTCTCTCAACCTGTTCAAAGACGTTAGTTCTCATCTGCAAATCATGGAACCCGACTGTACTCTTTGTCTCAGCACGATCGATTCGATTAGCACTAGATGCGTGAGCTTCATCTCCCTACGCTGACCAAAGTGTCCTTCAGCCAGCAGACGTTGGGTCAAGCAAGCTCTTTGTCAATCCCACCTCTCTGTGTTCTGTGCCCAAGCCAGTGCCTCCAACCATCATGGCATTACGATAGCCTAAGGTGGTGGCTTGGGTAGCACTTCAGTGGTGACCCGCTATGATTCCAGAACGTGGCAGGTGGAACGATTCGTGAGGCGCAAGTTTTGTCGAATTAAGTTGTTCGTGAAGCGACTATACTTTATAAGGCAGATATCTTCTCGAGAGCTGGAGAGCCTGGGAAATGTTCATCTCATGTGGAAGATGTATGTGCATGCTGCAAATGAATTAGCTGATCAGCAACGGCTCAGGTAGATTCTGGCGTAATGTCTTCGACCAGCATCCTTCCCGCGCCTTGATATTGCGTCGACTTTGGCGCTGCATGATGCATTGTCGCTGGAAAACTATAACAGTACCGCAGGGATCGGAAGCGTCTACGAACCGTAGTTAGTAACTACCTCGGACTCACCTTATCCAGCTTCGCCATCCCCCTATGGCTCAGAGTCTCAAGGAGCGCTCGACCAGCAAGGTGCGGAGCATTCTGACATGTTAGCATCGATACATAACTGATACAGCAAAGCAGGCCGAGGGAGGAGGCACAGCGGCCCATTTATTTCGGTGGCTGTACAAATGTGCAACGGCGGCACTGCTGAGACGCGAGTATTGAACGAAACATCCTTGCTTATACCACAACCAAAACGTGAGCCAGGTGAAATCCGAGACGCATGTGAAAGGCCGTGCGACTTTTCTGAGCGGAAGACCGGATGAGAGGAAAGCACGACAAATAAGGCAAGTTCGAGGTAAGGGAAGCCAAGGCTTTACTAAACAGATCTAGCATGATGCACCCCATAGAATGACGTATGGGGTAATCTGTTCTCGGGTCGAATCCACGTTTTTGCCATTTTTAGAAACCATCCTGCACTGACGTTACGGCAGATTAGCCAGCTCTCACCTCGGCTCGTTGAAAGGCAGAGTCGACATACAGCTATTAGTTTGTACGCGAACTGGACATGCTCTGGAAGAACCGGCTTTGGTATGAGGCCTAATCTAGCTGCTCGGTGCTCCGTCGTTGCTAAGAGGTACTATACCAGCACCTGATGATCGGATAAAGACTCCAGATATCCACCGTCCTTGGCAGAGCCGCCAAGCGGCGGAGAACCCTTAAGTCGTTCAAGTACTCCATCATACAATCACACTCGGACCCGGTGGATACAGAGACCACCAGTCGGGCTCGTCTCTGCGAAGATGCCAAGGGGTCTCCAACAGTAGTATCCTGGGGTAACTGGGCCCAAAGATTGAGAATACTCACTATCTGCTGAAGCCAATTTCTTATTATAGCTGCAAACCTTGACCTGACACAGTGCTAAGCTTCAGTATGATGCTTGGAAGCGACAGATTCCCTGCTCCGCACTCACTACCTACTCCTTGTGTATATAAACTGGTCAACAACACTGGTATGATAGAAACAGAATGAGAGCACCATCTAACAAAAGACCTAATAGCTGATACTTGTCTCTGACTCTGCGCCCAAAATGCTCACCAACGCCATCTCCCCAATCCTGTTCATCTTCGCCGTCCAAATCCTTGCACAGTCCAGCTCTTCGACTGAAGGTGTCCGAGTCTGTGGTCCTTTCCAGCTATCAGGCACTCAGGGAGCCGTCAAGGCATATCCCAACGGTACATTGTCAACCACAGGGAGCGACTCAGACCTGATGCCCTTCCCCTTCGCAGAATTCCACATAACACTCGACGGGCTCGTTACAAGCAACGGCTCAGTATGCAGCTTTGATCAAGGTACGATGCGCCAGTCTTCGCTCCCCACACGTAGGCTAACTAATGACTCAAAGAACCCTATTTGACTTGCCGACCCGAGAACACTCAGCTCGACTCGACCTTTTCCGTCCTCGGCGATGCATTTGGAGTATTCGCATATGGCGACGAAGAGACTTTCTTCATCTGTGACCCGGCAGAAGCAGGCTTCGAGAGTGCAATTTCGGGCAAGGTTATCCTACCGGGCGTCACGGACCGAGGTTACCCGGACCCGCGTACGCTCGGGTGCCAGGAGGTGTCCTTCCAGGCATCGCGATGCTATGAGGACTCGGAGTTCGTCAGCTCTGGCGATGATGATGACAGCAACGACGACAACGATGATCCTTCTCAGACTAGTTCGGCCAGCAGCACCAGCTCTATTGCCACCCCAGCGGTCTACACTGGTCTAGCAAGCAAAGGAGCAGGCGGTGGCTTGGTTGGTGCCATAGTCGGTGCCGGGGCTGCACTCCTACTGTGATGGCAGAGCTTGTTGTCACGTCAATGTTATAGGCGCTTGTATAGAGCAAGATGTGTGACAAAGCAGGTAGAGCATATACACTATTAGCACACTATTAGCTAGACTTCTATCTCTTACTTAGTATACCAAGTAGCCTATGAACGAGTTATGCGTTCGCCCTCCATGCACTCTGTCATTCGAAATGGAGAACAACAGTGGTACTGATAAGTCGTTAAAACTGCGAGAAGATGATGCGTAATTTGACTGCTTCTTGACAAGATTCAGTCATCGTGCCTAGCTCTTAATCTAAAGTGCCTACTATTCTAGCAATTTTTTCTAAAACCGGTGTGATGGTGAATCAGAGATACTACCACATTAAAGGTTCTCTGGCTCTAGAGACACTCTAGAAACACTGAAGTCTTCTTATTTTGGGCTCCTGTCCTGGCATCTGGGTTCATCCCTCTGGGCTGACCAGCAACGCACCTTCTCTTGCGACAGGTTTATACTCTTATACACATCTGCATGACGAAGCAGCTCGTGGTAACCGATGAATAGGAAGCTGCAACGGACGTTGATTAATGAATCTGTCTCCCTGCCAGCCTCTTGATCCAAATGCTCGGGTACCTGATCAACGAAGATAGCAGAACCTGACAAAGCCCAAGTCCTGAGCTGCCTCGAGATGTACTCGGCAGAAATCGACAAAACCCGGTTATTTTGAGCTGCCCTGACCTGTACTCAGTTGTCTCGAGCTGTGCTTAGTTACCTTATGTTGCCTCGAGTTCCGGAGCTGGAGCTGGAGCTCTGCTTCGTAACCTTTTCGAGTCTCGTACTATGAGACTACCGCTTACACTGTTGAGAAGATATACCTTTCGGTGAAATGTGCTGCGGTTGCGCGGGTAAACATCCCTTTGATTCATGCAATGCTGCTGTTCATCAAGACGGTGTAGAAGTTTCTCGCTTACACAACGGCAAGCAAAATCATGAACTGGTCTTGTCATCGTGCTTAATACCATGCCTCATCTGCCATTGTTCTCGACCGAGGCACTTAACCCCAAAGCCTTCTCGATCCGGCTCAGTCCAAGCTGCAACAATTTCTCGTTCTGACTGAATACAATCCTGAACCAGCCTGGCCTCTCACTACCGAACTGTACACCCGAAGCTAAAAATACCTTCTGCTCGAGAAGAGCATCGTTGGTCAGAGCATCAACGTCACTGCCTGAATCGACATTCGTCTCTGCGCCTCTATCTACGTCCGCGTCTAAAGGCGCCTCCGCCGGCTCATTAGCACTCTTCTCCGCGCGCCGCAATCTCAGCTTCTTATCTTCATCCGCAACTCTAGCCTTTATTTTCCCTTCCTGAACAGATCTATTGTACATCTTGCCAAGATTGACCCACAAGAAGAAAGCCGCATTGATGCCCTTTGCGTACTCGATGCCATGTTTCTCTGCCCAAGCGACGACAAGATCGTAGTGCTTTTCTAGTCTCTTATTGTTTTCTGTTGTGTACCAATCCACGAATTCGTCGTCGGAGAGAAGTTTGGTAGCCATCGAGTCGGCTAGTGAAGAGACGTAGCTGTAGATTGAGACCGAAGTCAAGGCATTGTGGAGATCTGGGTTGTGCTGAGACGCTATACAGCCTAGACGCAGGCCGTTTGCACCGAAGTCCTTGGAAAGGCCGTAGAGGATGTGTGTGAGTGCTGGGTCGATCAATCCGTCGGTCGGTATCGATGCTAGAGAGATGAACGGCATGACTGAGTCGTCGGCCGGGTCCGATTGCCTGAAGACTGAAAGGGCGTATATCTCATCGCTGACAAGGTGGATCTGGTGTTTCTGACAGAGCTTCATGAGCTCGATGATGAATTCCCAGGAATAGCATCGGCCAAGTGGGTTGTGTGGGTTACAAAGCATGAGGCCTGCTACTTTCTGGTTCTTAGACTTGCAGGACTCTATCGTGCGTTCATACGCTGATACTGCTGCTAGCGACAAGGGATCAATATCCCCAAATGATACCTGTGCTACCTTGGTCTCAGGTCGGAGCTCAATATCTGGGAGGAAAGCCCCATAATGTGGTTGGCCTAGCAGAAAGGCATCGCCTGCATCAGCAATGATACTGCTTAGATGCTCGATGCCCGGGCTCACACCATTAGTGATGCAAATGTGGGAAGCCTCGAAGGGCACGACAGGTTTGAACTTTCGTGTGAGAAACCTGGCCATCGCCGCTTTCAACTTCTTCGTACCCTTCCCACCGTTACCATATGTCAGATTAATCGGCTCTAAGTGGATGTTTTCGTTAATATATCTGGTCATTTCCTCATGCATGAGGGCGTTCTCAGCAACACCGAGGCTGGCGTAGCCATCCGGATTCGTCTCCGGATCCCAGAGATCTTGAATGATCTTCCAGATGAGCATATCTGAGGAGAGCTTGGCCAATTGCTGCCCGCGCATTGAGAGCGCCATCCTGGACTCGTTGTCTTTGCTGAGCTGTTTCTGGTTCGGAAGTAACGGAATGCCAAAACAGCCCAAGATGAATCTGCTTCGTGTTATCTGTCGATGGAAGGAGAACGTGGTTCACAGTGCCGATCAAAGAACTTTGTGCTTTCTGTGTGCGGTAGTGATCCAAAAAAACATAGCCTTGGTTGCGCTTGAGGGCGACGTTTTGACCGTCGCAACATACTATATGCTTCAATTCGGGATACCAATAATCACAAATTAGCCCACGATTCAGTGTCGCACCTCCAAAAACGGGAAACATGTCGTCATCGCACCCTTCATCACCACGCCTTTCAATCGACAAGCTCATATGCGAGTAGTGCATGATGGAACTGATTAGCGTTACTACTATGATGTGTATTCATCGAGGGTTGCAGTATCAGCATCGCGGCGCTTTGCCTGGTTACCCGGATTGTGCAAGGTGGGAAGGAGCGAGCGCATATTGTGCAGTGCAAGCCTGTGAACTTGTGCACGACAACATTGATGAGAGCAGCTCTTTGATTCTGCTATGCAAAGGCACCTACAAAAGCCATCAGCAGACCGCCACCAGCAACGGCAAGGTTGGCTTCTATCCTCCGCCTCCCCTTGAGGGCTTTGTAGCTCGAATCCGCCAAGAAGTCCTCTGCCACAAGCTGCACCAAGCCAGCGAAAAGTAGAAGTCCACTACTAATAGCATTTGTGATACCAACGGTCAACAGCCCTACCTCTGAGTTGGGGTCATAGAGTCTGTGCAATAGTAGCCCAATGATCTGTCCGACGGGAGTCGTCATTCCATACGCTAAACACATAAGCCACGGCTTTGGCGACCGCGCGTCGAAGAGGCCAGGTATGAGATTGGCGATCCTAGCGCCGAGAGCAAAGCCCTCGAAGGTCTGGTGAAAGCATATAGCGACGAGTAGCACGACAAAAGCTGTCCCCGTGGCTACTGAGACGGCCATGCCGATGAAGATGCTGTGGAAGAGAATGCCAGCCTCAAGCAACAGGCATTGTAGGAACATTTTCTGTGGATCTTGTGCGCCAGCATCGGAGCCGTGCCCCATCGAATCGTGTCTCTTGTGCACAGCTGGGCGACTCAGGGATGCGGATTCTTCGGCCATGGGATCAAGCGCGTCCAGGTCGTCCGCAGAGTCCGAGTCATCCTCTTGGTCCTTGTCGCCGAAGTTGGAGCGCTTTGGAGACGGTGTGTCCATTCTCGGCGTGTCAACCACGTTGTGCAGCGGTATGTGCCTGTTGGCATGCGTGAGTCTTTCAGTGTCGCTGTAACCGTTCTCCTCTTGCGGCAGGCCACCTAGATCACCACCGTGGTCATGTTTCGCGCCTCGCATAGCAAAGAACTGTTCGATGCTTACCACAGCAAACACCGCCAACATCGCAACAAAGCCCGGCATAGGTGGGTAGACCTCATTCCAGAATCGTGGTAGGCACGGATCGGTCATTGAGATGAACGCGGTGGGCAGGAGGTGGATGAATGCTGTAGCAATGAGGACGCCAGTCCCAAAGTGTCTGGACAAGAAGATGAAACGGTGAGGTATCGGCAGCGATGGGAATCGTCGTGCGATCACGGGGAAGGCGCATGCTGGTACTGGTTAGCTAGAGGAAGGCGCGACCCGGCTCTCAAGTACCTACCTATCGTGCTGATCACGAGTATGAGAAAAACAGCAAAGACATGGATCGGCACATTGTACGCGCCTTGCTTCCCTGTCGTGCCGCAGGCTGGTTTTGCTGTATCCTCATCATCTTGCCGTCGCCGCAGCTCGGCTTGGAGGACCTCGATGGCAATGCTCTCGATGTCTGGAACAGACATTAGCTAGGTTGCCCTAGAACTACAAAGCACTGCTCTCACTACCTGCAACGGTACTGGCTTCCTCCATCGAAGGCCAGGAGGTGTAGGGAACCTCGTTGCCAATTTCCTACTTTAGCGTTTACACTCGAACGCCAAACACGTGACGAAGACCTCATGAATTCACGTTCCGGCTTTACCGCTGCTGCTTCTTAACCATCCACGTGCCACCGCGACAACACCCACACGTACGGCGGAGCAATGAGACACGAACGCGAGGCCCCATACCACAAATGGACACAGTGCTTCACCGGAGCGTGGGCCTAAACTTAAATTGGGCAGGCTGCACGACACTGGCAGCCTACTTTTCCGGATAGAGGTCATGATGTCAAGTCCATCAGTGATGATAGCGAAGGGAACCAAGGTGAGCTCCTTCCCCAAGCCCGCCATTGCAGAGAACCATCATGCTTTGAGCGGGAAAGTGAAGGGTTGAAATAAGATTCTGTACAACAGCCTTCTTTAGACAGAGTGACACGACTAATGTTATCGGAGCGCGTCCGGCATTATGCTTCCCAAGCAGGGGAATCTCTAAACGCTAGCATCAAACCCAACTTCTATCGACTCCATCTCTGCTACTTCATCGCGGCTATACTCATCTCGTCAGCCATCTTCTATGGCGCAAACACGGCGGACTTCCATGTCCGATACATCGATGCCCTCTTCCTGTGCTGTTCTGCTATGTGCAATGTCGGCCTTAACACAGTCAATCTTGGCTCCATCAACGCCTTCCAGCAGTCGGTACTGTTGGTGATGATGCTTATGGGTGATCTGACACTGGTAACGATCTTAGTGGTTGTGGTTCGACGTCACTTCTTCGCCAAGTATATGAGGGAGTTTCTGCAGCAGTCTAAACCTGGTCAGAGGATAGCAGAGCATATCGAGAGCCGCGACTCCCGCACCTAGACCTCAGCCAGAAGCGATACAGCTACGGTACCACGTCAACGGCGCCACGGGGCGCGCGCAGAAAGTTCAAGAAAAGCGTCGGAAGTACAAAATCCGCCGGCCTACATGCATCGGTATCACACATCTGGCTACGGTAGGTTCCCGGCGCCATAGCGAAGCAATCGCTGGCGCGAGACTTGGGCTAGAATAGGCACCGAAAAGACTCCCGATCATCCCTACCTTTCCTTTCAGCTAACTTTAGATTCTAGAGGTTGCTTTCGCTCCTTGACGCGCGAGTAAGAGGCAGAGATAAGCGGCGTCGAGTATCGAGCCCTCAACCTGATGGCTTGGCTGTTACCCGCCTACGCGCTCGCCTGGCTATTGTTGATAATAGTCATTATGACACTATACGTATCTTACACCAATGCTGGTGACGTGATCAGAACCTCACAACCAGGCAATCTTAACCTGGTATGGTGGTCTGTTTTTGCTTCTGTGTCTGCATACGCCAACTGTGGTCTCAACCTTTTGAATCAGAATATGATACCGCTTTCGAACGACTACCTTGTCCTTATCGCTACCGGTACAGTAATCCTAGCTGGGAATACCTTATATCCAGTCTTCCTTCGAGGTAGCATCTGGATACTTGCAAAACTGGTTCCACAAGGCTCTGAAATACACCATACTCTCATGTTTCTATTACACCATCCTCGAAGGTGTTACATCTTCCTCTTCCCAGCCAAGACCACGCTCATCCTTCTTCTATCTCACGTTGCTATATTTCTCACAGCTTGGGTCTTGTTCATCATCCTTAACATCAATTACACGCCTATCGATCCCTTGATATCAACTGGTCTCTGTGTTTTTCAAGGTCTTTATCAGGCCCACGGACTACGTGCCGCAGGCTTCTTTGTGGTACTTATTTCAGACCTGGCTCCGGCTCTACAATTCTTCTATTTGGTTACCATGTACATTTCAGCATTTCCACTTATCATGTCACTGCGTACATTGAATATCTATGAAGAGCGCAGCATCGGACAAGCAGATGAAGGCAAATCGCAGTCAGCCCTCCACGAACCCAAGAAGCAGCAGAAAGCCGCATCAAAGCTTAGCCAACATTTGCGCAAACAACTCGCATACGACCTTTGGTGGCTTAGCCTCTGCGTATGGCTCATCTCCATCATTGAGCGTGAGAAACTGGCGCCGTCACCGCCCGCAGCATCTACTCCTCCACAGCCAACATCCCTACCGTCCCTCGAACCGGGGTACTCGAATGGCCTCTTCGCTATCATGTTCGAAACCGTGTCAGCTTATGGAACTGTCGGCCTTTCGCTTGGCGTTCTTTATAACAACTACAGTTTCTCGGGCGCCTGGCAGTCGTTATCCAAACTAATTCTGATGACTGTTATGTTGCGTGGCCGTCATCGGGTACTGCCCATGGCAATTGACCGTGCTATACTCCTTCCGGGACAGGATATCATGGAGGAGCTAGATAAGAAGTTTAGAAGTGACCTAGACGATACGCGCGACAGCAGGAGGTACGAGGAGGAGATTCGTGAAGAGGAAAGAGGTAGCGATATCGAGCATGAGCATGAGTGGGGAAGACAGGGGCACCAAATGAGGTCTGAGGCAGAACGTCGTCGAGATGAGTATGAGAGCTCCGCGGCAAGAAAAGGGGAGAATGACCGTGGTGAGTAACGGTAGGGTGGGGAGCTGGAATGGGCAGTCACGTCGCTCTCAGCTTCCAATACATTTATCATTTCATTACCCAGCTCGTGTACTTGCGATGCTCTGTGCTCACTCTTGAGATTTCGTAGCATGATCACACCTTGGTGTCGTTGTTACATAGCGGGAGTTTTCTTGGCACATTGAATGTGTCATACTAATCACAGACTCGTGAGGCCCTCTTCTCTCGCAAAGCAGGAAACCAATATAGTCCACGACAATGTGCAGCTGATGCAGCCGAAGAGAAGCTCAGTAGAATGCTTGGCTCTAGCTTGTGGCCGACACGTTGTTGCGACCTGCATAGACACAGGTCGAAAGACGCTTCATCAGACGGAGATGCGAGTCTCGCTGCATCGAGCTTGCGGAGGACTCCGCCCGTACTAGTATTATACTACTATTAGCCAGCTACCGACCTCGATCGTGCACAACAAAGCTGGGTCTGGTGTTAGCCAGGGTTTGCTAAAGCTGAAGAGAGTACATAGTAGGTGCGTAGCATCTGTTGATTCGGTGAGCATACTAGTATCAGGGTCAAATGGCATTTAGGTGACCTAAAGAATTGAAGGCGCCTCTAGCTAGGGCTGAGACATTAGACCAGGTACTACTTTATCAAAGGGTATTTATGCGACTTCCTGTTCCACAGCCAAGTTTTTCTCGTTTGCGATCGAGACACATATGGTCTACTAGGAAACTTCGAGGCTTCTAAATGTGTTGCGAATGTTGTTACCCTGATCTCCCTACCGAGTCGAACAAACAAGCAATTCAGCCGCGACATTACTTACGTTGCGGAGTAACTCCGCATTCTTTGCAAACAATATATATTAACATCCAATTCTGGAAAAGGCGCTTATCACTGTAATCATCTCAAGTCACGCAGCAGAGAAGCTGCATCCCTCGTCTGATCATCTCGCCGCCATAAGCACCCTATCTAGATAAGGTGTCCCTTCGAGTAAGCGTTCCACCAGGGGAAGCTGTTGATGTGTCTAGGTCATTTGTCCGTGTCTGCTGCCTTTCTGTGTGCGTAACTTGCGTAGTTGGTAGGCTCATATGAGTAGGCTTTCCATGCCTCTCTCCTCCTCTTCACCCGCCTTCGCCAACCATATTGGTCGGTTGTCTTACGTGCCTTTTTATTCTTTCCGTATACGCCTTTGAATCAATTACGATGCTCAGGTGTCATAATGTTCCATTTTGGTATATTTCTACTGCACTCATGTGGGCATCTCAGTCGCTTACACGTGCCTGCATTCTACTCGACTGTATGCCTTCCATGTGTTCCTGCATTTTTTATGTCGATTCTTTTCTCGACATCTCGATTTGTCTGCCTGCTGCTTCAACCCACGTCCACTCTTAGCTCGCACCAGTGTACATCATCCTTGCTCAGAAGCCAGATCAGGTGACTGTTTGAACTTGCTTGCCATATTCACCAATCTGACTTCTGCTCTCGCCCTTGCCCTGGCTTCTGCGCTCGCCCCTGCACTGAATCCTACCATCATTTCTACCAGCACTTCTGCTCCCAATCGTGTCCTCACCAATACTCTTGTTGCTGCCGCCTGCGCTACCTCAGTCCGTTACCTCTAGCCCTACATGGCTCCTTGAAAGCGTCCAGGTCCCTCCCTCTCTTAAGTCATCATCATTTGTATTCAGCGGCGACTGTCTTCAGCCTCGCCATACCGCAGGATATAAATGTCGGAGGGGATTGACTAAGCTAGTATCGCTGGGCACGATGACGACAATATCAACACCCCCCTCCTCCTGATCCAGAAGGACCGTGAGGCAGGCAAGTGCTGTTAAGGGGTTTGGTGTTAAGGGATTTGTCGGCAGGCGCAATGGATCTGTTTCTTAGGAAAAGTCGACGGACGGGCACTAAAGATAGATTCTAGCTACTTCTCACCTTTCCGAGCGGGGGCGCTGGATGTGTTGTTGACTGTCCCCCGGCTCTTTTTCTAGACTTTGGTATCTTGAACCAACATACAGCAGATAGTTCCCTTCAATCTCATCAGTAAACCCCAGAAACCTTATCTTGATCTAGAACTTTGCCGCTCAGCCCATACACTATATCTCTAGCTGCGTGGTAGGATTAGACATGGGGTAACAAGCATAGCCTTTAAATCAGTATGTCGTAGTCTAGTAGTCTAGTAGACGAGGTGTTGGCATAAGATTGTCTCGCTCACTGAAAGCTGGTTCTGTTTCGTGTCCTTAAATGCGAAGCGGCTCGACTGCATGGGTGTAGGGTCAAGACAGCGACAATGTTGCCGGTGTTACGCTCGTTATGGAAAACGCTTGTATCACACAGATGGAAGAGACCCTGTGGGAGCACAAGCAAGACAGTAGTGGATGAGTCAGATAGAGTTTTGGCGCTTAGATCCTGCGGTCGGCCCCACACCGCATGTATGCTCACGTAATTCGCAGAAAGTACTGACTCGGAGAGGGCGGGATTCCGGCCCGCACTCGCTGGGACCGGCGCAACAACCCATAGCTGTATCGGGGAACTGGACGAAGGAGTGCTGGCAGTAACCATGTGTGAGCGGGCGGGCTGGTGTCCGTACCCGGCGTGGGTTAGGCGGTGAACTTAGAGCTACTGAGAACACGCAACCTGTTGGCGTGCTTAATGTGTTATTGCTGCAGGCTTCCTGCTTTCATTACTACCACTTGTAGTGCCTCGTCAGGGCGCTTATAGCTATACTAGTACTATGTTACTAAGTGGTAACCTTGCACCAGTGACATCTACTACCTCTTCTTCGACGTGCTATCAGGTATTGTACGTCCAGAGTGTCCAGAGACACATCCCGACACAAATTCCAACCATAAGCTACCAGCTCCAGCATATATCGAGCAAACAATCTGAACAGACTCTCCTGATTAATGGGAAGCTAGTATGTTCATCCATCATGGTCAACCGAGAAAATGAGTATCCTCATTACCAGTGCCTCAGGCCTCATCGAGCAAGCTCTCGCCTGAGCCTTGATGGCACACTCGAGCCGTATTAAAGCTAACATTGACCGACGTCGTTGAAACTGCCGTCCGGTCGACGTCAGGCGCATCGTCTTGCACCGTATCATCTCGAGCTGCGGACCTGACGAAGCCTCAGAGCTAGAAGTCCCTAATTCCCGGGGGCTTGACGCGCGTCTACCTGCTTCACGGCGTCATGTCTGGCGTAGCTGAGGTGAACCTCAAGCTCGGCCCGGCGCAGAAGGCGTCGACGGAGATGCTGTTGAAAGACTACCCACGGTGGAAATTGCTGGATGGGTGCATCGTACGGTTGCGGACTATCGTCGTGCGGCGTGGACAGCCCCGGGGCGTTGTGTTCTCGTTTTGCTCGGGGACCATTCGTGAGCGGCTCAAGGGCGAGAAGTATGCCGTGCCTGTCGATCGCTATCTTGAATCTTGAGTATGTTCGAGCAGAATTATCAACCGCGATCTTTTAATAGCGAGGAATGTCAACATAGAGGCATTAGCCGAGATTCGTGAATCATCGATCTTCCCGGTATTGCTGTGACAGTGCAGGTGATGCGCAATGCTCTTAAAGACGTGGCAGGCAGCGAAGCCCTCGCTCAGGTCGAGGAAGCTCGAAAACCCAAGATCGAGGCTGTTCTCGTATCCTGACCTGCGCACTGCTCCATTACCAAGCCCCAGACTCCTGGGTACGAGGGCAATGGACCCCTCAACAACACCGTCTGAGAGTGTATCGAGGACTACGGCTCCGTCACGTCATAAAGTTAAGGCTCATGTTAGGGAATTCGAATTCCCCCGAGCTACCAAGCGTCATATCGTCTACTGAGTGCATGTTGGTGGGCGTAAATTGCCAGTTCTCGGCGATGTTGGGGTAGGACATCGGATGCTGCATGGCGCTGGCCGCTGCATGGGAAGAACCATCGAATCCCGCCACGCTATTGTCCTGGTGGCTATTACCGTTGTTGAAATGCAACTTGATGTTGAGTTTTGCTGCGCACTCGAAGAGTTTCTGGCTTAACCCAGGTGTCATGCGGCGGATGGGGTGCTGATGGTGACACTGCATGTTCGCGAAGAGCATCAACACTCGATTGATGAAGCCTAGGTCTTCGTGGAGATCTAGAGACAGCTGCGCGTAGTACTTTTGGCAAACTTCGAGCAGGAAGTGGCCAGCAAAGGCGATCATGATATGGAAATAATGAGGCATGCCAACCAGGTCTTTTTGAAGCTGCTCATCGCTGAGAATCATCTCGAAAATGGTCGTGGCTGCATCGTGAGCCATGATTGCCACAGAGACAAAGACATCAGGTACAGGCGCGCCGTGCAGTCCTTGGAACACATGGTGGCCCAAGTTTAGCTTTCCGAATTGATAATGCAGCCGCAAGCCTTTGAACGGGAAATCACCAATGTTCGGGTTAGGCTGAAAGATGGCCGAAAATCTCGCAAACCACTTATCCATCTGGCGAGAGAACATCATCAATTGGCCATGTGTTGATACCGGCAGCCGTCCTTCTCCGTTCGCACCCAAGGTATCACGCACCTGCGCCATGATGAGGAGCAGCGACGTCTGAGATAGAATTCGCACGTCGTTTTCCTCGCACCCATCCCGGTCTAGAAACAATTCCCATTCAGTTGTAATCTCTCTATCGCACCTGAGGATTGCATCGCGGTTGTGGAGTATTGACATGTGCTGGTCGCAGACAAAGAGACAATACCACAGGCGTACACGATCTATTATTTTGGATGGTGTGAGATCTTGGTATAGATGGCTCGAGGTGGGTCCGATCCCGTCCTCGCAGTTTACCGCTCTTTTGAAGAAACGGTGCAATCGCATGTCACCTGCCCGTCTTATGGCATCGCTTGATAGGATGCGGGCAGCGTCGGATAACCAAAATGACGCTATGCAGAGAGCCCGTACATACTCAAGATCACGCTTGTCGAAGAGAGAGCGTGCAACAAGATGTCTGAATTCTCGGTTGCAAGCTTCGTAGATGGTGTGGTCGCCATCAGGCTCGTGGAGGGCAGAGACCGTGCAGATAGCAGCGAAAAGTATGGGCGATGCCTTCCTCGCAGTATGGGCATCTTGGTACATGCTAGCGATGCCATACAGGTAGTGGTCAAGCCGATTGAAGTAGCGCTCGAGCAGTCTGTCCGCGACCTGGGCGGTAATGATGCCCTTGGTGATCATGTCTTGCTGAGAGGAGTGCTTCTTAGGGGTAAAGGCTTGTTCAGCAGAGCCTGGGCTCGTAAGCTTGGCCACTTCTAGGAATGTATCTATAGGTGCTTGAACCACCGAAGGTGACCCAGGTGGTGATACTTCACAGTCCAGCTCGTCTCCAGACTGTCCTCCGCTCCCATTCCCGACTGGCGCTGTCGGGTCATCCATTATATGCAATCGCCTAGGCACATCAAGGTTGAGATGCCGACATACGGTGTCCAAGGTATAATACAGATTGGCGACATCTTGGCGAAGAGCGTGGTCGCTCTTTTTCGTAGTTTCCATGGGACTATGCATAGTCTTGGTTACCATGCAGGGCAGCGATCTTCTTTGACACCGTGTGCATGGTGGCTCGTCGTTGGGCATGTCACACTTGATCTTCTGCTTCCGACAGCCTTCACATGCCGTGAACTTCCGCGCGCTACTGGGAATGGCCTCCTTGCTACTACGTGCCTCCGAAGGCTGCACACTGGGCACCATTGCGCTAGAGACCAGAGCCTCGTCAAGTGACAGAAGTCTTCGATCATCATCGTTACTGTCACTCACCATCTGACGCATCGGAAACGTGCTTTGAGAGGGTTCAGTGGTCGGAACTTCTTCGGGGTACTCCCAGACCCTTTTTCGCTTGGACATTGCGCGTCTCTGGCACCCGGTCGCGCATAAAGAGACCACTATTCGTACCCTGTATGTGTGCAGCTGTGTTTGCAGCTGATAACACCATCTGGCTATGTGAGCTGTAGCACTGATGGAGCTCGAGTGTCGACTTAGTCATCGGGTGTGGTGTCACATGGATTTTCATGGCGAAAACCTAGTAGACCAATGTGGTGGAAAGCCAGTACAGGAGCCGGTCGACCACCCTTGTGCTCTACCCGTCGCTAGCACCGGAGTATCATGCGGGGACTTGATGGATCTGGACTAGCGTCTATGTCAGGGCGCAACACCTCCGGCCAGGTACCGAGGTCCGTCGGCCCGATCTCTCCGACTTCCGTATTGGAGTCTGCGGTGTTGGCGAAGCACGGCAGACAGGCTACAGGCACGTTTTAGACCACATTACAGTCCGGCAGTTGCAAGTGAAAGTCGGGAGAACACTTATATGCTCACCACAGGCAGTCAACAACTTACATGTACACCGTTGAATACCAGAACTATCAAGATGCCTCGCTCACAAATTGCTCCAAAACCGTCTCAGCTGCCCAGGGGCATCTTTTGTCCAGTGGTCTCTCTGTACAAGAAATCACAGAGACAGGAAGTTGACCTTGAAGCCTCATATAAGTACTTTGTACACCTCATCCGTGGCGGATGCCATGGCCTGGTACTTGCTGGATCAACTGCAGAAGCAGTCCTATTGTCTCCGTCCGAGAAGCAGGATCTGCTGAAGGTTGCGCGCAAGGCCGCTCTGAGCCTTGGAGCACAGAACTATCCCCTGGTAGCAGGCATCAGCGGACAGTCCACCAACGAATCCATCAGATTGGCAAATGAAGCGGCCGAAGCGGGTGCCGACTTCGGGCTGTTACTGCCGCCTAGCTACTGGGCAAAGGCTGTCAGCAAGGATGTGATCGTGGATTTCTATCAGGAGGTTGCAGACCTAAGCCCAATCCCTGTGGTGATTTACAACTTCCCAGGTGTTACTGCTGGTATCGATTTGAACTCTGATGTCATCTCGGAACTCGCCAAACATCCCAATATTGTGGGCGTGAAATTGACCTGCGCAAATGCAGGAAAGGTGACACGTCTGACGGAAGAGTACTCACACGAGCAATTCGCTGTCTATGCGGGCCAGTCGGACTGGCTGCTGCCGTGCTTGGTCGGTAAGGGAGCTGGATGTGTGACAGGTATCGGCAATGTGTTCCCCAAATCGGTATGCAAGCTGTTTTCTCTGTGGGAGGAAGGCAAAGTCAGGGAAGCTACCGATTTGCAAGGTATCGTAGCACAGGCCGAGAAGGCATGCAAGGAAGGCATCGCAGCGACAAAATACGGTGCTGGCTACTTTGCTGGTCCGCCTGCAGGCGTTACAGAGCCAGAAAACTTTTGGCCTCGCAAACCCTACAAACCGCTCGGCAAGGACAAGCAAAAATGGGTAGTTGATGTTATGGGAGTACTGGCCGATTACGAAAAGTCGCTGCCAGATAAATATGCATCGAAGCAGGCATCTGAAACAGTTAACGGTCATTAGTCATGGTTTATAGTGTGCAACAATTCTAGCTCCTCGGAGCCTTCCCTGATTCTGGCAATGCGTTGAAGACTGGATTGCGCATTGCTTGGATAGAGGACATCACCAAGAGCCACTAGGACGCACAATTTGCCAGTATTCAATTTCAGGCTACGACATACTAACAGAGTATGGCTTACACGAGCTAGATAGACTTGCTACCAAGAAGCCTTAATGATCAGGGTATTGGACGAACACTGAATTTAGTGCTCTCGAAACGTCTAAGAACTGTCCTCCGTAAAGAAATCGTCTTTAATCTGCACATATTTGATACCTTGCCGCCAGAACGTAAAAGCGAAATGAATAGTCCCATCCTGCGCCACAGTTATACTAGGATACGACAGCTCGCGATTCAATTTCTGCTCGCTGTTGTTAGTCATGCAGAAGCCATCGCCTGGCTGGACGACCCTAGATTTCCAAGTACTTCCATCGTCATCGCTCCAGCCCATACACAAGGGCGCTCGTGGAGCACCCCAGAAAGCCTCCTTACCAGCATGCTTGCTGTCCTGGTTCGCACGATTGTCGCCTTCCTCGGCAACATCATCGTAAAGTCCCTCGCGACGCCCTGTAGCCTTCTCGCGAGAGCTATCGTTGTACAAAAGCACGACGCGCCCCGAGGGCATGATGTCGAAACAGATTCCCGAATTTGGATTAGGAAGCTGCGTGGCTTGAGGCTCGGACCAAGCAAGACCATCTCGCGAGCGAGACAGGTAGATACGATCCGCCCAGCGCGATCGATAAAGAGCAATATACGCCCCGCTTTTGAGTGGACGGATTTGCATATGAACAGCGCCAGTACTGTTGGGCACCACTATTTGACTCCAGGTACGACCTTCATCCTTCGTCACCTGTAACGCAGAGATGTCATCGTGACCGACCCAGCGGGTGCCAGGCTCAGTACGACACTTGAAGATGGGCATCACCCATGCTCCATTTGGAAGAAAGACAAGGTTTTGTCGAATGAAAGTGCCTTGCTCAGGGAAAACGACTTCTGGCTCTGACCAGGTTTTGCCTCCGTCTGTAGACACTCGCCGCTTCACAACGGCAGAGTCTTGGTTGCCAGCCTGCTGAGATGTGTACATCAGCCAGAGGTGCCCCGACGGTAGCTCTGAGAGAACAGGGTTCTGTTCACTTCGTGTCGCATCAAAACTCATCTGTTCAGCATCGCTCCACGTGTCTGATCCCTTCTTCAAGCGAGAAGTATAGATGCTGATGTCGGGCTTACCTTCTTGGCTGCCACCAAACCAAGCACATAGCAAGTCTCCGTTCTTGAGTAATAGTAGGTTGGACGCGTGGCATTGTGTAGTAGCTGCTGGCATGAAAGCTGCCAAATGGTTGTAAGGGATGGCAGCACGTCTGAGCGTGGCATCAAAGCCAGATTCGGGAGCTGCGCGGAACTCCATCTTGCTTGGCTTGCTCTTGATACTGATAGCACGTTTCCTTGGACAACAAATGGATCTGTATCTTCACGTCAATGTGTTGATGTGTCCCTTTTGAGTCATGACTTCGCAGATGGTTGCCACCGGTCTTTGCCATTACTGGCATCGGTGCATGCCGCATGACCCGGGGTGTTCTGTCCGCGCTTGTCTTAGTCGGCTTCGAATCTGTAGAACAATCTAAAAGCTCGGTGCGAAATGACGCGCTAAAGCCGTACTATCACACTAGCGCGGGGTAAGGGATTACTAGTAGGCACCGAGCGGGCCGACACCGTTTCAAAACCACCTGACGTGGAACCAACGCAGGGTGTCGTAGATGCAGACTGTTTGGGTCAGGCATCACAGGGGCACTTATGCATTCTCGGCCAGGACACCGATGTATCCGAGCATCACGGGTCACTTAACGGCATGAAGACGAGCCACATGAATCCCAGCAAGCATACTTCGTATCACGAAAGAGTGAGCGAACGAGGGTTCTATTGGTATCTCAAGTAACCTGTTGATTACTCTATTCACCAAATTCAGAGCCGTTCAGGATGGCTGCACCAACGCTTCCACAGGAGAAGTATTTCACATTGAACCACGGTGGTAAGATTCCTGCCATTGGCTTCGGTACATGGAAAGCATCCTCTGGGGAGGCCAGCAGAGCACTTGAAGCTGCGTTCGATGCTGGCTACAGACACTTTGATTGTGCGCCGCTGTACTACAATGAGCAGGAGATTGGCGAAGTCTTTGCGAAGACAAAGGTGCCTCGGCAGGACTATTTTGTAACGACAAAATTGTAGGTTGAGACAACACTCGCCGTACATGCATGCATGTTCGATGCTGACCAACTGTCAGATGGTCATCGTCACACCGCAATCCCGCACAAGCTCTTGACAACTCGTTGAGAGATTTGCAGTTAGACTATGTCGATCTCTATCTTATGCACTGGCCGGTATCACTACCTCCAGACACTGGTGCAGAGTACGGTAAGGAGGACCGTACCAAGCACGACCCATCATGGACCTTCGTCGACACCTGGCGAGAGATGGAGAAGCTGCTAGCTACTGGCAAAACTAAGGCTATCGGAGTGTGCAACTTCTCAACCGTCAACCTCGACAAGCTTCTGCAAAGTGCCACCATCACGCCCGCTGTCAACCAGACAGAAATCCAGCCCTTGTTGCCTCAGGATAAATTGCACCAGTACTGCAAGGACAAGGGCATTGTGCAGACCGCGTTCGGACCTCTTGGCGGTAGCCAGAGCGGCGGATCTTTGCACACGCACCCAGTCATCACGAGTATTGCTCAGGCTCACAACACTGGAACGGCCAATGTCATGCTCAGCTGGGCTGTCCAACGTGGATGGTCGGTCGTGCCTAAGTCGACAACCCCAGCACGTATCGCGCAGAACCTGCAAGGAAACGTGATCTTGACTCCAGATGAAATGGCACAGATCGATGGCATGGCGAAGTCCCCGAACAAGGGGAAGCGCTTCAATGTGCCTCAATGGGGCGTTACTATCTTCCACGACGACGAAGGTATAGATCTGGAATAAGAAATGTTGGTTTGAGAGCGATGAAGTCACGATGCTATCGTACTAGTAGAGTCAATGAATGACTTAGCAAAAGCTTCGGATCCAGTCTCAAGATCTTCACGGTTTGGACTTGTTCTGTACGCCACAACATGTCAATGCACAAAAGGATCCTTGCATCTCTCCAGGTGCTATGTACTCTTGTGCACCGTCTGAATCAAGGGCTTGAAGCAAATGCTCGCATTGCTACGCAATAACTATGCCAAATGAACTCCTTTTATACCTCTACTAAGCCGAGTTGATGCTCGAATGCCTCTATTAATATGCTGGAGAGAGATAACAACAATTTCATTACAGAGTGGTCTTGTCGCTTGAAATCCGATCATATTGTCTTCACGTTGCTGACAGTCTTCCTCACAACTTCGCCTTCGGCTTCCACTTGATCCAAGGATGCTCCTCGGTGCTGCGTACCATTTGCTCGACTGTCGAGGTGTTCACCATACCAGGGTGTGCTTCGTCGACGTCAGTGATGCCACTCAGCTTCATAGCAGACTCGAGTTCGTCTTTGAGGACTATTCGCGCCATCGTGTTAGAAAATTTGTCTCAAAAAGATGGATATCTTGCGCAAACAACAGAAGCACCATTGGGAGTGTTCACTTACTTTGCGTTAGATGTTCCACGCCTTCCTGACCGTAGACAAGTGAGTATAGATACGGTCGTCCGATGCCAACTGCGGTCGCGCCTAGCGCTAGTGCTTTCAGGATATCGGCACCGCGAGAGATGCCCCCATCGACATATACCTCTAGCTTCTCTAGAACCTCGGGGCACTGCTTGTGAATTTCCAAAAGCGTCCACATCGGGGTTTGTACCCTGTAGGCTAGGAGTTAGTCATTACAGTGCCGGTTTATTCTTACGGTAAGACGTACGTATCCAAAGACCGCCCACCATGGTTACTCAGCAGGATTGCATCGACCGGATACTCCGTGGCCTTCTTGGCGTCGGCAGCAGTCTGCACGCCTTTCAGAACGATTGGGAGCCCTCCCGATGCACGCTTGAGCCAGGCCAGATCAGACCAATTCAGAGACGAATCGATGTACTTAGCCATCACCCGTCCCAGACCACCGCCTTTCTTGTCGCTGACGGCGACAGCACCGCTGACTGCCGAGGTTAGGTTTCCGGCCGCAAGACGCTCATCTGCTTCACGCTTGCCGGGTATCGGCGCATCTACCGTAACGAGAATAGCCTTGACGCCAAGTGACTTTACCTTTGCAAGAAGTTGTTCAGTCTTTTGCCGTTCGGAGTTGACGTAGAGCTGAAAGAAAAATGGCTGCTCGGGATTGCCTGCCTTGACGATATCTGACAAGGGATACGAAGCATTATTTGATATCTGAGAAGCTGTCAGTCTCTAGCTCGTCTACTCAATGACAAGGATTTCAAGCGCCTCACCGTCTGAATGATGTTCTCCTGGCCACAACCACGAGCCAAGGCTAATTCTCCGTCAGGATGCGCCAGCCTGGCCATTGCAGCGGGGCTCACGAAGAAGGGCGCATCGCTCTCGCAGCCTAGTATCTTCCGCTTGATCGATACTTGGCGAACATCACGGAGGACTCGGGGACGAAGTAGCAAGTCGCGCCACACCTGAATGTTGGCTCGCTGCGTGACCAGATCTGTCGCTGCTGATGAATAGAAAGCGTAGGCCTTCGCCGTAAGTACTTGCTGTGCGATGTCTTCAAAGTCATGGACAGAGATCAAACTCTCGATTGACGGTGGTCCTGTGGACTGTGCTGCATCTGACACAGGTAGATTGGCCGGCTCCAGAGAAGTCTGCTCATCAAGCTGGTCGTTGGGATCCAAAACACCCATCAACGATCCCTCTGAGAGGCTCTCCTCGGCTATGCCAGGAGCGTGTATCTCGTCGTATGCAGCTGTGGCGTCTCGACCAGCATACCTCAGGATGACTATTACCTCAATCAGTTGTGTCTGTTACGCGGCTAAACAGAGCCTTTCACTCACTACCGGCACCTCCAGGATGCTCTGAAAGGAACCTTGAAACATCATAGACTTGAGAGCGTATGATTATCCAGCAGTTGTCAGGGCTACTGTGCCTACTGACCTCTAATCGGGACACATGAGGTACACCTGCGGCCATGCTTGCGCTTCAGTGCGTTAACGTTAAGATATCTTCATACCAAAGGGTTGCCAAGGGACATGATATTGCAGCTCGTCGAAGAATGCATGCGCTTCATTGCGATTGGGTGGCGTTACAACGTGGCCCATGGTTTGAATGTTAGTACCAGGTCCAAAAGTCTGTTTGAGGAGTGTGGAGGACCTCGGGGGAGGAGTCGGTGTCCGCCCGATTTATAGCGTGAGGACCCATGTGTTCGCCATTAACCAAGCACGGATGTTCTCGGTGCTGTCCTGCCGCACAGACCGAACTCTGTTATTGCCCACGACCTTGCTAGTGGAACGCAGGGTCGACCACACAATCAGCAGACCACAAGAGTCGCCAAGGATCCAGGGATGAAGGAATGGTGTGAGAACGAAGCACAGAAATCTACGTGTGACACAATATGTATAGGCCGCTCTCGTGGCCACGGAAAAGCTTGCTGCACTTCATGCACTACGTATCAGAGCCAAATTACAGCCACGTTTTCCTTTTGTGTACTAATGACTGTCCCGGCACCAAGGAATGACCCAGCTGCTAAGCAACTGTACCAAGCTCTTCTTGGCTGGGTCTCGGCGGCTTAACCGACTTCTATGTCTCCACTCGGCCTCTCGGCGGGCTGACCGACTTCCGTGTCTCCACTCGGCCTGTAGACGTGGCCCTCAATCTGATGAATAGCAGGCCCAGCTCTGGAGACTGAGTGATACGAGGCTTTGCGGGGTATGGTCATATCGCTGAGACCCCGGCCGGGGATGATTGCAGCCCGTGGGTTCGCATTCGTCGTGAAGCATATATGATGTGCTACATCCGGTGACATTACACAACTCCCATCTCCTGCTACCTTCACGTCAGAAGATCAGATTACGACCATCATGGCAGGAGGTAACAGTATCTGGTTTAGCAAGGACGCCAAGAGCGATCCGAAAGCCATATTCAACCCACGGCTTTTCTATCTTCTTGTCACTGTCGCCTGGTCAGGCTTCTTTTACGGTTTCGATACTGGGTTAGTAGCTCTAAGCCAGCGTGGTTCCCCGGCGAGGATTCCAGTCGATCCCAAGCTGGCAGCAAAGGTGGACGGTGGTCTTTGCCATAGTTACTAACGGTTGTAGGAACATTGGTGGCGTTCTGACATTGCCGTCTTTCGAACATGCCTTTGGGCTGGTCAACCTCCCTCAGCTCGAGATAGACAATCGCAAGGTAAGTCTCACCGGTGATGTTGCAGCGGCTCTCTAACACAATGAAGGGCACGATCGCTGCCATGTTGGCAGCCGGAGGCTCAGCAGGAGCTCTCTGTGCTGCACCCACCTCAGACTATTTGGGCCGAAAATGGTCATTATTTGTCTGGGGCTCAGTTTTCATGGTTGGAGCCATCATGCAAATGGTTGCAGACTACGACGTGCTCCTCGCTGGTAGATTCATTGCTGGAATGGGCGTCGGTGCGACGTCAATGTTGACGCCACAATTTCTGGCCGAGAACTCACCCAAGTCAATCCGTGGCTCAATGACTGCTTGCTACAATCTCAACATTCTATGCTCGCTCATGTTGGCTTTCTGGATCAACTACGCCGTGTCTTTGTGGAACGGCAAGAACATCGACCATAACAATTCTCAGTGGCGCACAGCCATGGGCATCCAACTCATTCCAGGTGCTTTGCTTATCACCATGATACCGTTCGTGCCCGAGAGTCCGGTAAGACTTGGTTAACGCCACAAGTTGGCGATTTTGGCTAACGATGGAATAGCGTTACCTCATCAATCACCGAAAATCTGAGCAGGGCCTCGAGAACCTCTGCAAACTACGGAAGCTGCCCGCTGACCACCCATACGTGCAAACTGAATATCAGGAAATCCTGGCTCAGGTGGAGCATGAGCAGGAGTGCTTTCAAGGCCACTCATACTGGGTTGTGCTCAAGGATATCTTTACGATTCGAAACAACCTGCAGCGATTCATCCTTGCAGTCTCCCTATTCCTGTTCCACAAATTCACCGGCACCGACAGCTTGAACTATTATGCACCACGTATCTTCGACATGATCGGTGTTGGTGAGGGGAGCAACTCTCTTCTCACAACCGGCATCTACGGAGTCGTCAAGTTTGTCACCACAATCTTCTACGTGGCCTACCTGGTCGATCGGATTGGTCGTCGATTGCCTCTTATCATCGGAGCTTTAATGCAGGCAACTGCCATGCTCTACCTTGCACTGTACCTTCGCTTTGCCAACCCAAGCCAAGATGGAGCTGGTGGAACTCCAGCAGGAGGCATTGTCGGTATCATCTTCATCTACATTTACGCCTTTGGGTAAGCAAGCACTATATGGTTCTTCTCATCTCTACCAGACTATTTTGCTAACAGAGTATTTCAGATGGAGTTTCGGTCACTCTGTTGCCTGCTATGTCGTCGCAGCCGAGATCTTTCCCACTCGAATTCGGTCTGTCTGCATGTCTATCTGTTTCTTCATCAACTGGATCGTCGACTACGGAATCACTCGGGCCACACCGAATATGTTAACCACGATGGGCTGGGGAACATTCTTACTCTACGCCTTTCTTACGTATGGTGGCGTTGTCTTTGTGTACTTCTGCATGCCCGAGACAAAGGTACGTGCTTTTGACGGTGTGAACACTTATATTCACCGGCATCCATTATTCATTCCAATCTCTTGCTAACGTTAAACAGGGACGCAGTATCGAATCTATGGATGATCTCTTCCAGAAACCTCTGTGGATGATGTGGAAGTATGCATACCCCAAGTCAGACGAGGAGAAGGTCCGTCACGACGTCGTGGATTCTGGTACTACAAAGTTGGGTGTTGAGCATCACGAGATGGTTATTGACGGTAAGGACGCAGACAGCCGCGCGTAAAGAGGAAGAGTGTTGTGTAGAGGTGTCTAGACGTATCGTTCGCACATCGCAAATGCCAGATCTGATTTTCCATTACCGTCGCCTGCAGTCCATCTATGGGGATCTGGACGACTTATGGAAGTAGTAAGCATCTTTGAATTTTACAATTCTGTCTACTAGAATGTAATCAACCCTAACGCCCACGAGACCGGCGTATATCTTCTGGATGTACTGTACACTGCAGCTTCAAAGGGCAGAGACTAACACTTGAGTTACCGTAGAGTACGGGCCCTTCGAGAGCTTATATTCCGTCGTCGAGAGTGCTACAAGATCCTTGTCGTCCGAAGCGCCACTGGCAACGATATCCTATACACGAGGTTGCCATCTTGCGACGGTGTCTCTCACTGAAACTTAGAGAGGTGGATTCTGGAGAGCACCACACACCAAAGAAACAGAACATTAGCCTTAGCTGTTTTTGGCGCATTTCTAAATGGTCGCTGGTGCGCGACGTTTCATACAACATAATTGTGTCCAAGTTCGTGCATGCGAAACATTGTGGTATGACAGTGCACCGGAGTCTGCAGGAACTTGTCAAACTAGAAGATCACGAAGTCTCTAACATCTGGAACCTGCAGATTAAGGGGAGATGCAACGCGATAAGAATGTAGATAACTCAATTTGCGAAAAACATGAGTTTTGACGATTATCGACCAACTCGAGGTAACAGACAGGCAGGTCTAGACGCTCGGGTTGACACTATTGAGATGCAATAATTTTTGTGAATACCGAGCATGCCTGCAGAGTGGCTACCCGTGTTAGCCGCACGGAAAGTGGAAGCCGCTGCCAAGCCGGCCGTTGCAACATACACATATATTTTGTTTTCAAAACTGTCTTCCACAACAAGCATCGAGCCAGCTCAGCTGGTCCATCTGGGTTCTCAAGACCCCAGGCTCCCGATGGTGTAGTTGGTTCATCACGTTCGGCTGTAATTGTCCCCAATCAGGTCACTG
>Ga0066648_10000498_pt1 | contig 26771 bp, 15 predicted proteins | sample CryGeyCG12114_NA_FD_59537 | JGI IMG/M metagenome (GOLD analysis project Ga0066648, IMG submission 59537) | Groundwater microbial communities from aquifer - Crystal Geyser CG19_WC_8/21/14_NA | ecosystem: Environmental > Aquatic > Deep subsurface > Groundwater | place: USA: Utah: Grand County... | reverse complement strand
CCCATTTTTCTGAGTGCTTCTGATTCAGACTTTTGGCGAGTCATTGGACCTTCGCGAGGAGCGCCCTTGGCGTATGTCTTCTGATGCGTCTGATCAATGTTTATGCGAGTACCCGAAGCCACAATACGACCTGAAGAACTCTCCTCGAATCCTTGATCGCTGACAAGGTGACTGTCGACTTCGGCAACCGCTCCGCATGCAGTGCATACCATCCCTTCTCTATCATCGGCTTCGATCCTGCCTCCGGAACAGTTGGGATTAGTGCATTGAAGCTGTGGTCGACGAGGCTGTGGGGGAGCTTGTGGAGTAGGCGATCGGGCGAAGGTGGGTGGCGCCGGACTTCCAATACCCTCGATTCTGCCATGTCTGAGAAAAGTCCTCTTCCCCGAGCGAGGCACGGCCTTCGGCGCAGGTACAGCTTTTAGTGGCATGTTGTATGTCGTCGACAGCCGCTCGTTAGAAAGAGATTGGAAGCAGGCGGTCGATGCTATCGGAAATAGAGAGTATTTAAAGACGTTTCTATCATAGCAATGCACGTGGTCTGTCAACTACTGCTGCATGGAAGGGATCGTTCAAGTTGAAAAGCGTTGATAGAAGCAAGACTTTGTATCATCTGAGATGGAGGCTGTGGAGTGGTGGGCTTCTTCGAGTGGTACGACGTAGTTGTGTAGGCAGACCACAAGGCTGAAGGTGATTGGAGTATCTTCGATACAGACGAGAGAATAGTGGCAAGGCAAAAATAAAAGGAGAGATAATGGGTTGGTTGGTGATGGAAGCTGTGGTGCAAAAAGTGGTTAGAAACGAAGAACAAATTCATGTAAGAACGAGCAAGTTGAGTCACAAGTCACTGGCAGACTGAGACTCGGACTCGGAGGTGGGGCGCAACGCCAAGACCACACCTCCAGCATTAAATCGGGAAATGCAAAAGTCGTGCACAACCACCGTTCGAATAGCATATACTGTTGCAAAAGGAAGTACAAGCAGTGTGATCGTTTGATCTCCCTGGAGGCAACACAAAGCATGTCATCTATAAGCGAGCAATTTTTGCTCTCTCACTAACTAAGGAGTGTTCCAGTTGCCCTCACATGTCACGTGTGCGGTGGGATGAGCTTGACCTCGGTCCGGAAAATGCCCGACGGCCGAGTCCGGCACGTGGCCGGGCTACGGACTTACTCTTGATTCGTTCCCCGTTATATTTATATTTATTGTCCTCGTCCAAACTTGAAGTGCAAGACCAGCCTGAGCTCACCAAGGTACGAACCCTCTGCTTGGCTATCTCTGTTCTGCCTGGTCTCCGTGAGTGTTGAGACAAATACTATCCCTACTACAGGTCTCACACGCTCCTCTGAGGACACCCCTCTTACCATGTCTATCTCCGCTCTCGACTCGCGCATCTTCCGCAACCTCTTTGGCACGCAAGAGATTCGAGACATCTTCAATGACGAGGCCTATGTCAAATATCTCATCCATGTTGAAGCTGCTCTTGCTCGGGCACAATCAAAGACTGGTGTCATTCCTGAGGAAGCGGGAAAGGTGATCACCGACGCTCTAGATGCTGTCAGGATTGAGTATGCGTAGTTTTATTGCCCTAATCGACTGTTCGCCTGACTTTCCTCCAGCTTCGATCGCCTAGCTACAGAGACCGACATAGTTGGTTATCCAATTCTACCTCTTATCAGACAGCTTGTCGAGCAGACTCCAGCCGAGATGGCCAAGTATATCCACTGGGGCGCGACCACGCAGGACATTATGGACGATGCTTCTATGCTACAGATGCAAGCTGGTTTATCACTGCTCAAGCGCGAGCTAAATGATCTAATATCCGTTCTTAAATCTCTATCACAGAAATACCGTGACACGTGAGCCACTGACAATCAGCTTCTCATTGCTTTGCTGAATATCGGCAGACCGATGGCAGGTCGAACACACCTCCAGCACGCACTGCCTTGCACGTTTGGCTACAAATGTGCGGTGTACCTAAGCAGTTTGCTTCGACATGCAGAACGACATGCCGAGATTGAGAAAAGATGCCTGCTGGTGCAATTCGGAGGCGCTGCCGGCACCCTAGCCTCGCTTGGTTCAGATGACACAGGCCTCCGTGTACGCGCACAACTTGCACGGGAGCTCAACCTCGGTGATCCAGCCATAACATGGCATGTCGCTCGCGACAACGTCGCGGAGATAGTCAACTACCTGGCTCTGTTAGGCGGCTCGCTCGGAAAGATTGCGCTTGACATTATCATCATGTCGTCGAATGAGCTCGGTGAAGTCTCGGAGCCTTTCGTACCACACCGCGGTGCGTCGTCAACTATGCCGCAGAAACGAAACCCGATTTCAAGCGAGGTGGTGCTAGCTGCATCCAAGCTCCTCCGCGCCAACGCCAGCCTCTGTCTGGACGCGATGGTGTCAGACTTCGAACGAGCATCCGGTCCATGGCATCTAGAATGGGTCGCCGTCCCAGAAGCGTTCGTGCTGGCCGTCGGTGCCACACACCAGACGACCTTTGCCCTTTCAGGCCTCGTGGTCAACACCGACTCCATGATGAAGAACTTGTGCTCCACTCGGGGCCTGATCGTAGGTGAAGCCGTCATGATGGGCATTGCCCCGTTCCTTGGTCGTCAGCAGGCACACGACGTGGTATATGCTGCTTGCAAGGAGTCCATCGAAGGGGATTCCGCTCTCATCGACATCCTATTGAAAAACCCGCATGTGAACGAGCGCATCGACAGAGAAAAGCTGGAACGCCTTTGCGACCCGCTCAACTACATGGGAGCATGTCAGCTGATGGTTGATAACGTCCTCCAACTGTCAACATAATTCCTCAACCGTAATATCAGCATCCCAAATTGCCGCAGCACCGGCTTCGACCTATAACAGCCGCCAGCAGAATCTCAGCACGCAAGTCTTTACCGTCCGCCGCAACAAAGACGCCCACCAAGTGCAGCGGCCAACGCGGGAATCTTGGACAACGATGCTGAAGTGCAGAACACACGCGATGAGCTGGGACCCTGGGTGTTTTCGGCCATGGCTAACCGTGGAAGCTGGGAATGAACTACAAGAAGCTGGCTCAAGTTTCGCACGGGATGTGTGCACCAAGTATACACCAATACATCATCAACACATTATGCTTGACTCGATCGAAGGAATTCCAAGATACACAACGCTGCGAGATCTCTACAAGGGGAGGAGTAATCCTGAGCAGCCATGGATCACTACATGTTGTCAACTTCTTGCTCGCTGTTTCGATGTAAAAATGCTCGAATCCGCGTCGTTGCATGAGAACGAGACACGATGACCTATGGATTCTCACTCGCGTTTCTTCGCATCAACGTATCATTGACTTCAAGGATTTTTATTCTATACAGTACAGTACACATTATGTGCTTTACCTCCGACCATAACCGCCTTGGTTGTAGCCTCGTCCACCATGTCCATTCTCACGTCTTCCTTGTCCTTGACCTTGACTTTGTCCCTGGTAACCATCATTTCTTCCACCATTTTGATAGCCACCCTGGTACTGCCCTCCGCCACCCTGGTATTGCGGCTGACCTTGGTTGCCATACTGACTTTGTCCACCACGGTATTGATCCTGCTGTTGGTTGTTTCCTTGCTGTCCTTGCTGACCATACTCATCAGCATATCCACGGCCATAACCATCAGCCTGCGCCGGGCCGTTGCGGGTGTAACCTCCTTGTCCACCATAGTGCTGCGGTGGCGGCGGTGGTGGCACACCACGGCCCATGGACATCCCTGGTGCAAACTTCGGATCCAAGAAAGCTGCAAATGGGTTATTGCTGTCGACACCCAGCGGGGGCGGCGGCGGACCACCCATGGGCGGACGGTCGGCCGCGTAGTTCACGCGTTGGCCCCTGCCGTTCGTATCTCTAGGATCTCGACGAGTGTTGTCGTACAAAGGAGCGCCACCAAAGTCTCTTCCGGAATTACGCGCTTTGGATCTCAATATAGCCAGATCACTCTTGTCTAGTACAGGATCCGGTAGCTTGACTCCCGGAAAGAGCATGGACTTGTGCACGTGCGTTGGTGGTGGCATGGTGAAGTCAACGTTCAGCGTCCGGTCGTCGTCAACCACAGGCTCGAGCTTGATATCTTCCAATGGTCCTTGCAGGTCCATGTGAGGCAGGAAATCCTTGTTCTTGGTGACCGTGCCAGCTAACCTGCCTTTCCTCACGGGCAGCTTGGCAACTACATCTTTCTTTGCCTTCTTCGAGTAGAATTCCGTAACCAGGTCAACGTAAAGAGGGTTGCTGTCAGATATGATCAAAGCGTCCTTACCCAGCTCGTTCCTTGCATGCTCATCTTCTGTCAACAATGGATATTTGGTGTTCATCGCGGCGAGGAGCCGTTTCTCGTCGATGAACGGCAAGAGAACTATGGCCTTCCACGACTGCTTCTTGCCGTTCGCATCAAGATCAAAATCCTCTGGGTAGAAGTCAACAATTTCGGAGTCTTCGTCCGTCATGAGGGGATGGAATGGCTTGGGAATGGCATGGTTCGATGCTGCCGGCAAGACTCCCATAAGCTGCTCATACGGTTTGAATGGTTTGCCCTTCTCGAACTTGACAGTCATCTTGTCCATATCGACGAAGTCGGCTGCAAATGGTGCGTAGTGGTATGGATAATACCATGTCCATGACGGACAACCTTGGAAGTAATAGAGCAACACCCAGCTTAGGCCTTCAACATATGCTTGTGCGACTTTGTGGCGGAACTCAATGTCATCAGGTGCCACGTGGAACTTTTGTTCATAGTACCTGTCTGCGTAGCCATCTTCCCACAAGCGTACCGTATCAGGGGCCGGATCGTTCGGGTCTCCGCTGTTCTTTTTAGGTGCGTTTTCTTGCTCAACTGGCGTTGATCGACCTGGTGTGCTAATCTCCAAATCTGCTTCCATTATCTCAGCCTTGCGTTTGCCGAGACCTGACGGCGACGTCTCAGTGCTTGCGAGTGTCGTGCTATCGCTCGCACCATCCTTAGTCGGTGTACTGGCAGTCCCGTTTCGTTGAGCAAGCAGATGTTCCTTCAATGCTGCAGCAGCACTCTTGTTTGTTGCAAGTGCTTTGTCTACAGCACCACGGTTGACCACCATGTTGTAATCGACCTGGACGTTGATGCTAGATGCTGATATGAGACCCGCCGGCGGTGCATTTTCCCCCATACCTCCTCGTGAGTAATCTGGCGAGCTTCGTCTGCGTTTTGCGTTCCGGTTCCCATTCCTCGCCTCGTCTCTAGCTTCTTGTTCCTGCTTTCTACGCTTTTCGTTCCGTTCCCTTTTCTGGTCAACTTCTCTTCTGCGTTTGAAGATGGCATCTTCTTGTTTTGCCAAGCCTTGAAGAATGCATTGCGCTCGTGCAAGATCGACACTGCCATCGCAGGTCAAATATCCGCCCATGACCGGTACGTTGTCCCGCCAAATAGCAATGAGTTTGTCAATACCATCCTCATGGATATCAAGACTGGGCAGATGTGGCAGGAAATCGTTTCCGACGAAAAAACACATGAACACCCAGTCATCAAGAGCACGTTCCAAATCAAAGCGAAAGGTCTGACCAGGAACGAACATCTCAGCGCCTAGATACTCACGAAGAATGGGCACGTTGAGCCAGATAAAAGGCTTGAGATCTGTAGTGACACCTTTTTCATCAAATTCGCCACTCTTCTCTTTGGGCTTCCCTCGGCAGTTGTCTGCATAATGTCCCGGCTGACCACAGAGGTTGCAGGTCTTCGCCTTCGCATCTCTGATATTGACATCTTCTCGAAGGACACGGAAGTGCGGCTCATGTGTAGCAATACCAAGCATGATAAGGTCGGCGTCCAGGCCGTACATGACGTGCCGGGTGTTGGGGTCATATTCGGGATCTGATCGTTGCGAACGAATGAACTGCATGATCTTATGCTCACCTTCTCCGGGCACGCTTGCGTCTGAGATGACGACTTTTAGCTCGGCCCATGCAGGATCGGTATTCAATTTCCATTGAACCCAATAGCGTACAGATTGAGCGAGTATAAACATGAAGGGAGTGCCAGGTGTAATGACATTGCTATCCCACGTCTTCTTGACGACCTCTTCCACAGTAGACTCATCTTCACCCTTTGTGCGACTCTGCTGCCGCAAGAGAGTCTGAAATTCTGCCTTTTTCTCGTCTGCCTCCTTGGCATCTCTGGCAGAACGAAATCGACGAGCTCGTTGTTGGTTCATCTTGGCACGGGGCGCAACTCCATCGATAGCAATCATGAGCAATCGCCTGGGTCGTACCATGTTCACCACTCGGTCTGTATATTTGAAGATTTCCATCATCATCTCACTCTCATCAGCGGGAGGCGGCTTGTTCTCTGGATGCGAGCAGGGATGGACAATACCATTAAAATCTAGGTATAAATTGTGCATTTCTTCGCCGTTGGGATTGGGGCGGGTAGTATCTACGGGATATTGTACACCGTCTACTTCTGTAGGAAGCTCCTCGATCACGGGAGAGATGATCTTGGGATACCTGGAGATGTGTTAGCGAGCAATGTATCATGCGACCGGAACGAAACGGCTGAAACCATCGGCAGATCGAGAAGCGCGAGAGGGATTGCATGAGCCAGACTTTTCTGGGATCCAACCTGGAAGTTCAGGACTTCATCACGAGAACTGAGACTTACTTTTTGGTTAGCCATCGGAAAAGCGCCGGGACACCCATGATGATATGTCAATGGAAGATGTACAAGGTGCGGGGAGACGAGTTCGAAAAACCCAGACAAGTCAAGACGAAAGAAGGGAGCGTCGCAAGTCGCGCTCTCCGAGCCCGAGTAAACGGCCTGCGTGGTAGATGCGCGGGCCAATATGCAAGGAGCAATCAACGAGTTGGAGATACAACAACAGCAATCTCCATTCAATGGCGAGTATGGCGAAGTTGGTAACCGTGACACGCTGCTGCGGTTGTTAGGTATGGAAGGAGGGTGAAGATACAGCGAACGCAACTTGAACAGCAAGTCAAGTCTTTCAGCCTTCGACGCCCCGTGCCTGCGGCCTTGGCATCATCTCGACTCCGCTGCCGCCAAAAAGTTCCCGATTGGAAGTGCAGCAACACGATAGTCAGGTGGAATCAGATAGACCTCGAACATCTACCTAGTTTCCCACACCTCTGTGTACACCCGAGCTCTGACAGCCATGCACATAACGCGCGGATAGTTGCATTCCGCCAGCGAGGCATGGAAAGCAAGCATAGAACACGATGTTACGAATCCTCGAATCTCAGGCACCTGCACGCCAGACTGCTACCGACACAATCAGTACGCTGAGCAGTCGACTTTCCAGTGCCACTCTCTTGGAAGATCGACGAGCAGCGATACTGGGTCTTCGGAGTTTTGCGAAGCAGTACCCAGCGTCAGTAGCCTCAGGGGCACTGCGTGATTTAATAGCTGGCTTACACAAGGATGGGGACGATCCAGACACCGTCAAGGCAGAGCTGGAGACAATACTAGGACTGTTTGAAGCAGATGAGAGTAGCCCAGAAGCTTCGGAAGATATAACTCTGTGGCTGGCTGACGAGTTCACACAACGGCAAGACAATGTCACAGCCTTGCTGGATCTACTTGAATCTACCGAGTTCTTCCTCCGGCTTTATGCATTAAAGATCCTCTCCCACGTCTCTGCTGCAAGGCCTCAAAGAGCACAAGAGGCGGTATTCGGCGCCCCACTCGGTGTATCACGTGTCACATCTGTGTTGGACGACAGACGAGAAGCCGTGCGTGATGAGGCACTGCGGCTGCTAGTTGCTCTAACACCGACATCTGCCGAATTGCAGAAAGTCGTCGCCTTTGAAAACGCCTTTGACCGAATCTTTGCATTGATGGAGAATGAAGGAGGCCTCACACATGGTTCAGAAGCTGTGCAAGACTGCTTGTCTCTGTTGGCAAATCTCTTGAGACTGAATGTTTCTAACCAATCATATTTTCGGGAGGTCGGCGGCATAGCACGCCTGGCGAGGTTGCTGACGACCGCTTTAACGGAGGAGAACTCACCTGATGCTCTCTCTGAATGGCTCAAGCCACAGCGGGAAATGAATATCTGGGGTTTATTGGCAATCGTTCAGTTATTTCTTATCAAAGGCTCTAAAGGTACAGCGGTCAATCAGTCGGCTTTCTGGAAGCAAGGCATACTGCTTCGGGTTCTTCAGCTTGCTTTCCACCCTGCGTTCGGTGCTGGTGTTCGTGCGAAATCCCTTGAAACGTGTGGTGATATCATCCGTGGCAACCCTAGCTTACAGGAGCAATTTGGGGATCTTTCAGTGCCGCTTATCCAACGGCAGCCATCATTCGCCCACAACGGGATCAGTGGACGCTCTACATCTACGCTTGGTGAAAAGCTAAAGACGACTACAATCGCACAGACTCGGGAGTCAAACGTTATCGAGGCTCTACTTGGACTAGTACTTGAACCGGCTCCTATTTCCCTGTTCGACGTTCGGCTTGCAGCTTGTAATTGCGTGAACGCTTTCTTCGAAGGGCACAAAGGGATCCGCTCTCATGTGCTGCATCGTGCTATCGAAGGGCATCGAAGTGGAAACGACGTGGTGCCAAATATGCTGACCGTCCTGCTCGAACCACCAGCTTCTCGCACGATCTCCGACCCTTACCAGCAGTGGATGGCTAGTGTGATCCTGTCACACCTCATCTACGATAATCCAGACGCCAAGTCAATGGCACTGAAGGTATCCGAAGGCGATGCTGAGAGTGGAGAAGAAGTTGTTACATTCGTACAAAGCATAAGTAGCAACGTTGTTGCCGGAGTGCAACACGCCGAGGACGAACGAGCGCTTATCGGGTATCTCATGCTGCTGTGCGTGTGGCTCTTCGAAGAGCCCGAGGCAGTCAATGATCTCCTTGGAGAAGGCAGCAATATTCAAGGTCTTGTCGCGGCCATCAAGGTGGCGAGTTCTACAATGCCGCTGGTTGCTGGGCTGTGTGCGTTGCTACTCGGTATCGTATACGAATTTTCCACTAAAGATTCCCCAATACCACGGGCAACGCTGCAAGGCTTGTTGAATAGCAAACTGGGCCGAGAGACTTACGTCGACCGCATCACAAAGCTACGCGAGAATCCTTTTGTGCGCGACTTCGAAGTGCTGCCGCAGTCTGGGAATGGCAGTTTGCCAGATGTTTTCTTTGATGGGACTTTCGTTAACTTCTTGAAGGACAATTACAGTCGTTTCCTTCGTGCAGTAGACCGCGATCCTGAGTTTGAAGTATCTATCATGAGCAATGGTGTGCAAAAAGGAGTATCGAGAGAGCTTGTCGATAGCCTACGCGCTGAAGTGGAAGGTCAGAGAAAGGCATTGGAAGCCACGAATGCAGAGCTACTCAAGGCACAACATAGCTTGCAACAAGAACAACTCGACCACCGTAGGTCCAAGGACTCCAACGCAGTTGAACTTGGCCGCATTAAGCAAATCAACCAGAGCCTACAGAACAACCACGAAGAAGAGACCCGGAATGTGGAAAACGTTTGGCAAAAACGTTTGGATAATACCACAAGAGGTCTTCAGGAGCAGCTTCGCAACGTGGAGACTGAATATGAACGGCGACTCAAAGACACGTCAAGAACTCATACTGAAGCTGTCAAGAGGGCAGAGGCGAATCATCGAGCCACATTAGACGCAGCGAATCGACGGCTCGACAGCGAACGTCATGGGCATGAGCAACGTCAGCAAGAACACGAACGTGACAAAGCGAAGATTGTTAAGCAACATCAGGAGGAGATTGCAGACGCTGACAACAGACTGCGAACAGCATCTACAAAGTACGAGACTCAGGTTGACGACCTCAAAATGCAGCTCCAACTTTTGCAAGACGAACTATCGAAGGTCAATAAGCAGCATGGCGAAGACCAACAAAAAGCACGAGAGGAGTACAAGCACACAATTGTTGTATTGGATACGCAGGTGAAGCAGGCTCAATCTCGCGCAAAAGAGGCAGAGTCTTGGTCAACGCAGTTAGAGCAGCAGCTCAAGTCTGAGCAAGACTCGAAAAAGGATGTGCAAACCGAGCTCGATGACTTGCTTGTGGTGTTTGGTGATCTCGAAGCCAAACGCGCTGCTCTTAAAGCACGGCTCAAGGCCCTCGGAGAGCCAGTCTCTGAAGATGAGGATGAAGGAGACGAGGACGGGGCTGATGAGGAAGGAGACGAAGAAGACGGAGACGAAGAGGACGGGGACGAAGAGGACGGAGACGAAGAGGACGGAGACGAAGAGGACGAAGACGAGCTTGATAAGGTCGCCGAACCGGAGAACAGCAGGTAAGGTGTTGTTAGCTCGACGATATTCATGGGGTTTCTCACCATAGTGCGCTCAAGATACCCTGTATATGTAGCATTGGTCCTTTTTGTAGATGCTTTACCAGATAGCCTGATGGAGACTGTCATGTTTTTGGCCCAAGAAGTGCTTGGAGTGCGGCGAGCAGCATTTCCGCCGCGAATAGTGCCTTCCGATTGGTCCTGGAGTTGCTATCGCAGCCTTGTCGGCAAGGCAATTTGTCCCGCTCACTGCGGGGCTTGGCATATATTTTTGTTACTCCAGCGCAGTGAGTCACCGGTGTACCTCTCTCCTACACAACAGGTGCGTAATCTCCTTTCCTTCAGATTGCAACATGGACTTCGCGAAGGAGGAGGCCGAGACGCTTCGGCACTGGCGCGAAATCGACGCCTTTCAGACCCAATTACGACTTTCAAAAGGAAATAAGCCCTACACATTCTACGATGGGCCACCGTTTGCGACTGGTCTGCCTCACTATGGTCACCTGCTCGCTTCTACGATCAAAGACATCATCCCACGTTATTGGTCCATGAAGGGTCATTACGTCGAGCGTCGCTTTGGCTGGGACACCCACGGCTTGCCCATCGAGTATGAGATTGACAAGAAGTTCTCCATCTCCGGACCCCAGGCGGTGAAAGAGATGGGCATTGAGAAGTACAACGCAGAATGCAGGGCCATTGTCATGAGGTTCGCTGGCGAATGGAGGGAGACCATCGACAGACTGGGCCGTTGGATTGACTTTGACAACGACTACAAGACTATGGATCCCAGATTCATGGAATCAGTGTGGTGGGTATTCAAGCAGCTTTGGGACAAGGGTGCTGTGTACCGCAGCTACAGTGTGATGCCATTTTCCACCGCCTTGAGTACGCCGTTGAGTCAACATGAGGCACAACAAAATTACAAGGATGTTCAAGACCCTGCCGTTGTTGTCTCATTCCCCTTGGTGGATGACCCATCTGTCAGTCTACTCGCATGGACGACTACACCATGGACCCTGCCGTCGAATATTGCTCTCGCCGTTCACCCGGACTTCGACTACATCAAATTTACTGATAAAGAATCGGGAAACACGTACATCATGCTCGAGGAATTGTTACGGATCTTGTATAAAGACCCTAAGAAAGCAAAGTTCACCATCTTGTCGAAAATGAAGGGTTCCACACTCAAAGACATGAAGTACAAGCCCATTTTCGACTACTTTTATGAAGACTTCAAGGATACTGGTTTCCGTGTGCTGAACGCCACATACGTTACAAAGGATGATGGCACGGGCATAGTCCATCAAGCTCCGGCTTTTGGTGAGGAGGATTACAGAGTTGCTATGGCGAATGGCGTTATCACCTATGACAGACTACCACCGAACCCTGTGGATGAAGTTGGACGATTTACAAAGGAGGTTTCTGACTTCGAGGGACAGCATGTGAAAGAAGCCGATAGACACATCATCAAGCATCTGAAAGCCAACGGAAGGATGGTCAGAGACAGCCAAATTACTCACAGTTATCCTTTCTGTTGGCGATCGGACACACCCTTGATCTACCGTGCCATCTCTTCATGGTTCGTGAACATTAATGGCAGCAACAAGGGTGAAAGCATCATTCCAGATATGCTTGACGGCATCGCTAAGTCGCACTGGGTACCCACATTTGTGAAGGAGAAGCGATTTGGTGAATGGATCAAGAACGCCAGGGATTGGAACATCTCGAGGAATCGTTACTGGGGCACGCCTATTCCATTGTGGGCAAACGAGGACTATTCAGAGGTCATTGCGATTGGCAGTATAGAAGAGCTCAAGAAGCTGAGTGGCTACGCTGGTGAAATCAACGACCTTCACAAAGACAAGGTTGACGACATTACCATCCCTAGCCAGAAGGGCAATGGGGTTTTAAGACGCATCCCAGAAGTGTTCGATTGTTGGTTTGAGTCTGGCAGTATGCCGTACGCTTCTTCGCACTATCCTTTCGAAAACAAGGATTACTTCGAGCAGACATTCCCTGGCGACTTCATTGCTGAAGGTTTGGACCAGACTCGCGGCTGGTTCTACACCCTCGTTGTCCTTGGTATTCACCTGAAGAAAATGCTTCCTTTCAAGAACTGTGTCGTGAATGGCATCGTACTGGCAGAAGACGGCAAGAAAATGTCGAAGCGTCTCAAGAACTATCCTGACCCTATGACTGTTATTGAGAAGTATGGCGCTGACGCACTACGGTTGTACATGATCAATTCTCCTGTTGTTAGAGCTGAGCCACTGCGCTTCAAAGAGTCAGGGGTTAAGGAGATTGTCCAGAAAGTATTGCTACCTTTATGGAACAGCTATAAATTCTTCGATGGTCAGGTGGAGCTGTTAAAGAAGGTCGAAGCCCTCGACTATGTCTTTGATCCGAAAGCTGAATCCTCCAACACAAATGTCATGGATCGATGGGTTCTCGCAAAGACCCAGTCTTTACTGCGATACGTCAACCAAGAGATGGCAGGTTACCGACTCTACACGGTCGTACCTGGCTTGCTCGGACTCATCGACGATATGACCAATTGGTATATTCGATTTAACCGGAAGCGCCTGAAGGGTGAGCTTGGTGTAGATGACACGATGCATGCTCTGAACACACTTTTCGAGGTTTTGTACACACTGGTTCGTGGCCTGGCTCCATTCACGCCTTTTATCTCCGATCTCATTTACTCCAAACTTCTTCCTCATATACCAACCTCCTTACACGGCGAAGATATGCGGAGCGTACACTTCCTGCCATACCCCGAGGTGCGAGAGGAATTGATGGATGAGGTAGTCGAGCGAAGAGTCAAACGCATGCAAAATGTCATTGAGCTAGCTAGGGTATCCCGAGAACGTAAGGCCATCGGCCTGAAAACTCCACTGAAGACGTTGGTTGTCATCCATAAAGATCAGCAATATCTGGAGGATGTCAAGTCGTTAGAAGGATACATTACGGAGGAGCTCAACGTTCGAGACCTTGTGTTGTCTTCTGACGAGGAAAAATACAATGTTCAGTACAGTGTCTCGGCGGACTGGCCAGTATTGGGCAAGAAGCTCAAGAAGGAGGTGCAGAAGGTCAAGAAAGCTCTTCCGGACTTGAAGAGTGGGGATGTAAAGAAATTTGTTGCCGACAAAAAGATCAACGTGGCTGGTATTGAACTAGGCGAGGATGATCTTGTGGTCAAAAGATCTTTGAAAGAGGATGAGTCTTCGAAAGACCAAGAGACGAATACAGACAACGATGTGCTAACCATCCTCGATGCCGCCATGTATCCGGAGCTCGTTCAAGAAGGCCTCGCTAGAGAAATCATCAACCGTGTCCAACAGCTGCGGAAGAAGGCCGGCCTCAAACCAACAGACGACATCAAGATGGAGTACAAGGTCAACTCGGATCCAGAGAACATTGGGCTCGAAGTAGCGTTTGACAAGCAGAGCTCTTTCATCGAAAAGTCACTAAGACGGCCAGTGGACAAGCATGTGGTGACGGAGGTCGAGGGGCCTATAGTGAATGGCGTCGAGGACGACATCATTGCTGAGGAAGAGCAGGAGGTTCAGAAAGCGACGTTCTTATTGCGACTGCTGAAGCTATAGACGGCCTCCGTAATCAAGCATGGAAACGGCGCGGGATGACAAAAGTGAGTCAAAGTAGATCGCAAGGCGTGTATCAAGGCTTCTTCGCGGCTTTCTGTCGTAGACGGGTTAATGAATGATGAGATCATGAACGAGGCTCATGTCCACATACCAAGTAGCAGTCCTTTAACCTCATGAATTCCTTTCCACACATGTCTTGATGCACGGATTGATAGTCTGCTAATATACACTTGCCGTATATCGCAGCCTGCACACGTATGAGCTGAGCACGGCTTCAAGGTGCCTAGCGATTATTTTACCTCTGTCGAACACTTTGCGGTAGCTTCGGCGAACTTTTCAATCGGCCGCTTCAGACCCGCTTTCGTAGGCATCTTCTTGGTCGTGTATGCTCCGATTGTGTTATTGTTCCATTGGCGACAAATTAAGAGGTATCTATTATAGCTTGCGAGTCAAGACGTTTAGGCGCGGATTAACATGTATGAGCAGTCGCGCGTATCGTCCTTGCCACATGCGTCCAATATCACTAGGTAGTCCGAAAGGGTTCTAATTGCGTCAGATGCAAGATGACGTCATATGTCCAAGTTGGATACTCTCCTGCATACCTACCTAGGTATGGATATCACCAATGAATTGACCTTTCACCCAGTCACGCCGTGGTTGGCCCACTTATACACATTCACAACCCCTCCGTTAGCCTCAGCAAAACACCATATCAATGTAGCAAGTGCTCATCCCTCCTGACACAGTCCTCCAGTGATCTCAAGCAGAAGCCTGCGCCCTCCCGAATCCAAGCAAATACAATCCCGCCATATTCGCGCGGGTCCCAACATCAGCCCTGGAATTCCATCCAGACCACGTCAACCACTCTGTGGGCGGCCTCTCCGCGCACCTCCCTCGCCGCCTCAGCCGAGCGAAGAAACCCGCTCCTCCGCCTTCTACCGTCCCGCCCTCCTCATCCGTATCCCCAAACACCTCGCCAAGACAATCCAAGTCGTCTTTCTCCTCACGAATATTATTTCACTCGTTCGATACCTGCCTTGGGGACCGTCCATAATCTACAAACACTCAACCCTCCCAATGTTCTTCCCAGTCGCTTTATCGACAGATGCGCGACGATATGGAAGACCACCCTAACGCCTTGCTCAACAGAAAACACACGGAACGGATCGTTACTCTTGTCATCGATATCATCATTGACCAAACACTTTCAGGAACGCCCACATGCCCGCGCTACTCAGTAGTGGGATGGTCAGGTTGTCGTCCCAGCCCCAGATATCAATGAACTCGCTCACACTGGCAATCACGCCTGTACAGACGCTCATCACGCCGAGCGCCGCAGCCCCGCGAATCGTGCCTGAAGTCTCGCTCCAACCTAGATAGCCCTTCACGAAATTGGGCACGCCGAGACGACCACGGTACATGTATTGGTTGGGTGGGTCGGTAGGGAATGGGCCGGTTCGTGGTGCGAGCCAACCCCAGAAGAAAAGTGCAACCAGGGTGCCCGTCGCGAAGGCTGCCAGCGAGCCCGCGAGGGACTTGCCGCGGCGGAGGCGGATGGTGTAGCGTCCATATAGGCGTCCAAAGGTGCTAGCTGCGGTGTCGCACCACGAAAGGAGGAGGATGGACATCACGCCAATGTCCTTGGGGTAGAAGCGCAGCGCTATGAAAGTGCCGAGCAAGTACCAGATTGTACCGTTGTAGCCATCGACCTCCGTTTCGCGCATTAACGCGCCAAGGACGCGGACGTAGAAGCGGTTGAAAGATGGAGAGCGGTGACGAATCACGTCCGCCGAGGCGACGGGGATGAGTGCGCTCAGCAGCCAGGGCGTGATGGAGTATGTTTGGAGGCCGGCTCTGAAGAGGCGGACCGCCACGAAGCCGATGGATACGTGGAGAGCTTTCCGTGGGATTTCGTGCTTGTGAATCAGATACCGATAATGCCGGTGCAGTGGGATGAGGCCTAGGGGCGAAGGCGAACGAGAGAACTCGCGCCATGATTTCTGGACTCGTGCGTAGGGTGACAGATGGCCGTTGGACTGTGGTGGAGCGGTGTCGCCGTTGGTCAATGGTTCAGATTTTGAAGTTGGGTTCTTGGGTGTAAGGCCGCTCATTCTCCTCCTCTTGCTTACATGTGTGCCATTCGCTTGCTCATCCGGGCTCAACAAAGGACTTCTCGATCTTGTTCGCGCCCGCTTGTCGAGACTTGAGTCTGATCCCGAGCCATCTTTCTCTTCATGTATGGGCTCCGGTTGTGGTGATTTCTGCCGTTGTATGCGGGCTGCGGACCGCGTGGCTGGTGCGAAATATCCATCTGTCCTGTCGGAAACCTCGGATAAGGTGGGTGATGGGGATATCACTCGTGGAATGCCTGGTATAGGATATGGGTCTGACATTGCGCATCGGAAATTACGAAAGAGTGCTCTGGTGGATGGTGCTGAGTTTTGGGTACTGTAGACGCTAGGCTACCGCAAGGTTGTGGTTATGGCAGTGGACAGGTGGTGTGGATTGGTTGGAACACGGTTGTTGATGGATTTCAAACCGGGTGCCTAGTTTTCCAGAAATGCGTTCGCGTCTCTCTAAAACCTGTCGCGCTCCGAGGGTTCGTCGTCATAAGGGAGGATGTACCTAGTATATGATGGCACATGGCTTTGGCTTGCCTGTCAAATAATCTTACTGCAGTGGCAGACAGGGGTCAAGACGGGATATGGTTAGACCGGAATACGGGCGAGTACATAGTCTAGTGTGCCCGGCTAATCTCCGGATCTCCGTGCATCTTTTTTCCTCGTATCGATAACAACTTCGCTTTCTTTTGCTCGTGCCACGCGCGAAAAGTGCACCTTTTCTTGGATTTCCATCGGCACAATGGCGCCTGACAGAGGCTCAGGCTCGAAAACAAGCTCTTCGCGAGCATGGGAAGCCCTGACACCCTCGCTCTCACGATGGATCCTCGATGCGACGTCCTCCATGAACCTCACTCGCATGACACCAGTGCAGGCATCAACAATCCCACTGTTCATGGCACACAAAGACGTGGTTGTCGAGGCGGTGACAGGAAGTGGGAAGACGCTGGCGTTTTTGATACCCGTTATTGAAAGACTCCTTCGGCTAGAGGAACCATTGAAGAAGCATCATGTTGGAGCAATAATTATATCGCCCACAAGGGAATTGGCGACGCAGATTTACAACGTGCTGCTTTCATTACTAGCGTTTCATGGTCCTTCTGCTGCTGCACTACGCAAAGCGCGGCTAAATGACATTGAGCTGGCTGAAGAGAAGGCGGCAGCTGGGGAGGAAGAAGCTCCGACTTACTCAGTTTCGACACCGAAAGTCTTACCTCAGCTGCTTCTGGGTGGTTCTACATCAGCTGCACAGGACCTAAGCAGGTTTCTCAAACTTTCACCAAACATTCTTGTATCTACTCCTGGCCGGTTGCTCGAAATCCTCTCGTCTCCTTACGTCCACTGTCCTCAGTCGTCTTTCGAGGTCCTTGTTTTGGACGAAGCCGATCGTCTGCTCGACCTTGGATTTAAAGATGATCTCACAAAGATCTTGAATCTTTTGCCGAAGCAGCGGCGTACTGGGCTTTTTAGCGCTAGTGTTAGTGAAGCTGTTGACCAAATCATTCGTGTGGGTCTGAGAAATCCTGTAAGAATTGCAGTGAAGGTCAAAGGCTCAAACGGCCTGGAAGACAAAAGGACACCCGCAAGTCTTAAGATGACCTACGCCGTCACTCTAGCTTCGCAGAAGTTGCCCGCTTTGAGCAAACTATTACACAATCTTAATCCTATGCCGCTCAAGACGATTCTGTTCTTGTCCACTTGTGCTGCTGTGGATTACTTCCAGACCTTACTTCCATCTATACTACCTGATGGTATGGTCTTGGTACCCTTGCATGGTAAACACCCTGCAAATGTTCGGCACAAGAACTTTGTACGATTCACCAATTCAGCAACACCTGCAGTTTTACTCACGACTGACGTCGCTGCACGAGGCCTGGATATACCTCAGGTCGATCTTGTCGTCCAGATTGATCCACCATCCGATCCTAAAGCTTTCTTGCATAGGTGTGGTAGAGCTGGCCGAGCTGGTCGTAAAGGCCTCAGTGTGGTTCTTCTGCAGCCTGGCCGCGAAGAAGACTACATTTCATTCTTGGAGGTCAGAAAGACGCCTATCGAAAAGATCACTCAACCCGACATCACTGTCAGCGAGGAAGACGCTGCTTCTATTGTGTCTAGGCTCCGAAAGGTGGTGCTTACAGATCGTTCTTTGCATGACAAGGCGCAAAAAGCGTTTGTCAGCTGGCTTCGAAGCTACAGCAAGCATCAGGCATCCTCCATTTTTCGTGTCACTGATCTCGACTGGGCGGATTTAGCAGAGGGTTGGGGCCTCCTCCGTATGCCTAAAATGCCGGAGCTCAAAGGCTGGGACAAGAGCGCTTTCCATGCTCCTAATGTCAATTGGGACTCTTATGCCTACAAGGACAAGCTCCGTGAAAAGCAACGAAAGGAGGCACTTGAAAATGTCGATGCCGAACGTACAGAGCGGAGAATGAAAGGCAACGACAGGAAGCGTGGCACTAGTGTCGCCTGGTCGGAGAAACTTGAACACAAAGCGAACAAAGATGTAAAGAGGTCAAAGAAGGAGGCCAAGCGCGATCATGAGAAACGTGCAACGATGACCGATGCCGAGAGAGAGCATGAAGCAGAAACCCAGCGCATGCTCGAGAAGATTAGGCAGCAGCATCTGCTCTCGAAAGATGAGGTGTTCGAGGGTTTCGACTGAACTGCACGCAAATATAGCTCTATTCATACCAGCAAGTCTATGGACTGCGAGGCCAGAACTCATGGGTATGGTATTGATGTAAACCATGAGACTCACCCGAGTGTCCGATTTCGTATTTGACCAAAGGGGAATTATTTCTGCTTGGTTGATGGCTTATCGATCAACGTGACTTTGCGATGTTCTTCTTTCTAGCAGTCTCAATGCCATGCGACTCCAAGCCACGCAGACCTTTTACGGTCGAGAGTTGCCCGGCATTACATTGGCTGTCGGGACTTTGTTGGCAGCGGGCACTAGACGACATGCCCTCAATCGAGTCATGCTTCGATGAGAGTTGACTCGAGGCGATCCCTTCTGCAGGCAAGGTCCTCCTGGCTAGTCTCCACCTCCTAGATGTCGGATCGAATGGAGTGAGTGTGAGATAGTTCGAAGATCTCGCAGAGAATATTACGAGCTACTAGGGCCAGCCCTCGCGTCCAAAGCGCCTTCCGCAGTAGTACCAGAGCAACCATAAGGCCAATGGTAATGCTACCGCTACGGAGCCATTGGAGTTTCGATCCGGGCCGTGCGGACCTCTTGATGTTGGGTTTGAGGCGGTATCTATGAGAACAACTAGGACAGCGGTGTTTGCAGTTGCAGGGACACAACATCTTTTCCCATCGCTTGTCCTTCACAGACCAGGCTAGACAAATTGTTACCACGAAAGTGGGAGCATGGCCGCGGTGAGGAAACGGGCTGTCCTGAGTACAAGCTCATGATGATCATACGACAGCGAGTGGGAATACGCTGAAGGACCCCAGCCAAAACCCATTCCGGACCTGTTGGTAGAAAGCTTCGTTCTTTGCGTCCGACTCTTCAAGGCGTAGGTAGCCTGGGCAAGCCAATACCGGCACCTTCGAAAGGATCCGTGTGTGTGGGGTGTCACGAGATATTTGTCGTCGTGCTGTCTTACGCACATCTTACGTCGAAGAATACAGCTGTTTTTTCCATTCGGGCAGCGTCTGTAGCTTCCAATGGCATACATGCGAGCTGCGCAATCGAGAAATATTCCATTTCCGGGCGTCCAAAAGGACAGACTTTATGCCTTGGATGTCTCACGTCGTTGAACCTATCGCAGGCTCCTACCTATTACTGCAGATGTGATGAGATTTTATCCCAGGAGAGATGGCTCCGGCTGAATGTCGGTTTCAATCAATCTCAGATTACGCAGGAGAAGCTTACTGTTCGCTGAAGGAGGTCGCAATACTACAGGCTATGAACAATCCCTGTACGACGCATGATTGTAGTAAGTGATGAACGGTGGATGTGACGAAGTCAGAATATGCAGTCTTAAAGCCTTCGGCTCGCTCCTAGTGTTTCAATCTTCCGGGCGTCTGCCAGCCGGTCGGTGCTTGGCCACTTCACAAATGACTCGAAACTTGAAGATGGAAGATGCCGAAAAGCGATGTATCACAGTAAGTAAGTACTCGAGTAGACATGGAGGCGCGCGTCTGGCGGCGGGAGGGAGCAAAGACCAGGACCGTGCGTGGCACATGGCAGGCACTGGCAGGAAACGATACCTAACCACGTGCTAACTCATCTACCTAGGTACCCTAAGGTTCCTCTACCAGTGTACTACAGTACACAGTACGAGTATGTCCGGACAAGGGCCGTGCTTGCTGCTACCACATTAAGCGCCACTCCTAGATCTCATCGGATGTGGCGCAGTTTCAAGTTGCTCTCCCGACCCATGAATCATTCATTCCGCATCCACATGCACATGCACATCCATATCTTCATCCGCATCCGACCCGGATCCATTATATTCTTAAGTCACGGTCTAGGCGTCAAGTTTCACTCTCAACCCGTTCGGGCTTCAAGTTCAAGTCGAAGTTGCCACGTCGCGCCTCGGACAGGAAATACTGCGAGTCGTGCCTGCCAACTTGACCACACTAGTACCCAGTTCGGACGTTCCAAGCTTGTAGCTGGGCTTGGCACCAGCTACGATGACGATGACGTACACAACTACCTACGGAGGTAGGTACGTATGCATGCAGCTTAGGTAGGTACCTAATGGGGACAACCTGAAAATTCAGATTTTTCACTCGTAGATGCTCACAACAATCATCGAGCTGGTGTTTGCATCATTGCATCCACACACACACTCTCTGGTAGTGGTGGAATGGCTCACTGAAACACTCAACCGACTCGTCCAATTATTGTTATCCCGTACTCGTGTTCAAGCACGTGTTTCTTTCCACTCTCTGTTCCGCCCGCTCCAAATCAAATCTGATCTGCGTTGCCGGTAACGTCGTGATAGGGACCTAAGGACATCGCTTTGTGCTTTTTACTTTTACCCTGGGAGCCTGCTATTTGTGGCATTTTGTGCATGTCCCTTGCCACCCAGGATACCCGAGCAAATAATCCTAGTATTCGTGAAAAGCTCGACGAACAGCAGCTCACGGGAAGCCCACCGACACCAGGGTTCCATGCGACGTGACGTGGACATCCACTGTATAAAAGCCTAACTTTCTATCAGCCCTGTTAACACTGGTGCGCACTCAGATTAAGGATCTGGTGGTCTGTACCTTGTATACGGCCAGAGTGGGACCAACCCGTTATCAGTCAACACGGGAAGTGACAGTGACAGTGGCACATGTCATTCCAACTGCGCGGTTTGCGTTTCCGACATGTTAATCGAACTTCGAGTGTCATCACATTCAGCTTTCGCGCGTCTCTCCAACCAAAGCCAGCAATGCCACCGATAGCAGCAGGCTCGGTCGCGTTGGGCCAACGAATTTTAGCGGACCTGTCTGAGACTCTGAGTACCAGTTGACACGTTTCACTCGATGTCAGCTAACCTGAGCGTTCTACAAGTCACTGGCGGCTCCGCCGCCTGCAGCCTTACGTGCTTCATCCCAGCAGCATCCACACCGCAGTCCCTCCATTCGTCATTCTCAGCAGTATGAAATCCGCATGCCTCGAAGCTTGGTATCTTCCGCTGGACAATGCCAGGGCATTTGGAGCTTATCTGACACCTGGGCGATCGTCGGCTAATGGATACGAGTAGCATGCGACTGACGTTGGAACACTCGGGACCGTTGGACATCCTTCATCAATCTCTTTCGTGGCGACAGAAAAGATGACTCACTGTAGACGCAGGTGTTGCTGAGCCATAACAATCGACATTCACAGCATTGTACGCAGCGTGGCTGACATGTCCCTTTACTCTGCCGCCGTGACGGACAAGGGTTTCCGAGGTGCTATGGAGTTCTGTCTGGTACGTCGTCCTCGGTTCAGCCAGGCTATTCGAGCATGTAACGGCAGACTGAGACACATGCATACGCCTCTGCCAGCACGCCTGTATATCCACCCTTTTCGGAAGACTGGTCCCAACCCGGGCGGAGTCTATCCAGATCAGGTTTTCAAACCTGCATGCTTATGGCAAGAGTGGTACAAACCTGGATGCACAGAACGGATACCATTCCACTAACCCCTGCTCATAACTTGGACCTGCATCCAAGCAACGTCGTGCTGTCTCCACCCCTGAGTTTGCGAAAGATGCGTTGGGGTGCCTCGAGTACTTCTAGTGCCTTGAAGATGCCAGAAGACTTGACCCGGAATCCATATTTACTCCAGATGCTGTCTTTACTGTTTGTGCTGCTGTTAACGAATTTCGTCTGTACATTGTAACATTCGTTTAGTTCTTGACGACATCGAGCGTTAATCTTGATAGCCGGATCACGTACTCTTGCAGACCGTGTGCGCCTGGCATCCTTCCGTTGTCTCGCTATTCACACTTTCTGGGGGATCCCGGCCGACATGCTCTTATCCAGTCAGACGTCCTGCTTATTCCTGTTCATATTCAGAGCATTTGCATTACAGTACGATGCCGCATGGACTGAGTACAACCTGAACCAGAATGAGTCAGCCGTCAATGCGCTAGACTATTGGGGAGAATGGGAGTAGGTGCAATTCGCAAGTCTTGGTGAATGATGATGCTGACTTTTGCTTTCGAAATCATACTTACTACCCCTCCCCCGATAATTGGCGGTTCCCATTCTACAGTTTCATTGTCGACCGCTTTGTCAATGGCGACCCGAGCAACGACAATGCGAATGGCACAGCTTGGGAGCATGATCCTACTGGTACTGTCCTTCGACACGGCGGTGACCTGACAGGCATCAAGGACTCGTTAGACTACATTCAGGGACTTGGGATAAGAGGTATTTACCTCGCCGGAAGTCCCTTCATCAACGCGCCATGGGCAGCAGATTCTTTCAGCCCTCTCGACCTGACTCTTTTGGACAAGCACTTCGGTACTATTCAACAATTCCGCGAGGTCGTTGACGCTATCCATGACCGCGGGATGTACGTGATCATAGAAAATACCATGTCAACAATGGGAGACCTTCTGGCGTTTGAGGGATACCTAAACGCCAGCACTCCGTGGAGTTTCACTGGATACGATGCCATGTACAAAGATAGCCGCCAATACCATGACTTTCACCCTGACAATGACTGGATTGAACACTGTGAATATCCACGCTACTGGAATCAATTAGGAGAACGGTACGACGACAAGAACACGTCAAGCATGATAGGCTGTCGTGCTGGAGATTTTGATCAATACGGCGACATGGGAGCATTCGAGGAGGGCACGGAGTGGCAGAAACAGCTTTCCAAGTTCGCCTACGTACAGGATCGCCTTAGCGAATGGAAGCCTTCGGTACTTGATCGCATCACGCATCTCTCATGTCTGGAAATCGCCATGCTTGACGTTGATGGCTTTCGCATGGACAAGGGTCTACAGATTACCGTCGATCCTCAGGCAAATTTTTCGAAGTCGATAAGGGAGTGCGCCCGAGGCTATGGCAAGCAAAATTTCTTCATTCCAGGAGAAGTCGTCAACGGAAACATTAACGCTGCAATCTATGTTGGCAGAGGCAAGGAACCCTCCATGAGCATATCGAATCTTACAAAGGCCGTCGATCCGCAGAATGCTTTTAACGAGAGTCTGTTTATCAGGGAAGAGAACTACAGTGCTCTGGACTCTGCAGCCTTTCACTACACAACTTATCGTGGTCTTCAAAGATTTCTGGGACTTGACGGCAAACTAGGTGCCACTGGAGAAGCACCTATTAACTTCGTCGACCAATGGGCGGTAGTCCAGCAAACGAACGATTTCATCAACGCCAACACTGGAGAATATGACCCGCGCCACATGTATGGCGTTTCGAATCAGGACGTTTTTCGTTGGCCGGGCATCACCCAGGGTACCGAAAGACAGCTTCTTGGTATGTTTATTACTGTACTTGAGATGCCCGGTATCCCAATGGTCTCATGGGGTGAGGAGCAGGCCTTTTATACGTTGGACAACACTGCAAGCAACTATGTTTTTGGCAGACAAGCAATGACCTCGTCCCAAGCTTGGCAGATGCATGGGTGTTACTACGTTGGGAATATCAATATCTTCGATATGCCATTCAACTCAAGCTTGACATCTTGTCACGATGACGGCGTGGCTCTCGATCATCGTGACCCGTCAAAACAACTGTACAACATGTATAAGACTATGTTCGAATTGCGGTCTCGATACCCTGTCTTGAACGATGGATGGACGCTTCGACAATTGTCCAACTTGACTGAGGACATCTACCTGCCTGGCTCCGGCGATGTTCCAACGGAAACAGGCATCTGGTCAGCAGTACGCTCTGGCGTGAAAGGTGTTCAGGACTTCACCGGAACTGGTCAAGAGAACCAACCGATCTGGCTAGTATACATGAACAGCAATATCTCTCAAGAGTATGTGTTCGACTGTTCATCCAACCTGACTGGTCGCGACACGAAAGCATTAGTGTCACCGTTTACTACCAACACGACAGTCAAGAACCTATTGTACCCTTACGATGAATGGATGCTGGAGGACTCCCCGTTCATGCTTGGCGAATACCTGCAGGACTCAGCGGGACGAAGTGGATGTCTACCAAGAATGAACATGACGGAATATGGTTTTAAGGCTTTTGTCCCCAAGGAAAGATGGCTCAAGCCCTCTCCTCGCCTCACGAGGTTTTTGCCGGGACACGACTTCCGTTACACTGCTAATGCTGCCCGAGGAGAGACGGAAAGCATCCAAATACAGCTGCATTTCTCGGACGAGATGGACTGCGACCAGGTTGCTCGTGCTATGAGTTTCAAATCGACCACGGAAGAAGGAATTACTGCTAAGTTGGACAATAGTACCGTCAGCTGTCAGTCTGTGGAGCCGACTGATATCAGCCATCTCAACGGCATTGTTCCAACTACATGGATATTTTCCGCGAATGTTACTGACGTGGCTCACGGCATCCACACCATCTCGGTATTCAATGCGACATCTGCCGACGGCAATTTGTTCACTAATGTAAGGAGAATTCAAACTTATGGAGGACGGTACTGACTCGTATACAGTCTAAGGATACCTTTCTCGTCAGGATTGGCAGCAGCAGCAATCCTATGGTCTTTCCTGGAAGTGCTAACTATAGCTCAACGATCCTCTCGAAGAATGAGAGTGGCGGTTTATTGATCAACCACAACGCGGCGGGTGCCGACAAATTCCGCTACTCCTTAGATTGGAGCTCGAGTTGGAGTCCATGGCAAGTATATGATGGTGGGCGGACGCTTGCAGTCGATACGCAGACCTGGACTGGAACCGACACTCAAAAATGGTCAGGTGATCATGTAAAGATTCAGTATTGGTCTCAAAAGGCCGGGTCGAGCAATCACATCCAAGAAGGTGATATACAAGGTCTTAGCCAAGCGGCACGCCGCTGGCCTCATGTGTTCCTCCACGGGCCGTTCAATCAATACGGGTATGACCAGGGCCTGTTCAACGAGTTCAAACAAGACTCCGAAGGTTACTGGAACTTTAATTTTATGACCGAGTGGCCAGCTCACTGGCAAGCCAACGTCTGGGGCATGAATGCGAATGGTCTCCCCGATGCCACTGCTGCGTATGGCGACGTCGATGGCGACCAAGTACTCGACCGTATCCCTCCCATCACTCTCGAGGAGAACGTCGCCAATATTACCGATGCACCACCTCTCAAAAATCTTGCTTGGTGGATACATATCAACGACGCAGATCTTCGCTATTACTACATCCCAATTGGCTCAGCTGCTCAACAGAAAGCCTTGTACTTCCTTCTGCTCATAATCCCGGCTCTGACTGGATCGATGGCAGTGTACATGTACCTTCGATCCTTCTATCAGGTAAAGCATAACCGCTATGGAGTTCTTGACAAAGGAACATTCGTTCCTCTCACCGTCAAACACGAGATCCATGAGAAAATGTCTTATTTTAGCGACAAGCTTTCGAAGTACCAGGCTACTATACCAGGTCTAGGCTTGCCTCTCGTCGGACGACGAACAGGAAATAAGGGATTTTCCGCTCCTGCGAACCTGTCAGCAGATGCCGGCCGACGTCGTGTGCTCATCGCCACAATGGAATACGATATCGAGGACTGGGCTATCAAGATCAAGATTGGAGGCTTAGGCGTCATGAGCCATCTCATGGGAAAGAACCTCACGCATCAGGACTTGATTTGGGTTGTTCCCTGTGTCGGAGGTATCGAGTATCCTGTCGATCAACGGGCCGAATCAATCACCGTTACAATGTTCGGGAAACAGCTCGAAGTTATGGTACAATACCATCAGCTCAACAACATAACCTATGTGCTGCTCGATGCTCCTATCTTCAGAGGTCAAACAAAGGCTGAACCCTATCCCGCGCGTATGGACGACATTGACAGTGCCACCTACTACTCAGCCTGGAACCAATGCATTGCAGAGACTATACGGAGATTCAGCCCGGACTTGTACCACATCAATGATTATCATGGCACAATCGCACCTTTATACCTGCTCCCGCAAACTATACCTTGCTGTCTTTCACTCCACAATGCGGAGTTTCAAGGGCTCTGGCCATTACGGACGCGCAAGGAGATGGACGAAGTGTGCAGTATTTACAATCTTCCAGAACCAGTTGTGGCAAAATATGTCCAGTTTGGAGAAGTCTTTAATTTGCTTCATGCCGGCGCCAGCATCCTGAGACTTCACCAGCATGGTTTCGGTGC
>Ga0066648_10000494_pt1 | contig 26923 bp, 21 predicted proteins | sample CryGeyCG12114_NA_FD_59537 | JGI IMG/M metagenome (GOLD analysis project Ga0066648, IMG submission 59537) | Groundwater microbial communities from aquifer - Crystal Geyser CG19_WC_8/21/14_NA | ecosystem: Environmental > Aquatic > Deep subsurface > Groundwater | place: USA: Utah: Grand County... | reverse complement strand
CCTACACATCTACCGCTGTCTCCTCGAGAAACACCGCACCGAAGCACAACCCATCAGTCCACTCACAGGTCTCATCGCATCGACAAACTTCGGTCGTCCCGACTTCCCGAAAATCATGGACCAGCATTACGGGGAGATGTTGGCGCTGTTTGGAAGGGACAAGCAGAGGCGACGGCGGGTCGGGGTGTTCTTTTGCGGTGCGCCGGTCATTGGGGCGCAACTGGCGGATTTGTGTCAGCAGATGACGTTGAGGGGACGCGAGGACGGAAGTGAGATTGAGTATCATTTCAAGATTGAGGTGTTTGGGTAGTAGATTGTGCTGTGATAGTCAAGCAGAGGTAGGGTTTTCTTTCGACGGACGTGAGCGAGACGTGAATTTCGGGTTGACAGACCTACGGCGTAGCTGTTCTCGTAACGGCCGGACTAACGTTAGAGAATGTTTCTATAGACTGATGTAACACTTTCAAAAGAGGTACTGTTCCATTCAGCTAGCCTTTGGCGGCGCAGAACGATGGTGAGCACCATTTCATTAGCAAGTCCCTGGTGTAAGCAGACGCTTTCCATAGATCCGCTGAGAAGCAGGTAAACTAGGGAAGGTCAAGGATACGTGAGAGACGAATTCATACTTTTAGATCGAGACCTGCTCGCTAAGATGAAATACATAGCCATCTGTCTCAGGGGATCTCCATCGTATACCCTATGTGCAACTTGATACCATCCACGTGCCCGGTGGCGAGGTATATTGGGACTATCTCTGGTCCTGAGCATAAGTCGAAGCAGCCTCAAGATCGGTTGGACCTGTTGGGGCCCTCTTTGTGAGTCTCAAATGTCGTGAGCTGGACTTCCGCAGAAGGGTGATAAGACCCAGTAGTATCCATCAAGCGCATGTGTAGGTAGCAGCGCTATACCACCCAGCCGCGACCATTTCGGTTTTCCCTTGTCCGTGGTCATCGACCAACACCAACGCATTTGGGCCTAGACGATGACCTGGTAAGGCGGACTTGTGATCGTGCGCTGGACAAACATCCAATGGGCGAGGCAGGTCCAGCCTCTGATGCGGCATGGTGCTTTATCGGGGATAGGTACGGTGGACAGGCACTGATAGAGGACTCGTAATCCGGCGATCCGAGTTCGATGCTCGAATGTTTGCTGAATCGGCTCTCTGCCGGCGCTCACTCGCAATGCGATACTGAGTACTTTCATTGAATCGGCTACTGCTGTTTTATGTGGTGGAGACGAATTCCTCACGATGCTGCTGAGGGCGCCTGTCTCCGGTACGAGACCTTTTCAACGGCCACATTTTCATTGCCATTGGCATCAGATCGGAGTTGGTAGACGTAGAGGACAAGCACGTCGCCCTGCACCTGCGCAGAGTTAGCTAACATGGCAACAACAATATGGACCAACCTACATCCATCAAGCAAAAGCTGGGCACGAGCTCTTCGTCGCTTGCGCCCCAGTTGGTGCTGAAGGCACCAGTGGCGCTGCCCGGATTGACGAAGAACTTGCCTTCTAGCTCGTAAGCTTCGAACTTGTGAGTGCCTCCCCACAGCAAAACATCTACGTCCATCTGTCGGGCAGCTATGAGTAGTGCATCTGCATCGCCCTGTGGTATCACTGTATGACCGTGTGTGAAGCCAAGGCGCATGTTGCCGTGTTGTACCACTTTTGACAGAGCCAGATTTGGGGTGTCGACATCATAATCACCCTTGACAATATGAAGCTCGGGAGCTACTTGTCTCAGATAGTCAAAGGTCTCTTTGTCTTTCAGGTTGCCCAAGCATATTGTCTGCCCGATCTTTCCAGGTGTGAGGAGCTTTCGGAACTGCGCATTGTAAGCGACGAGTAGCGATATGGGGAGCCCAGCTGACTGACCTTTGCTGGAATATCCTATGAGCGGTCAGAGAAAAGGACGGCGCGATATGCGGCTGACGACTCACTGGTGCCCGGTCTGGAATGAACAGGTCGCCGAGAACGAGAATCAACCTCGAGGCCATTGACGCAATGGCGAATCGTGCTGCTCTTCTGAGTATGCGGACGGAAGTAACTCTACAAGCCGGTAACGAAGGATCTCTGCTAGAGTTGTCGCGTGGTGATCTCTGGCAGTGCTGAGCAGAATAATGTCACTGTCCGTACCTGCCTAGCAGACGTAGTCGCTCACGTCAGTCAACATCCCGCTAAGGCTCCTCTCACGCGCGCCGAGACTAACGTTAATTTGGGAAGGATCAACACGAAATGGACCAGAAGATATATTAAGCTCTGCCACGAGACAGATCTGCAAGGTACAATGGCGAGTCGACGAAGGCTGTTAGACTTGTCGTTCTCGCAATCAACATGCAGGCTGAAGTAACTGCGTGAAAAGGCAAGCTCAGTCCTCTGACGCCAATTTGGTGCTTACAGACCACCATCATTTGACACAAACGGCAGTCACCCCCTGGGTGTCCAGAGGAGCCTCTCTGCCTATCTCACGCTGTGTGCTACTGTGGACATTGCACTTTTATTCGTGATCGAACTGTGCCATGTTGTCGCAATGATCATTGGTCGTCCAATTTGTGATTACTCGGTTACATCGTGTCTATCGAGTAACCACGAACGAGCACCGTTGTCTGACGCTTCCAGAGTCAACTCAGGCACCACGACCGCCAAGATCGTAGTCCAGAGCTAGACTGGTCGTCCTTCTCGGTGTTTGGTTCAGCTCTCTACCGCTACAGACGCCCATGCGCCGAAACATCTCTATTTTAGTCGGCCTCAGAATGGAGGCTCGAGCCGAGACACTGAGGTGCTGCTAATCTTCGTGCTTCGATTTATCGTTCCAAGCAGCAACAGGTCTAGCTTCCACTGAACTTGATACTCGACCACATCGGAAAGTTGCTCCGCGACTAAGGTCCATGCAAGAATTACATCGATGCTTGCGTGCATGCAGAAGCAGACTCTGCGTTCGAGCAGCTATACTTGCGCACAGCAGAAATGTGTTACTGCATAGAACCCGTTCCTGGAAAACAAGTAAACTCGCATCTCCCACCCTGTCAGATGCAGGCCCAGCTCCTCGTACTCCCGGTGATAGAGGCTAGCCGTACAATACGATCACAAACCAAATACACACCTTCAAATGCGCAATTCTAGCAGATCAAGTGCTGGCTGTGCGCAGTGCCGCAAGCGTAGGGTCAAGGTAGCTTGTCCAATTCAAACTTCAGAGGACTGGCGCTGAAGCTACCTAGTGTGATGAAGGTCGACCCGGATGTCACAAGTGCGCCCAAATACGCAAGTCTTGCCCTGGATATCCGCACTCGATAGAACTTCACCTTCGACCTGATGCTATCCCGCAGAGGACACAATCCGCACCGGAAGTACAGCGGCATGAGCCCGTCATTCCTTTAGGGGGGTCCTTTCTCGAGCGTTCACGCTCTGCCACATCGATCAGTGCCTCGCCTGTACCCCCAACCCTCTTCACTTCTGGCCTTGTCCATCCCAAAGTCTTTCATCCTCAAGCACCACGAGAAACCAGAATCCTTGGAGTCAAGGATGAATCGCAAGAGCATAAGAGCAAGCTGCTCCAGGTACCGGTCTATCGCTCTAGGTCTATCATCCCGCCGCCAAAGTACGACGTACAGCACCAGGCTACTTGCTTCTTCCTGAATTTGTTTTCTTTCCAAGCTAGCAAGAAGTACGGCATACCCGTCTTTGACTTCTTGCCTGATATGCTTCACAAGTCCCAGGCGCATACTGCGATTTATGCAGCGTCGACAGCCGTCTCTAGGATGACCTTAGCAGACCGGTATAGCGGCACTGATGTGCGACTGCAAACACACTGCGAATACACGAGAGCGATCAAAAGTGTCGCTAATATTATGTCAGACGAAAGCGAAGCCGTCAAAGACGAAACCGTGACCGCAGTGTGGCTGTTGGGACTTTACGAGGTATGTCCAGCTGCTGCTGTGTTTCCTCCAGATTGCTCACAATCAGTAGGCCATCAATTCGGTGCTAGTCCATGGGCGAATCGACGGTGGACACCGAGACGTGGACAGAGAGTGGAAGGCTCATACTGCTCACATGCGCGGTGCCATGCAATTACTGCGTATCCGGGGTCAGAAGCAATTTGACAACCCTAGGAGCGAGAAGATTTTCCGCATATTTAAAGCAGCAATACAGATGCGCCTTTTCACGTTAAACTCGGTCACTTCCTCCGACTTCGATTACCTCGAGGTCGACATCTACAAGGACGAGAACGAGTTTGTACCTTCTGAAACTGCCAACAACGCCACAGCCTTCTTTCTGAAAACTGCCAGGCACCTTGAGGTGACAAAATATACACTACATAAATTCGGCCTACAGCCAGAATCGGAAAACCTTGCGACCGAGCTTGATCAACTGCTTTATGAAGGCGAGCGCTTAGATGAAGGTATGCTCAACTGGAGCAATAAAGAGCCTGGATGGGATATGATGCCGGTCCGAGGTAATTTAGCCGGCACAACGTGGGCATCATATCCCTTTCACGCACGACACTATTTCTACAGCTTCTGGGTCTTTCTATATTGGCTAAGGTTTCTTATGGCTCGGATCAAGCTTTACGAAACCTTGGTCACAGTGGTGAAGGTCAAAAGAAGTTCGACATACGACTGCGATGTACACCCGAGCAGAACGGCTCGCTACGACTCGAAGGTGGATTCCTTCATGCGCATCATTCAGATGACAGCGAGCGACCTGATTGGGCTGACGGCTTATGCGCTTGGCGATATCTCGAACACGGGGTACTTTCTGTCCGCACCGTCAGGGTACAACTCAGGCGGTGGATGGCATGAGGTCAATGTTGTTGCTGCGATGCAGCTTGTTATCCCATTTAAGGTCCTGCAGCGGTCGCCATATTGCCTGCCCGAGCAAAGGGGAGCAATCGATCTTGCTATCACACACATTGCAGACGGTTTCAGGAGGCAGCCGGTAATTCCAGAATTTTTCGGGTAATAGGGATACGGAACAATTGCAACAAAAAGCAATCGAGTGGTATTATCACACGCGACAGTCGAGGAGCCCCTCCACTCTATCGAGATCGACACATAATTGTGATACCGTTCTCCTTGGAAGCTTCCGCACAGACTCGAACACCAGGTGACACAAACACGCGGTCCTCCTTGCACCTAGGGAATGCGTGTTCTCTCGGGGTTACGACCTCTGGGCATGCTCCGGCCGGGGCATACCGCAAGTGCACGATAACGTCAGGATCTCGAGTTATCGCTGTGTCTCGACCTCAAGGTCCCGGTAGCACCAGACACAGCAGAAGAGTTGTGAGTTGCGAGTGATATCTCAACTGACCCGTACGCGGCTTATGTGATGAGAACCTTTGCAACGATGAGCAAAATGATTGATCTGAGAAACAGGAAAGTGTTCGGCACAACGTTTGGCCGGCGGAAGTGAAATTCGGAGGTCGAGTCGCGTGCCGTGGAACCTCGCTCGCTGTGAGTACGCACTCGTATCGTTCTTTTCAACACTCTCTATCCTCTTGGGTGTCACGGCGATAACCACCATAAGCTTTGACGCATTGTCCGATTCGATGAAGCGTCGCACTGTAGAATGTCTCTTGTCCATATGCAAAGCAAATTCTTCAAGTATTCTTGGCTTTTCGCTGTGAGCGCAGGTGGCGTGTGGAGCCTCACACTCTCGGTCCTCCTCGTGCATTGGCTTGCAAGAGGTCGACCGACTTACCCAGTGCAGAGCAATCCCTATGTCGCCTTCATATCCGACATAGCAGCATCCGAGCTCAGGCCAGTTTTCATCGCTGGCTGCACCATCACAGCGTTGACATATCTTGCCACGATATGGTCGGCCAACCACATTCGGTACGCTCGAAATGGCTACGCCCTCGGACATGATGCTCGATGGCGTAAAACCATGTCTTATATTGCTGTACTCCTCAGTTTCGAGGCTGCAGTATCGCTATTTCTCCTGGCAATTTTCGACACTGTCCAAGCGCACGAGAAACACCACATTCTACTACTCTGCACATTCGGCGGTCTTGGATCAAGTGCCATATTCACTGGAGTTACTTGGTCTGATCAACTGAAGCTTCGTGTGGACTATCCCAAGTTGAGAAGATGGTAAGTGGTCATGTCTAGAGTAGAACCCGACCTGACCGGTGCAGGTGTATTGTCAACACTGCCCTCGTGATTGTCATGACCACGCTTAGCATAACGTTTGTGGCCCTAATGTATCTCGACAGGTGGAGAACAGCAGGCTTTCTGGAATGGACAATCACTTACCTTGGTGCCTTTTGGTTGCTTTCTTTCATTGGCTATTTGAAGTGAGTCTCCTTCGACGTATTGCGACGCACCATCTGACTTTGATCTAGACTGCCCGAGAAGCGAGACGGTCAGAGATCCGACGAACGGCAGCCCTTGCTATCAACACATTCAAGTCCTTAAGATCTTCACTACTTGATGACCACGACTCTACGCTCACTTCGATTCGGTAGCCTACACAATTGTGAGATCTTGTGAGAATATCGAGACTCGGGCCTTTCTCGATGTCTTCCGTATATATTCGCTCAGCGCCTGCCAACGACCAGCAAGACAACCACTGTCTTCCGGACAAGAAACGCAAACCCTAGAACTTCTGTCGTCAGTCGCTACAATGGAGCACATCTTCTACCCGTACGTATTCGAGCTCTCCAATCACAACTTCACTGACAACGAGCAGGTACGATCGGAGACTCGGCGCACAAGATCTCCTGAGCTACTTATATCTCTACCGAGAACAATTCAGCAAGTTTGACCCAATGGTTCACGAGATCACCCATGAGCTTCAACAGTCTCGAATTAGAGGCAACTTTACTCATGGGTCTAGCGGGAGGCAGCTGGAATTGAAACTGAAACGTTACTATGCCCTCCGAAGCAAGGCCTCGAAGAACAGCTACAAGATCTCGAGACGCGTCCCACTTCGATCTCGGTACTGATATGCTATGGGCCATCTTGGATCAAGCGAGGACAGCCAAAAAGTGGACGGCGTTACAGGTGACGGATACAGACTGATGTCTCAATCATGGAGAAAGTGAACCTCAACAATCAAAGTTGCGCAATGGGCCTGTCGGCGAGCACGAGCCATGGCTGAAACGATCGGCGTTCTGTCGATGGCTCTTCCAGATGATCGTAGCTGTTGATCAGTCAAAGTGAGGGCTCAATACAACATAGAGGCTGATATGACATCCTTGTGTGGGTGGTGGACCTATGCAAAACCCTCCAATGGCATCACATTGACAACGACCTCAGTACCATGGCACTATTACCCACACACCCACTGAATTGACCTCCCTGGACTCCGCAACGCACTGATCCGGATCTACTCTGCCTTGTAGCAAGGTACGCGATGCGACCCTCAGCACTCGCTGACAGTCGCATTGGGAGACGCCATGACAGCCAGAGCTCATCAAGCAAAACATGCCTCCAATCATAATAGAAGAGAACAATCATTGGATTCGCGTTATGTATCAAGCATTAGACTCTGCTGATGTAGATGTCGAACTGGCTTCGACAGTGTACCCCCAGGGCTTCCTAGCAATCCTCCCCTCACGACTCAACACCCAAGTCTTCCTTAGTCTTGAACTTCAATGTTGACCTTACTATCGCCCTTCGGGATAGCCTGTCCATGCTTTGGAACTCGCAGCCTCAAGAGTCCAGCTTCCAACTTGGCGCTCAACTTCTCCATGTCCATTTCGACGGGGAAGTAAAAGTTGCGTCGGAAAGCTCCGATCTTTCGCTCTCCGACAAGGAGGTATGGTTCGGGCGATTCTGATGGCTTGGAGTCGCCGCTGTCGTCCGTCGCCGTCGCTTTTCCAGCGCCCTTGTCGGACTTCCACGCTGGACGGGTCACGGTGCCGGTGACGACGAGACTTTTCATCGAGGTCCACTGGCATGTGATTTCGCTGCTGTCCTTGACGCCGGGGACTTCGATCTCGATGAGGTATTCGGTTGTTGCGTCGCGGATGTCGACGTCCGGGTAGTTTGGATAGAGCTTCTGGTCGGGCTTCTGGTGTTGCAGGTATCGCCAGAAGGTCTGGTGCTGGTGTGTGCGCTCGTGGGGGTGGTCCACTAGTGGGTAGGGGGCGCCGTAGCCGTAGACAGCCATGTCACCCATGATGAGATCCGGGGCGCCTGGGATGGGATATGGTGTGTTGGTCTGGCTGGGTGCTGCGGTTGGTAGGTGGTGGGTGTCTTGCAAGGTGGGCATTAGCTCTGCTGTGTTGAGTGTTTTCGTGTTTGAAGGACATCAGTGCTATGTTTGCGACAGTCGTTGGACGTCTTTATAGGCCATCCTGTGTGGAAGTCCTGTAGCCATGCTGTGCTATGAAAGGAACGACAAACCCCTCAACAATACGAGCCTGTGGTGTGATATGTCGGAAGTGACGAGGAGAGTCTGGTTGATTCCAAGACATATCAGCTGTTCATCCCAAGGAACATGTTCTTCAGGCGGCTGGCCAGAGACTGCCGAAGTACATTCGGCACCACAAACCTTTCTAAGCGACGAGAGACATCGATAGGCTGTGCAGCGACTGCTTGTGCTGCAGATCTGTGGTCTGACTGCGTTCGCTTCGCATTCAAGGGTGTGTGCTGTTCCCTCGGTTAGGTAAGCGACGGGGTAATCCGCGATTCAGGAAATGAGGCTTTTAGATCACGTGGGGCAACCACTGGTACCGCTCATACGGTATATGGCGACTACCGAAGTAACATACGCACACGTGGGTTTGGATGAACATGGTAGATGCAGGACCACAACGTGTCAGTCAGGGAAGCGGGATGTTGCTGACTATGATGGCGAGTCTAACTTTCTAAGTTACGCATCCCAGGGAAAAGTTCAGGCAGTAAACTACCTACGCAGATAGGCATTTGACGCTTTGCTGTGTTTGCCAACATAGTTTCGTGCCTTTCATCAGCCTCAGCATGCACTTCTCAATGTTAAAGCTTGAGCGAGCAAGCATGAATCGTATGATGGCGGACACATGAGATACCAATGATATACAAGATTGCTGATTTCTGGACTCCAGGCAGAGCTCCTCGCTTCGTGTGGACAGGTCAAGCTCCAACACGACCACTCCACGATCGTCGATCAGCGGACCCGATCTTAGCCCAAGCCGGATGATGTCAAACACCCGACGTGGCTTATTCCATGACGCGAGCAGTGTTCGCACAGGTCTCCCTCTCGAGCTCTACCGCCTATCAGGCTTCGATCGCAACACCTTGCATCCTGGTACACAGACAAGATAGATCGCATAGCTGATGCTCCTACAGTCGACATAGCTTTCTTGCTCCATCATGTAGTTCCAATCTAACTGCAGGTGTCTTGTGCCGTACTTGTTGCTCTGCTAATCTGCTAACTTCTCATGACGCCTGTTACCTGACGCGTCGAGTTGCTGGTACCAATCATGCCGTCCTCTGTCGTGTTTTACCAACTGTTCGTCTGAGCCCACTGACCACGATACGCTCAGCCACACCATGGATTTGGAGAGGATCAAGCAGAACTTCAGGATACGATCTGGCCGGAACAAACAGCACAAGAAGAAAGCTAAGCCAACAGCAGCACCAGTATCATCGAGCCAACAACCTCGATATAGTCAGTATAGCCAACACAGCCCTGATTCAACAAACGGTCACATCCACAAGCCAGAGGCACCCAAGCAGGATACATACAAAGAGCAGGAAACCCTGAACGACCAACCACGGGAGGACAAGAAGGCCGACGAGCAAGAGCAGCTGCAAAATAGTACCGAAGAGGCGCATGAACAATCACTAGATCTTATCTCCGCAGCTACTCATGAGAACCAGGATACCCTAGAAAGCGCTTCTAACGACGTAGAGGAACGACCTGCACAGCCTGAGGACGACGACGACCAACTCGAGCCGGAGCAGCCAAAGATGGCTGAAGTCAGTTCGGAAGCAGAGGACTTTGACCTTAACCCTCCTAAACCACGAGCTAAGCCTCCCTCCCTCGAGGCCATCTCCGAACTTCTGTTCTCGGCCGGCCATCTTGATGCCCTCCTCCACCATCCTCCGCAGCTTGCTCGATTCTCAGCTTTCCTCCAAAAGTACATACCTCAATATCATCCGTTACTAGCGCAATACCTCGAAACACAAAAGGCAATCAAAGCCGTGGCTTATGCAAATGCCGTTGCTGAAGGGCTAAAGCCTAAAGATACTGGTGAAGGAACCACAACCGAAACAAGGCAACAGGCTGCGAGCCTAGACTCGGACTTTGAAGCTATCTCGAATGCCTCCTTCAAGGCATTAGTAGGCGATGCCTTCCCTACATTCATTTCATACTCCTTGGTGAAGACCGTCTCGGAGTGCTTGATCAACGAAATCACTGGCAGGAGCACGCCTATCATGCGCGACATGGTCGAAGGCTTGTCAGAGGTGTTCTGCTTAGCCGATCCCAACCAACAGGACAATCCCATCATCTATGCTAGCGAGGAGTTCTACAGATTGACCCGCTATGGTCCTGAGGACACTTTGAACAACAACTGCCGCTTCTTGCAGGGACGAAAGACAAATCCTGATTCTCCACGACGTCTGAAAGCTGCCATCGAGAAAGGTGAGGAGATCAACGAGACATTGCTGAACTACAGAAGAGATGGTAGACCCTTCCTCAACCTGCTCATGGTGGCACCATTGCATGACAGAAACGGTAAGCTGAAATACCACATTGGAGCTCAGGTCGACGTGACAGGTCTGATTGAGGGAGGACGTGTGCTTGAGAGCTTCCAGCGCTACCTTCACCGCAGAGACGAAGAACAGAAGAAGGAGGAACGAGAAAAGGCGCAACAAGATCTGGACGATGACCAGCGCAGGAAGAAACGGGCTCTTGCGCGTTTGAGAGATCTCAGCGAAACATTTGACCTCGAAGAATCTGCTGTGGTTCAGGCCAATGCCAGAGCCAACTCTTCGACTCGTGACGACGACGATACTGGAAGCATTGGTAGTGGAGAAAGGCGACAAAGACGTGTCTTTGGAGATTCCGATCCGTCCGACGTCGATGACGAGGATCAAAGTCAGCAGCCCCGTGATGCTGCAGCCTGGGAGCTTGGACAAGCTGGTGATGGGCGACTATCAGGAAAACTGCCGGGTGTTTACGACTCTTTCATGCTTTTAAGACCCGCCCCGTCGCTTCGAATCGTATTCGTCTCTCCTAAGCTGAGGAGGATTGGCAATGTCCTACAGACGCCTTTTCTGTCGCACGTGGCGGCTCCTGATGCCACCTTGAGAGGTCTCGCCGGGAGTCTCAAAACCGGCGTGCCTGTATCTGCCAAGATTCACTTCACATCTGAACGAGGCGAGAACAGAGACGGGAACAAGCTACCGAATGGTACAAAGCACGACGATGGCAAGAACGGAAGAGCGATCTGGGTCTCTTGCACTCCCCTCATTGGCGCCGATGACCAAGTTGGCGTCTGGATGTGCGTCGTCGTTGAAAAATCTAAAGTCGGTCATATCACACGGCGAAGAGAATCAGAAATGGAAAAGCAGGCGGACCACCCAGTACAATCTATCGAAGACAGGGACACGTCTAGCAAAGAACGCGCTGCGCGAGCGAACGATACTGAGACACCATCAGGCGCTGAAGATAAGCCGATCAAGCCCGTCAGAATCGACAGTGACACGGTCATTACGGAAGAGCAAGACAGTCAAGCTAGCGAAGTCAAGGCGGATGCGCCGGATAATGAGAGGTCAGCTAAATCCATCCGTCAAATGAAATCCGTTTATTTTGACGCCAGTGCTGGACAGGAACCTGAGTCTGTAGAGACTATACCAGATGATGACAAGAGGGCAGCCGAAAACCAGGAGTCTGAAGCTACCAAGGCTATGACAGATGACGACGAGAGCCCAGCCAAAAGACATGAACCTCAATCTATGGAAGAATCACCGGATGATCAGAAGTCAGGCCACAGACAGGAACCTGAGTCCATGGAGAACGCACCCGATAATGAAGAGTCAGACAAAGGCCAAGAAGCTGAGTCTACGGAAGATCCGCCGGATGATGAGAGGTCAGCCAAATCTATCCGTCAAATGAAATCTGTTTATTTTGACGCGTATGGTGGACAGGAACCCATACACGAACCTGTATCTGTGACTACTGACCCCGAAAGCCACGACGAGCCAACGCCGCACCCTACAGAAGCCTCAGCGGTAGATGAAGACGACGAGTCCCAGCTGCCCACCACGCGCGATCGCGATCATGATCACCAGGCTCCTACATCACCTGCTGAGGATGTTGCAAAGCTGGGTGAAGATTCCAAGCGTTCCAGTATGGATACATCTGATCACTCGCCTGGAAACATGCAACAAGGTTCCGCCGACGAACCCGCCAATACACGCTCGCCGCCGCTGCAAGAGCCAGATGCTCAGCAGCTACGCGAGGGTGGCGAGCAGGATAGCGATGTAGCCGCAGCCAGGGACACCGCTATTGCCTCGCCCGAAGATGACAAGCCACAGAGCTTGCAGTCACCTCCGCCTGCCCAGTCTCCTGCAAGTAATATCCCGCCTTCAGTTCCGTCATCTGCACAGCTATCAGACGAGGATGAAGACAGAGAACAGGAGGGCGATTTCGATACTCCGAGACAGCCTCGATACGCCCGGTCGACACCCTCACCTGACAAAGATGATCGGACCGAGCGCCAGAGCGACACTGAGGCTCGCCCCACTAGCTTGATGGATCCACACCCAGATCACGAAACCAGCCAGGATGAAGACCAGTACGACATGGATGACACTACAGCTACCATAAGGGCGGCAAGCCAAGATCGTAACCAAAGCCCCAACGAAGACCAAGACCCGCCCAACGAAGACCAAGACCCAGCCAACGATAGTGGAGTCTTCATGGACACACCAAAGAAAGCCCAACCCACATTGCGTCTACGTCCTTCTCGGTCTTCGTCGCCCGAAATGGTGAAGCAATCTCTACAGGCTGAAGATGAGGACACGGAAGAGCAAGAACACCGGCATGAGCATGATGTGCAGAAATGGGTGGAAGATGCTCAACCGCCGAGCGGCAAGCACGATTCGAAGGTGGAGATGGATTATTTGGTGGCTGGTAATAGTCGATGGCCGCTGGGTTTGGGTCATGACGTTAGGAAGTGGGAAGACGATCGGTCTGCGGCATACGACGATTCTCTCATGAGCCCGTACTCTGTTGATTGAGCTATGCCGAATGTGTTATTTGGGATAGCCGAATAGAATCATTGTGCTTTCTCAGCAACGAATGATCTAGATCTAGATCTAGATCTAGAGCTAGAGCTGCTCGAGGGTACGCAACAGTACACACTCTCTCCGCAGGTGCATTCATGGATCTGGAGCCAGAGGGAGCAACCGTTACTGGCCATCATATACGTTTCTGTGTTTGAAGGTCCCTCCGTCGCAGACAAGATTAAGGAGGTCGTACCGGTGTACGAACTCCATGGCCTGCGTTCTCCCGCCCTGATCGTGGAACATGTCGCGTGTCGAGGAGATCACTTAGTGAAGGCTGCCACAAAGGTGTAGTCGTGTGATGTTCAGTGAATGAGGAAGGCTGGAAGAGAACTAAACTCCCCTTTGCGCGATGGCAGCAGCAACGAAGATGACTTGATGTGCTGCGATTGCAAGGGTTGTGGGCCGGGTGTGATGGACGGACGACTGAGTGTATCGCGTGCACGCTCTGTCACGATCCGCCTGGCTCAGTCAAGCAGACTGGTTCTGCGGCAGGACGGCGTTGGGTGTTCGAAATCAGAGGGGAATGGATTAGGAGCTGTGGGCAAGGCGCAGCGGAGGACTTAGGCTAGCTTGGCACCCGACATAGAATCGAGGGACTGTGCGATTGCGAGCCGCTGTGCTGGAGCGGACAGGTAGACCGTCCCACACCACAATAGTATCTCTTTAGGCACATGCAAACGTCTTTGTAGAGGACATGAACCATCGAGTGCATTGTACAATCGGAGGAGGCTAGTCGGCGATACTATCAATGGGCTCACTCCACTAAGTGCCCTCGTCGTCCTCCTCCTGCTCCAGAACCCTATACTCCTCCGCCGCCTCCAAAGGGCTCAAATCCGCTGTGCCCTGCCTCAGCACATACCTCTTAACCCACCAAGGCGCGTACTCCAACACCTGATACCTCACGAACCGCCGCGTGCTCACTGCAAACACCAGATCTAACTCATCCAGCGTCTTCAGCCGCGTCTCTGGCACAAACAGGAACACAAGCACAAACGCAACGACGTTGAGCGCCGCATACAACGTGAACGCACCCTGCGAGCCAAGAAAGCTTAGCAGGGCGGGGAACGTCAGCGATAGCGCCGATGCCCAGAGATTCGTCACGGCCACGGCTGAACTCATTCCGATCTCGCGGTGGGAGAGCGGGAAGACTTCGGCGCTGTATGCGGCGGGGACGGGGCCCATGCCGGGACTGTATTCTGCGCAGAAGAGGTAGATGGTCGTGGCGAGGAGGGCGAAGTGTGCAGGGCTGGAGCTGGGGATGCTGAAGCTTAGCCCGGCGGCAAGCATTGTGAGCGCCATGATCGGGAGGGTCAGCAGGAGCAAGGAGCGGCGACCGAGCGTGTCCATTGTCCAGACGGCGGGGAAGGCGCCGAGGAAGTTGACGAGGCCGAATGCGACCGAGGCGAGGAGGGCCCCGTGGTTGCTGAAGTTGGCGTCGGCGAAGATGGTGCTGCTGTAGAAGGAGATTATGTTGATGCCGCAGAGCTGTTGGGAGATCATTACGGTGTAGGCTGCTAGGGTGGCGCGGCGAATGCGAGGCACAGTGAAGAGCTGGACGAGAGTCGCAAAGTACGAAGTGTCTGCTTTGTGGTCGGTCCTGCTGGTATGCCGTTGGAGGTAGGTCTGGTAGAGCTCTTTGGCTGCTTGGAGCTCTGTGTTGCGGAGGCGAGCGAGAGAGCGGAAAGCTAGATCGTAGCGTGAACCGTGCTTGATGTGCCAGGATGGAGACTCTGGGCACGCATACACCAGGAGCAAGAGAGGGATCGTCGAGAGAGATGGAGCTGCAAGTTGGAGGCGCCATGTGTTTGGACCGTACTGTAGAACGTCAGGATCTGCTGGGTCTGATCGCGGTTGGAGCAGTACTTACGTCGTAGACAGCAACATTGGCGACGAACCCAATAAATATACCGAACGCACAAAAGCACTGCCATGAAACACCGATCGCGCCTCTGATCGCGGCAGGAGCACACTCAGCTACGTAGACATTGAGTGTACTCGAGATCACTCCCAATGCGCAGCCCAATATGAGCCGGAAGGCTAGGAGCTGTTGCCAGTTTTGGGAAAGTGCGCCTCCAATGTTTGACAATAGAGAGATCGTAGTTGCTCCGAAGACAGCTCCTCGTCGACCAAAGCGAGCGTTTAGAGGAGATACCAGCCAGGCCCCGAGTAGACCACAGCTGAGATAGATGCCGCTGTTGATCAGTCCGACAATAAAATTGTCCCTGGAACTATTCGAGCCAATCCCAAAGGCGGCTGGGAAGTAGAGGTTTGCGCCATTCATGCTGGTTTGCGCCCAGCCTTGTCCCATCGCACCCAGGGCGGTAATAGCAATGGTGAGGTACATCGCCATCGGCTGGCGCCATTTACGAGCTGTCTCATTCTTGAGTGCAAGAAGCTCACGGTGCGTGATGTTGGGAACATCGACAGGTTTCGTGTCTCCCTGGATCAGTGTTGCTGCTTTTTGGAGGATGTCAAGCTCCTGGCCCATTCCGTGAGTCTTCGCGAAGTGTTGTACTTCGTTTGATGTGCGTTCCGACGACGAACCCTGTGTAAGCTCTTGCTCTCGATCTGGTCGCTCATGATGATAAGAGGCGCCTGTAAGCGGCTCTGATGCTTCACCATCACGGTCTCGACCTCTGCCCATGGTTCAGGAAGACTAAGATAGATACAGACTACTTCTCATGTTAGGAGGTGTAGAGAAATTAGGTTCATGGATGTGGAGATTGGTGGAGTGTCAGCGTTTACTGTTCTACTAGGGTTGCTATGGCACGCTAAGTCTCTATTCCATTCGGGACACGATCTGTCTGTAGCTTGTCCTAAGCCTACTACGCGCATCATCATGTACATCTTATCGTTCTTGTAACAGCGTATCTTTGTTACTGTTCAGAGTATCAGTCACGAAATACAGGAAAAGCGACCTATGTTTCGCTTAGGCGACGTCTTCGGATACTCAGTATACTTGTGCTACTCGCACTCATCCGTCGCCATGCCTAGAAGTCCTCGAAGCATCTACGTGGCCGAACGAGAGGACACTCAGTGCTTTTAAGGGCACCTTAGCCAGTCAGGAGGTTCTGGTGCATCGTGAGTATTACTCGAGACACGAAGGGCGCTGTCAGTCAACAGTTCTTGCGCGTCAGAGCCTGGCGGAAGATAGATCAAATTGGGAAGAAATGTCTTATGGGATTGAGGGTTGAGCATACTTGTCAATTGTGCTGTTACCTCGTTGTTCATTACATGGTGTGTTACCTTGACCTCCTGAAAGAGTGATCCGGCTATCAAAACCATGGCTTGCGGTTTATCTCGCAGTGCATTATCTATTGATCAGTATGCCCAGCCTCCGCTTCCGGTTGACTTTGCTTTTCGCTCAACTTCGGGTTCCTCAATAAGCACGCGAAGACAATAAGGGGCACACAGAGACAGGCACCCACAATGCACAAGGTCCTCTGCAAGTGTCGATAACTCTCGACAATAGCCTGTCTGATTGGATCATCCATCGGATAGAGAACCGCCACGGTCACAGGCGAACCATACACAGCCTCTGCAAGCGTCGCGTTATTCGTGAAGGCGAGGTTGGCCGACAAACTCTCGTAGAGAGTCTGCGACCAAATTCCGCCAGAGACGCAGTTGCCAAGGGCGGAGCCGATACTGTAGCAAGCCAAGTACAGGCCAGTGACGATAGCCACGTGCTCGTGTTGCGTCGCCGATTGGATAGACGCCTGAGCTGGGTAGGGGAACATGCCGCCTGCCAATCCCAGTAGCACTTGCGCGCCGATGACACCGGACTTCGAACTATCGCCTGCGCCTCCTCGGTACTCGATGAGTAGACCAAATGCAACCAAGAAGAGGACAGTGCCGGCAATGATGAAGTACTTCAGACGCCTTGTATAGTAGATCAATCCAGACGTGATAAGACCGCCAACGACTGAGAAAAAAGAGTAGAAGTTGGAGATGCGGGTCGCCATCGCAATACTGAAGTCGAATGACACGATAAGGACAGTATACAGGTAGTCACCCTGGAGGTACCATGCGAAGTTGAGGAACGTGGCTATGCCAAGCGCTGCCCACACACCTCTGTCGCGCAGTAGGTAGAATGGGATAAGTGGATGTCGTGCGCCGTTCATTTCCCACACAACCCAGGCTGGAATGCAGCAAAAGCCAATGACCAGAGGTGCAATAACGTGAGCTGATGACCACTCTTCTGAAGCGCCGCCAGCGATAGTGAGTGGCGTTAGGATGAGACCGAAAACAGCGATCAACAGAATGATGCCGATGACATCGAGTCGGTGGAAGAGCTCGACTGTGAGTTTTTTGGCGCCTAATTGCTGGAATGGTGATTTGTAGGAGTCCAATCTGCCAGATGTTTTCGCTTTGTGACCGGTCCACCACAGGGCACTGAGGAGCGGGATAGAGCAGACAGGATAGATGATACACCACATGCCGATGCCCCACCTCCATGTCGTTGTACCAAGGGTGGACTGCGTGACATTGCCACTCACCCAGGTGTTGATAATGAATGGCGATGCAGGAATGTACGAGAAGAACACCCGTGCTCTCATTGAGGTCGTGTCAGCAATGATGACCTCAACGAGGAGGATGACGCAGGTATAGCCAATCTGGTAAAGGACGGCACCGGCACAGAATGTAGCCAGACCATCTGCCGCTGATTCAACGATCGTGCCGACAATATAAAACACGATGCTAACCAGGACCAACTCAAACCGACCGAAGACGTCGGCAATTTTTGCTGCAGTGGGTTGTGCAGCAGCTGCAATGACTGCACGCACGACGCCGATAGTTGCCAGATATGAATGGAGATCGAAGCTACTAGTCGCGTACGTCTGATAGGTGTATCGAGTCTGTCCATCGAGAGTATAAGCATATGCGATGAGAAACACACCAAGGAAGAGCCAGACGCGGTCCTTCAGGGTGAGGTGAGAAGTGATGGCTTCAATACGAGCAACACCAGGAGACTTTGCGCCCACTATCGAAGTTCGACGCTCTCCGTCGTACTCTCTGAGTTGCTTCTCGTGATCAGAAGTATGTGTATCAGAGGCATCGTTCGCGTTGCCTTGCCATCTGGGGTTGTTGTCCGGGTAGAACCGATCTGTGTCCACCATCGTTCAATGTTCAGGAGATTGCGTCTCCGGAATAGCAGTGCCGTGCTCTTCTCTATGCTCGGAGTTTGGGTCTTTGAGCTCTGTATGGTCAACCAGATCAAGAGCACGTCCAAACCAGGCCGTGCTTTAGGTAGTCAACCTAGTTCAAGCACGCAGGCCAGTGAAGTCAGATGTAAGGGTCTGCTGAGGGTAGACCGAAGCTTGAGAATGTCAAGGACGAAGACGACGTGCTGCCGGGGGAGCACAAGATATTATCTACAGCCTCAAGGCGGTGCAAGTGCAGTTATCGATCAGATAAAAGAGAAAGAAAAATTTACGATCAGATAAGATCCGCTGACGACGAGGGAATCCAAAGTTGCCGGTAGAGGAGCTCTAACTGGAGTTTCTGGGACCTTGAGTGGGGCCAGAGGCTTAGTACGTCACAAATCTGCAAAAGGCTTGCGACCTTTACCAACTCTGCATTTCACGCGCCGATGTTTTTGTGGTGGCAGTGCTAGCAGGAGCATTGAATTTCTCGCTGCTGGCTGTATAGCTATAGTAACACTTGCGTAGCTCGAAATATTGGTTAAACCGCTGAGCTCTTCTACACTGCACAGATAATTCGCCAAGAATAGACTTCGCGTGCCGAGCTAGCCATGATGCACTGGTGCATGGTTAGCGCAGTGATTGCGTGAATTATGATCAGATTGCAGCTTTATCCGTTGGCCGTCACGGACAGCATCCATTTTAAGCGACGGAATCGACTTCAGGAGCTCTCGCTTCACAACCCTTGAATGGGTTCTGTGGAGCTACCAAGTGTTGCACTGCTGAGTACGCGCAGCTTCGACTTCTTCCCGAGAAATTGTGGCCCAACGGCTCGTAAATCGATCCACAGCCAAAGCCGGACAGCTACATCTGGGAGCTAAGACATTATTAGGGCCAGCTTCACGCAAACCTCTCAAGCACCTTGGCTCCCTTATAAGCTGTTGCGATGTGCCAAGGTATACAGCCGCTTCGTGAATCGAGACACCGTCTTGCAACAGCCAGGGTATGTAGCCCTCGATACTGGACTAAGATAGCTTGCAGGATGTGTTCGCGATCTTGCAGAGAGATTGGGCTTGCCGGCTTCCTTGGGACAGAGATAAGATTCACGCCTAGGATTGCCATGCTTGCTCCACTCGTGGACTGTGGTGCTGCTCTCTTCAGCAGAAAACCGCTCGCTAGTGCTGGCCTTATTTCGTGCAAGTTGAAAGATTGTTTCAAGCCAAAGGCCAAAGTTGCTACCCAGCTGTCTTCCAGAGGGTCGGTAAGAAATGTCTCATTGTCGCCTCCAGCTTCGGCATTATGTTCGGGCGGCGTCTGGGCACTGGCAGCAAAGCCGGCCATCGTGGTTGGTGTCGCCGGTATCGTTTGCTCTGGGGATGTTGTATTGATTGCCTGTGGTGTTGATACAGGTGTGCTCAGTGTGTGAGGGCCGTATGTGTTCGAGATATGGAAGTGCCTCGAAGAGGAGCCTGAGGCTTGAAGAGACAAGCGTGACTGGAGCTCGACAGTAAACAAGATAATGCGACTAAGTGTGCTTTGCTCCTCACTTAGCTGGCCTGACATGAAATGCCATTCTTGAAGCTCTTCGGCGTCGAAGACGCCAACCTTGACCACAGCCAACCACCACTTCGATTTTTGGCGATCCATCAATTGAATGGAGGTTTCGTACATATGCTCGAACACGTCGGCGCGGCTGCGTTCTGCGTTCCTCGTCTCATCAAACAAACAATACGACATCGACAGTGCGATGTTCCCTATAGCATCTGACCACGTGGCTGCTAGCCATCTCTGATCCGAACTTAGGCAGTACGCCAGATGGCAGCATTGACCATACTTCGCTAGTGGCGATACCATCTTGCCAGTCATTTCGAAATGGATGTCGCGTGCGGCTGGCTCTTCCAGTAGCATTGCTGGAGCGCACAGGGCAGGGTTCGGCTGATCGATGGTCGGGGGAACGCGGTGATAAACCTCAAGCGCAAGATCGACATATTGTTCTTCGGAAGGGATCGTCAACGTGTCGCTGCCGACCACGAAGGAGCTCGGCACGAGTTGCAGGACGACATCTCCCATGTCAGGATGCGAACCATGGTCCATGGCTTCGTAGACTTCGATAAAAGCATCGCAGAGTTTTAAACACGAGGTCAGGTCATCACCTGGTATAACCATGTAGACGACTGTGCATTCCTCTTCGCTGTCCACCGATGCGAGAGCTTTCCCAATCTCCTGACAGACGTAGGGTAAATCCGCAATTGTCTTCCAGCCGACAAGGCCGGTGGCAGTCACACCCTTCAAGCTGTTCCGGCGATGTACACCCAGGTTGCAAGAACCGTAAGTCTCACTCATTCGTTGCAGGAACATATCGCAGCCTTGGACGTAATTGAGGCCTTCAGGATGAACACACAATGCAAGAACGTCCTTGTTCCCGCTCAAAGGTTGCAAATTTAGAGTCTCCCAAAAGTTTCTAATAGACAGCTCTGCAACTATGTCACTGTCCGCTTGCCTTAAGCGCAACTTGCTATGTTCTATAGCTGACATCTTGGAACTAGTTTTCGCATGCGGGTTCGTAGGTTGTATAGCAACCAAGTCACCTATCGAAGCGGGGTTGAGGCTTGTGCTGGATCCTGCATTGTCCACTGCGACATCGAACACCGCCATTGGATTTGGTTCAGGAAGTTGCAGGCTCTCCGAGTTTCTCAGGACACTGGACTGTGTCAATTGCTCCGACAGCAGTTGGGTAGCCATGGTCCTCCTTACTGCATCATCCTGTCCTTCGACATGTGCATTAGGCTGTGCGGGGACAGAAGTGGTGAAAGGCTCGAGACTAGCGGCTACGGCTATTACTCTCAGCAAAGCATCAATTTCGAAATCGACCTCTGCGCTAGGAAGATTTTCGGTTGCACCCGATTGTGGAACAGTAGCTTCAGGCGAAACTGGATTGTACTGAGTCCAACTGCCGGGAGCCGGTGCCTCAGCGTCTTCGTCTTTGGATGTCAACGACAACCGTGATGAGCGCGAGGAGTCAGAGCTTGACGACGTTCTGCGGTGTGATGGCATTGGAGCTGGGTATTCCTCAATAGTAATTGCCGGCTTCTTGAGCTCGAACCAGTATTTGCCATGAGGTGCATATTTCGAATCTCGCATGTTCTCTTTTCGAGGCGCTGCGTCGTAGGCGCTTGATCGCCGCCTCTTAGCTGAACGTGACCCGGTGTCTGCCGAAAAGCTGGAGGTGCTCTTCGCATGTGTATCGCCAGTTGTCCTTGGTGCCGCAGTGGGCGTGCCTTCTACTGGGTTTTGTGGGACGGCAGCCGGCAACTGCTGCTGCTCCTCGTTTGTAGCGTGGTTAACCCCTAATATAAACCCCTCATCAGACCGTCTGACAATCACACTAGACTGGTCAGCTGTGAACGCCTCGGGTGGTTCGATCTCTCCAATGTCGACACTTCCAGGCTCAGCAACGTCTATGTCGCCTGTCATGATGTGGTCCGCTATTTTCTCTTCCGGCTGATACTTTGACTCTTCATCGCCATTGCCCGCATTGAAAAAGTCCCAGTTGGGTTCGTTCGCAAGAGACTGCCGGTCAATTTCATCGTCTTCCATGTCGTCGAAAAGGTCGTCATTCTCATCATGGGCCAGAGAATTGGCTGTGGCTGGCTGCTGTACAGGGGCACCTCCAGCATCCGTCATCGTCGCTAGGGGCGACGATTGATAGGCGGCTGGCGTCTGCTGGTTGGTCGCAGGTGTCTGCGCTGCGCCATTGACCGAAAAACCAGGGGTCGGCTGAGTATTCATGAAGTCTGGAGGTGTTGGATAGACAGTCTGTGCTTGAGCAAAAGCTTGCATAGGGAAGCTCATGGATTGCTGCGGACTGCCGCCTTGGACCTCATCGTCGAACAGCTGACCAGTCTCATGGGACAGGTTGTTGTTCATCTGATCCTTCATAGCAATGTCAGCTCTGTGCGCATCCGCAGCTCCGTTCAAGTACCACTCTTGAGCTATCTGCAGAGGATCATTGAGTCCTATGTTGGACTGCTCTCCCCCATTGTTCTGTCTGCTATTCAGGAAGACGTAGCAGAGTACTACTGGCCAATAAATGGTCTTCCACTCAATAGATTTTCTGCCAGAATCATTGCTGTCGGGTTGGCTGAGCACCGGAATCTCTGCCTGAAGCCAGATTGTTTCCGGCCCGAAGCAGATCGGCGGATCAACGTTTCTTGTACTGAGCCATGCTTGCACCTTTCCCATCCATCGTATGCGATGTCCCAGACCCATGGTCTTGGTATGCTGCCCTGCTAGGGCTGCTTGTTCCAAGCTTAGGGATGTAACACATTCTCCACGAGATCTTGCCAGTTGACCCGTCGGGAGAAGGTACAAAGTGAGCCCATCTCCCACTTCGGCAGGTAGAGCCTCTGTGCCGATGACATCTGGGATCGCTCTCAGAGGAGGCCAGTTGGCATTTTGGACAGCCAACAACAGTTGGCCGCTGGGCACGACTTGTAGTTCAAGCTTTTGGAGGTACCATTTAGTTTGTGGTGCTTGCATCGACCATGTATCATCTGAAGCCAGTGGTTGCGAAGGCATCAGATAAATTCGAGATCCAATGCTAATGGCTTTGCTTCCGTCGTATGCGCGTAGGCGTAGGTTTGAGATCACGGCAGCCGAGAAGAGCTCATATGTTCTGGCCATCTCGGGCTTCAGGAGGTCAAGCACTCGACAAGCGCCCTTTTGTGCAATGACGCAGTGATTTAGCTTGCATACATGGCCGAATTTCGACAAGACGCTCTTTTGGTCCTTCATGATGTCGACCTTTTTGTAGAAAGTGAACAGCTCCAGCTTCTCCGGATCAAGACACACCATGATAGATGCTTGTCGAAACTGCTTCTCGGCATTCCTAAGTCGTTCTAGCATACGTGACTTGGGATGGCCATCCTGAATATTGCTGTTCTTGTCTGACACGGTAGGAATAGCCGCTGAGCATACTATGTACGCTATCTCTGAAAAGTCATGCTACCAGAAGTAAGCTCGTCAGGCTCTCGAAGACTGGGCAATAAACAAACCAGGATGTAGGTATTGGTTGACAGGTTGCCAGGGAACTCGCTTTGGGTGGCCATGTCAGCCGTTCGGTCGTATGAAGAAATTGAAGTAGTCGAACGAGTATCTCAAGTCAGATAAGTCTCCGCTACTCAGCATCCTCATGCCTGAAATGTTGCAGGGGTGGAATGATTCTCGGTGGTCGCTGTTAACGCGGTCAGGTTGACAATACTCATCCACTGCGCGACTAGAAGGTATCGTAGTGTTTCGTAGTATCAACTCTAAACGCCTTATTTCCGATGATACAAGTTTCCACGTATGTTAAGCTAGATGAAGGGTAGTAAGCCTGATGAACAGAGACGTCGACGAGATTAAGATGCCGACAGGAGGCCTACACAGCCATTTGGGCAGTATGTCACGTGATCATGACCTACCCCCAATCGATCCTAGTCTGATATCATGGATGGGTAAAAGGCGTGCTAGTACTATCGTCAAGCATTTCATACCACGGACTTTATGAGTATTACCAGCCTGTTAGTCGATGTGCTAATTAGGAGATCATCTGCCACATGTGGTTATGCCCTACAATCCTAGATAACTTTAGCTGCCGGTGATCGTCATGCTTGGACTGGCTGCTACTGAATATACTCCACGTTTGGACCTCAAAACTTGACCCATTCATGTCAGCTACAGCAGGCAGGCACAAGTCATTAGGCAGATCACGGCGACCAAATATTTCGACAAGTCATTCTACCTCGGACTCTCCAAAGCTATGATGTCGTAGAGACTGGATTGTTCCTCCCCTTTGCTAGAGCACCGTACTTGGCCTGCCAGCTAAAGAAGTATATCATGGCTGCTAGCGGCTGCCCCACGAACACAAAATTCACCCAAAACACACAGTTCCCTAGCACCTTTCCTGTAATACTCTTGCTCTTCGACAACGGATCAGTCACCAATATCAGTGGCAGCTGCAGTACCATGCCGAGAAATGCGACCCCCAAGATGGAATGAGCCGGGACACCCACGGCCAGCTCGTGTAGAAATCCAGAGAAGATGAAGACGGCAGTGGAGGCACTCAGATGTGACCAGCCGCGACCAACGAGCGGCGAGTAGATATGCCTCCGCATGAAATGATAGACTGGCTTGTTCCACGATGACCAATATCCTTTCATCGACGTGCTGTTCCACCAGTCGCCGTAGAACTCTCTGTCACCAAATCGCAGAAGCTCGGCAAGCATATTGAGGAATGATTGGAAAAGGGCGAAGAAACCAGCAAGCCAAATGATGAGAGAAATGGTGGAAAGCTTCATCAATCGCTCCAGTATCGAAGGGTAATCAAGGGTCACCATTTTATCCAAGCTATTGAGAAGGACTGGGACGGCATACTGGGCACAAGTGATCCACATGAACACTGCCAGAGCACACATTTCACCCAACCTCTTCAGCACGAAGAACCAGCGAATACGCTCGGTTCGAGGATATGCCGGCTGGTATACCAGTGTTGGTGCCCACCAGAAATAGGTCAGATTCGAAAGAGTGATGTTGTTCGGGTAGGAGCATCGCTTGTAGACCTCGGGAAGGGCTCGTGAAGAAGGCGACGGATGTAGCATGGCATGCCGCAAGTCTCTGTTGGTGAAGGCATAAGAGCAGGTCTTCAACCACACCACGATGGCATGTAGCTCGGATATAGTGCCAATGCCCGGATTCTCAATCGCGTAGAACACCACGAGTGTTGTTATGGCCAGAGCAAGAGTGGCATTGACCGCATGGCCAAAAGCTATCCACCTCCAGGTAGCTCGAAAGTCTTTGCGTTCTCTCTCGGTCTCGGGGGCGTCAATGCCTGCATCGCTCCTCTTTCTGTGTCCCAATGCTCTTTTCGCCTGGTTCATGGCTACTCTTTCGATCACATATGCGGCGAATAGGTGACACGGGGTGAGGGCATAGAGCAGAAGACCTATCCGCAAGTCATAGCTGCTGATGTTGGATTTCAAGGTGACCAGAAGCCCGTACTTGCGGGCGTTTTCCACGACGAGTCGGAGGTTCATCACGACTGCAACAGTCAGCATGTTGACGGTGAGCTGAGGCGGCTACACTCACTGATGGTCAACACCATGAGATTTCTAAAGCCGAGAAAGCTGGGGACTTCAGTCGAGTCGTGACTGAGCACTGAAGGGCGGGCGATCTTGTGCGCAGCTTCGACATGTTTGTACTTGCTCCGAAACTTGACTGGTTTTAACTTGTCCGCGCTGCCATTGACCGGGGCCGCAGGTGCTTCTTTTGATCTGTTCGTATCTGCCCATGTTCCGGACGAGACGAGTCGTTGTGCCATGGCTGTTGGCAAGCACGAATATTGTCTGTCTGCAATGTGATCACAGTGGACTCAGCTGAGCGTAGAAAGCTGCGACACTGTCAACCAGCGCTCAATGCAGGTGTGATCCAGGTTTTCATGCAGTAAGAAGACCAGTGAGGTCTCATATTTGAGAACTTGTCGCTGTATGCACGCATGGAGGCTTTCCCCCGTGGTCTGCTCAAAGTGAACAGGCAAGAAACTTGGCCCTGAACAGTTGAGCTCGATGCTGGAATTGGATGAATGCGACCCCACGGAGGAGATGTTGGGGCCAGTGCTTAGAGGTGTTTTCATGCATAAGGTGCCCCTTCGACGTCACCCGTGAAGCCCCCACCACGCCCAATGTGCTTACTAACCAGCAGGCTGGACAGGACATGTGCTTGCGACCCAAGCAGCAGTAGATACGCCAAAAAGAAACAGAGTACGATACGAGTGTCCTAACCGAAGGTACTTTGGTACCTGTGATAGCTTCCTAAACAACCTCTTGAGCTGCTTTGAGCTGGGTATCATCTATAACTGCTTACACATCGATCGATCAATCAATATCATAGGCACTTGACTCCTGTACGGGGGTAGCACTTGCGGCACTCGTTTGCGGCTTCTGCTCGGGCACTGCATCGCCAGGCTCACCAGGCTCTCGCTTTCTGCGTTCCTCCTCCTCGATTTCACGAAGTCTTTGCTGTCCCTCTTCATTGGTTGCATCGATGACGCCTTCTTGAAGACTCAGCATGCCACCATCGCCGAGCTTCTCAACCACCTGCTCCGCTTCGTCGACTGCCATCTTTCCAAGCACGTCGTTGACCTTGTCGAGGCTACCAGACTCCAGCGCTCTCTGTAGACCAGGTGGGAAGCTTTCGAAGATCTTTCTAGCTTCGATTTCTGTTGGATCGCTTGAGTTGGGCTGCGGTACGTTGATGTGTATCTCTGTGCCGGGCTCTACGGCATGAAGCTGGATTTGCTCTACTCCGCCCTTTTCATCGGCCTCCTGCTCCTGCCTTTTGAGCTCGGCTGTGCGTGATTGGATGCGGGCGTAGGTGTCGTTCACGTCGTCCACAAAGACCTTGTGAGCTTGGTGTCCCTTGGTTGTAACACGCTTGAAGAAGACTCCAACTCCATCCTTTCCGAGTTGTCTGCAGTACTGAACCAAGAGAGCTTGATGTACGCATTGCTTTGCGTATGCCTGC
>Ga0066648_10000493_pt1 | contig 26940 bp, 13 predicted proteins | sample CryGeyCG12114_NA_FD_59537 | JGI IMG/M metagenome (GOLD analysis project Ga0066648, IMG submission 59537) | Groundwater microbial communities from aquifer - Crystal Geyser CG19_WC_8/21/14_NA | ecosystem: Environmental > Aquatic > Deep subsurface > Groundwater | place: USA: Utah: Grand County... | reverse complement strand
GAGAGAGAGAGAGAGAGAGAGAGAGAGAGAGAGAGAGAGAGAGAGAGAGAGAGAGAGAAAAGAAGAAGAAGTGCTGCGATGTGACGCGCGTGAGGTGGTGTCATGTGCTTACCGTTCAGCTCGCTGAGACGTGCTCTGAAGTCATTGCGTTCCTCGAGTACCCGTTTGCGGCCCCGCTCGATGTAGGCGTCGAATTTGGAGGTGAATTCGCTCATGCGCCGGCGCAGGTCGTCGAAGTTGAAGTCGACGGTCGGCAGCTGGGTGAGTGGGCTGTCGCTGTAGGAGAAGGTGGTTGGTGCATTTTGATGCGACTGCGACGCGCGGAAGTCGGCTTGGGATGTGCTGAAGCTGGATGCGGTGGTGGTGGTGGCCATGTTGGTGTTGGTGTAGACTATGAGACAAGCGACAGTGAGGTTGCAAAGTGATGTCGAGGAAGGCGCAGGGAGAATGTTGCGCTCAAGGCGACGAAGTCAACAGTTCTCCATAAGCGGCTAGCGCGCTTCCGGCTCACCTGCCTACCTAGAGTAGGTGCAACACCGGCGGCCAGCAGCAGCCAAGCAGAAGCCAAGTGCTCTTGGTCTTAGCAGACCGTGGATCTGGCATAGGGCAGTCTTGTCCCAATGGCATCTTCAGGGCTGACGCATCGTTCTCGATGCACACACCTCGTCCTCATCGAAGTAGACACGTCAACGCCGTCAGCTGCCGGGGGTCGGTACGCAGGAAGAATGTGACAAGCACCTGATTGGCCTGGCTGATCCGGCATGTCCCAGCATATCTGGTTTCAGCTTTCTCATTACGTTGTCGTCCTTGTGCCACTGCATTGTGGGCAAAGCCTTCGTCTGTAGTATCGATGTTAGTGACTATGTCGACGTGATACAATCATCGGTTGTGATGTCACAGCGAGACATCCTGACCGGGCATCGCCCAGATCCTCCTCGGCGATTCTCTTCTCATCTACGCCAGCATCGGCTCAGCGATGCTCCCACCGGCTACGGTACCATCGCGCAAAACCGTCATCTCAGATACCGCTCAAACAGCGAACTCGAGCATCTGCTGGAAGAACAACACGAAGAAGACGAGCATGCTGACTCTGATGGTCTTTACCCACCCCACGGCTGCTGGACCGCCGACCAGGCGAGCCCCCCAGTAGGAACAGATCTCTACGGCCACGATGACTGGCCCATCTACGACAACATACACAGGATCCGTCATGAAATCATTAACAGCGTCGACGACCCCTACTCGCTCGATCAGCTGAAAGCTCCCCGCATGAACATTAGCGTTGTCCGACCACTCGTGGACCAGTTCTACGACACTCAGGATCTCAGCATCGTCTATTGCCTGCTCGTCAATCGGACCCAATTCATCCGCGAACAATCGTATGCCACCCACCATCAGACCGTGAATCTGACACGAGCACACGTCTGCGAGATTGTCGCCGAGAAGATCCTCCGTCGTTACAACGAGCACAATCCTGGCCCTAAAGGCCTCCTCAAACTCGCCAACATCCTTGTCGCCGGCTTCGAGCCATTCCAGAACGCCCCCGAACATGTCGTCAAGGACAACTATCACGTCCTTCAGTACATGCGCCAGAAAGGTGGCAACGACGAACGCACCATGACCGCTCTCGAGGTGGCCATTGTCAGTGAAAGCAAATCCTTCCTCGCCAGCAGTGCATGCCAGAAAGTCATTGACGCCATCTATCTTGGCAAGGTGGTCTACACCCCGAACAGCTTCATTGATATCCTTCCAGACTACTGGAAGAAAAGACCCATCTCACTCTACGATCCTCGACGCGGTCCTCTCTTGAATCAATACCGTCTCGCTGTACCACGAACGCGCAATGTCATTGAGATAGCGCAGTTCCTTGTCCTCTTAATACTGTACATGATCGTCATGGAACAGCGCAACATCCGTTCAACAGTCGACTACACTCTCATGGAAGCCGTGTTCGACCTTTACACCTGGGGCTGGATCCTCGACCAAGTGGCCAGCATGCTCGAACACGGCTGGAAGGTCTACAGTCAGAATCTCTGGTCTTTCCTTGACGTCATATTCTCACTACTGTTCTTCTTCTACTTCTGCGCTCGCATGTACGCCCTCGATGGCACCGGCAGTGTCGACTCTCAACAATGGGCGCTGCTAGCACTGGATGCCCTCAGCTGTTGCGCGCCAATCTTGATACCCAGGCTGGCGTTCAACCTCCTTTCTCAGAACCTTGTCTTCCTCTGCCTGCGGGATATGCTTGCAAACTTCATCGCTCTGGTCGCCTTGGCGTCTTGGTGCTTCATAGGCTTCCTCCTGAGTCTGAAATGGCTGCACAGCGGTGTATACCCCCCCGTCACAATAGGTAAATGGATGATCTGGATCTGGTTTGGGCTCGACGGTACAGGTATCGACAAATCAACCGACTTCCATTGGCTACTTGGGCCCGGAATCATGATCTCGTTTGCGTTTTTGGGGAACACACTGTTCGTTACAATTCTAGTCTCGATGCTCAGCAACACCTTCAGCCACATCTCCGCCAACGCCGTCCAAGAGATGCAGTACAGACGAGCGGTCCTCACATTCGAAGGCGTCAAGGCGGACGTTCTCTTCGCGTTCATGCCACCATTGAACCTTCTCGCAGTCTGCACCCTTCTCCCCGCAAAGTTCATCCTAAGCCCACGCTGGTTCCACAAGGTCAACGTATTCGCAGTCAAGACGGTCAACGCCCCGCTGCTGGCAGCAATCAGCCTCTACGAAAGACAGACCCTGTGGATCTCCACCAAGTACAAAAAGATGAAGCCGCAAGAAGTAGATTGGCGCCGTCTGAACGGACCAGGCGCCATCGCCATCTCGTGGTGGAACAGGACATTCCAGTTCTGGGACCTGTCCCGCTTCAGCGCCCACGGCGACATCCAGACCGTCTTCGACTCGGTCCCGCCTCAATCCGTCCAAGAAGACGGCGACAACAACAACGATCACGTCGAGGGCATCGGCCGCTCCCTGCGCGATCGGTTCAACAAGCAATTCGACCTGAAGAAGAAGAAAAACAACAACAAGAAGTCTCAGCAGCAGCAACAGCAGCCTTCGTCGACCGAAGACCTCAAGAATGGCCGCGGCGGCGACGGCGGCGGCAGCAGCGTCATGGCCGCGAGCAGCTCGTCCGCAGCCGCAACGCTCAAGCAAGAGTTCAACACCGACTCGGACGGCGACGACGAGAACGACGCGCCGACCGGGTACCGCAAGGTCGGCCGGCCGGGCACGCGCAAAGATAGTATCATGGACTTCCACGCCGACAACCCGGACCTGGCCGAGGCGAATGCGCGCCTGCAGAAGTTGGAGCAGAGCGTGAACAAGATCGAGACCTTGCTGATGCAGCTGCTGGGATCGGACCGGCCGGATGAGAATGTGCTTGGGGAGGACGATGCTGAGGATCACGTTGCACCGACACAGTAGGTGGAGAACGAGGCTTGTTCCCACGCAACGCAGCGGGAATGATACAGGTTTTCATTCTGAGATGACATGACTACTGATTGTCCTTCGATACGCGCCAGTCCGTCGAACGAAGCCTGTCTGCTTGGTTGTGTAAGGAGGTCATCTCGTCCCGGACGCCTGTCCATCATCGTGGCAGTATCTCAAGTTCATGCATCCATTCGCTCGTTCCAGTCTCACACTGCAGTAGATTCCCGCAGGCTCGCTTCCACCAAATCCACAAGTCATGAGTATTCGTAAATCAATCACATCCTCACCGGCTGATGATGGTGTGATGTGCACAACGCTAAGTCAGCCGTTCGCTCGCTCGCTCGTAACGCCCGGCTAATCAGATAAGCAAGCAAGTAAGCATCGAAAGAAACAAAGGAAACCAAGTCGTCTGCAATCACCATCGTTTCCGTCAGATCTCAGCTCATTCAGCTCAACGCCTTCTTGATCGCATCATCCAGATTCCTGTTCCCCTCACCTTTCGTCGGCCGGTTCCCCAGCCGGTTCTGCCTGTTCATGCTGAACAGTGGTTGCCACTGCAGATTACTCCAGCCGAGGACTATAGTGAAGATCTTGTCGCGGTCGGCTTTGTTGAGGATGAGCGTGACTTCTGACTTTTGCGGCGGTGTGTGGCTGTTGTTATCGTTGGTGTCGTTGGTGTGTGTGGTGGTGGGATTCGGCGGGTACGGCGTTTGAGTACGATCTTGGGGAAGCGGGTTGAGGGGGAGATTGGAAGGGTTTGAGGGCGGGTCTGCGACTGGGAGGGGCGCGTCGTCGCTGCCAGTTTGTCCATTGTCTGGCGAGAATATGAAGGCTAGGCCGTCGGGGAGCATCTGGGCGCCTGTGGCTTTTTCTAGCCACGTGGCCAGATGTTGGCTGCGTGACAGGTGGTTTGTGTCGGACGAGGATGAGGATTGGTTGGAGTGAGTACTGATCTGTATTTTGGTCATCCCAAGGAGCGAGGTGTAGGGATGAGCGATTGGTGGTTGTTTCTGTGGTTTGAGGATGATGTGGGTGCGTGTTAGAGTGATGTCGGCGGAGGTGTGTTCCGGAAGGAGGATTGTCCTGACGGTAAGGGTATCGGAGTCCTTGACCTTCTGAAGAAGTTCTGCATCGGATGAATTCAACGAGTGAGGCTCATGGGGGTCGGGCAAGACCGGTTCCAGAGGTGAGGCATAGGAATTGACCTTGTGGTTGGAGACTTCGTCGAGAGAGTTGTAGCCTTCTTCTTTGTATTTGAGTTCAGCCAGACGTTTAGCATCTCGCGAGACCGTTTTCTCTTGCAACTGACTGATGGCAAGCTCAGCCATGTCCGGGATGCCCCAGACTATCCAATTCCACGGGCTGACCACGTGCCTGTACTTCGGGTAATTCGCCGCAATCGGACAGGCAAAGAAGAAATAGCAACCGGCCGCAAACCAGATCATTCTGACGCAAAACTCCATGCTTGTCAGCAAGCAAAACAGAAAGCAACAAGAAATAACTGTCAAGGTCAACCGTGTCTGTAGCGGCCGCTCCCATCGGTAAAAGTTCAGCAGCCTTTCCAGATAGATAGATAGATCGGCCATTTGAATTTGCACATGCGGCCCTGCTTTGTCGAAGAATGGCTCGACCCAGTCATGTTCACCGTACCTCTGGATAAGCTCGCCCCACGCTCGCACCTTTTCCGCCTGGTTTCGAGATCTGTTGACACGTTCGCGTACTGTTTGCACACTTGTTTGGAAGTACCTCTCTCGAATTGTGGTGTAGATGACGAATCCAATTGCGAAAGTTGCAATGTGCTGAAAGTACCACAAGATCCAATATGTCAGCATGAACACCATGGTATGGCGTGGGTCTTCCCACCGATAGACATCTCGAACTTGTGAAAACCAGGTTTGCCATGGCGTAGTGACAGCTGCAAGGCGTTCAAATGTCAGAGCTAGCTCGCGAAGGTCGAAAGGGGGTTCTTCATAGTCGTCAATACGATGCGCGGTGAAAGGATTGGTGTACCACAGCGCTAGATGGCCCAGGTAACGATCCCATTGTACATGAGGTGGCTGATCAGGCTGGTCAGATTCCACGAGAAACTGAGCACGGTCTGGCTTTGACACCATAGGCTGGACAACCCTAGCTCTTACAACCTGACGGCCTAATATCCAGCCAATCTGGAGATCCTGACGTTGCTGTTGAGCGCGGTCAACCCGCTGTCGCGCATTGTCGACATCGATACTTGAAGCCTTCGTGGTGTCGATAAAGTCTGCGGCCTCGTCCTCGGTAATGCCGTTACGCTGCTCTGTTGCATGGGTCAGGGCATCGTCAGCCTCAAGTAGCTCATTATCATAGGCAATGCCGAGATCATGAGGGTGGTTTGCTATCTTAGCTGCGGCACATCGAGTATAATTGTTCCTCGATACTGCTTTCGGATTCTTAATCCCTCTGCCGAAATGCTTAGCACTGGTACTGAAGCGGTCGAGGAGTGAATGTTTAGGTGGCGGTTCTGTCTGAAGTATTCTTTGAGGATCAAACGCTGCATCATTCAGAACCCCGTCCTCCTGTGTCATTGTGGTTGTTTGCTCATGGTCATGTTGGAGCCGCTCTCGAGCGGACTGCTTCACCTGTTGCGTAAGGAACTTGACGCGGTCTAGCTTGCTGACCGTCGCAGGAAGATCTACAACGTCCGAATGGTCGTGTTGGTTTTCTATCGCCATTTCTTATGTGTGGCCATCCTTCACCAAGTAGGAAGACAAGACGAAGACGAAGACCAATCACTAAAATGTAGTCTGTGTGACTCTGGATTATCAGCAGGCACGTCCCACTAGCGTCACTGGAAGTGACATTTGTGGCGTAATCAACGCGGACTGGACTGCCGGTGACCACATATTGAGAATGTGCATCTCCAAGTAGCAGGGATAAATCTTGCAGATGGGGACTGAGATCGACCTTGGAAAAAACAACTAGGTAACCAGATACAAGCTTTGGAAAACAAGGGCAACTAAGTAGCTGGGGCAGCCTAGCTCAAGGAACCAGGTTCAGCTGTAGGTCTCATAAGACGGCAGTAGAGCACTGAAGGGATCCTTAACCTCCAGTAGCGCAGGCTTAGATTCGATACCGACCCACCTTTGCAAAGAACCTCAAGTCATCTCCAGTGTGGCTGGTACCCATACAGACGGACTTTCCAGGACCGGCCAGAGGCACCATTCAAAACACAACCTTGAGAAGAGCAGGAAAACAAGACGTCATATGGCGGATTATCGATTACACCTCTGGCGATGGAGCTGTCTTCCGTAACGTGGCTCTCGGTCACATCACGAGTCAGATCGAGACTGCATCGAGACCGTAATCTACAAGTACAATAAAGACGAAGTCAGCGGCACCAATTGCAATAATTCCCAGAGTTTTCGAAAATAAATGACGTGATGTTTGATGGTTAGCTCTGGCCACTAGAACTATCTTTGCACATATTATGTGCATCGATCGGCAGATCTGCCGAACCAGCTGGCGTGAAGAGCAAAGCCATGTGCCAGAAATTTGGAGCTGCCAAAGCCGAGAAGTTGAAAGTCCTTTGGAGATTGAGCGGCCTCCCCCAATTCACATGGTATGGCAGTTTCTGCAACATGAACTCGTGTCACCAGAAAGGCAAGATATCGACGTTATGAACTCAATGGAACGCGTGACTTTAGCGACTGAAGAACAGCCCATAAGGTTACCCTCCTCATGTCTTCGGTTACGGGACGGTGCATAAGTGTCGCGGGTTCCTCACTAGTAAGTGGCTTGTGTGGCCCGCGCAACACTACGTCTCATTATCTTCTATGGACTCCGCTCAGGTTGTAGGCTCACAGATCTCATCGTTATTGTCTATTCCTACAGACAGATGTTTTAAGCTTGTCTCGATAACGAATGCTCCAAAGACCTGTTCAGACGATTATCACCCAGTTTTCACACCCCTAGCATTCAAGCTAGGCATGGGGGACAGATAGGATCATAGAGAGTAAGCACATAACTTGCAGCACTGAACGAACCCGTTAACAGGTGACCTCTACCTTTCGATGAACTTGACGCTCAAACTATCGATTCTCGACCTCTTGATTCTTGGCGTAATCTCGAAATCGAAGTCGTCGAGTGCAGCCTGCAGGCCAGGGCTTGCCTCGACTCGATGTCTCTTCAGCAAAGTGCTCATCACGGCTGTAAACTCGACTTGACTAAACTTCTTCCCAGGACATATTCTAGGACCAGCACTCCAAGCAAGCAGATCCAGGGACTTGTTGAATTGTTCTTTCCCATCGACTGTCTCGATCCATCTTTGCGGTTTCCACTCAGCTGCATCATCTCCCCAAATGTCCGGGTCATGTTGACACCCTGCGAAGTTCGCAGAAACATACGTCTTTGCTGGTATGATTACCTCCTTTCCAGCGATGTTGATGGCTTCGACATTGGGCGAGTGTCGCGCCAGACTGGGGGCCGCGCCGTAAACTCGTAGTGTTTCATGCATTGCAGCCTGACATCTGATAGCTGTCGGATAGTCGTCTTCATATTCTTCATACTCCCCAATCGTTTCTGTCATCCATACTTGTATTGCTGGGTGTGTGGCCAGCAAGGCCAGCGTGAATAACATGGTATAAGAAGTGGTATCAAACCCTCCCAGCTGAATGATATACATATTTCCGAAGAGCTCATCGCGCGTCAGGTACTGGCGACCTCCTTTCTTCTCGTTCTCATTGGCTTCCAAGAATGACTTTACGAAGTCACCATCACCCCTTCTTAGTGACTCATCATAATACTGAAATAGTTCTTGCTTTGTGGCCCTCAACTGTGTCAGCTTCTTCGGCTCTATCATCCTGGGTAGATAAAGATCTCTCGTGGCCCACGCAAGGAACGTATTCCTGTATATAGAGATCATCACCTCTGCAAAACTCTTCGTATGACCCTGAGGAACATCTTTCAAGCCGCCCTCAGTGAAGTTGTAATCTTGACCAAAAGCTGCAAACATCAACACATTCGTGCTGATGGTGTCCATGTCATCTTCTAACGTTCTCATGCTTCGCTCATGAGTTCGGCTTTCCCAGGCATCCATCCACTGTTTCGCTTGCTTCATCGCGCTCTCCCACACAAGCGTGTTGTTGTGCTCCCTGAACCCGTAGTTGATGATCTTCCTGTGCCTCTGCCAGACTTCACTTTGAGAAGTGTTGACGTTTTCGCCAAAAGTGGCAAACACAGTGTACAGCTCCTGGGGCCTGTGCCATTTCTTATACTTCCCTACCACCTCAATCACTGCATCAACGTCCGCGATCATGACCTCGTTCTTCCCGGGGCTGACAACCGTGAATGCCTTGGTGTTGGACGTTCTATACAGCGAAAAGCGGTCATGCAACACCCAGCCAAGGTAGCTCCATTTGTACCATTTTCCGAAGGGTAAGTGCTGGATCCAAGAGAAATTGCCCCCAAAGACGTTCCAGAAGGGGTCTTGCCATGTGAAAGGAGTGACGAGGATGGGGAGGCCGATTTTCCGAGCTTCGATGTAGTTGGTAACAAAGTGAAAGGCGCGGTACGTAACAAGAATGGCCAGGAGAGTTATGGTAGTCGTGAGAAACATTTCGGAAAGGTCAGTATGGTTCCTGAGACTGTCAGCAACTACGAAGGTGAGACCCGCTGTACCGAAACATTAGTTGAGGTGCAAAGGAAACGGTCACGCATGATCTTGGCCTTGATATTGTTCATCGGAATGTGTTCGCGACGAAGCTCAGGGCCATGTCGACCGCTCAATGTTCTCGATCTCGAGTATGACCAGTAACTGCTGGCGTTGCAGCAGAACAAGACGCCCGAGCAGGGACTATATGCCATGAGTGGAATAAATATGCTCGCTTCCAGACAGCTAGAAGGTGCTATGATCTGCGACACATTGATGAGGCCTCGGTCTCAGCGCGCTAACGTGGCCTAACCAATGACGGTTCACGGTGGAAAGCACGACGACTTGAAACCCACATAAGCCGTGGTGGTTTAAACACTTTGGACAAATAGAATGTATACGTTACATCAGCAGAGATCCGTAGCATGGTCGTATCCCGTCGTTGCGGCACAAGCTCGACACATTGCCCCCAGCCCTCGACACGACATGACAACCGTGCGACTGCTTCCTTCTGAGAGTAGGGAGCATTGCATTAACATAGAAGGGAAGAAAGGGAGAAGAGCAAGTTCGTGTCACTGGAGGCAGGGACATTCGACAATGATAACATTATATCTGTTTCTACGTATAGGGTTCGTTCAATAGCCTAGAGCGTGTGCAAACATAGACATACAATTCCATAACATACAGTGGTGCCAACGCCCATACCAAAACAAGCAAGTAATGTTCTTTCCAACCATAACACGTAACCAATACATCGATGCGCAGCGTATGCTTTCAGGCAACAAGCTATCCCTACTAACCGGAGCACATGACGCAAGCCTCCTTGTTCTCGATCGAGCATGCTAATACCTTCTGTGAGTAGATATCAGCCTCTCGCTCTTCAGTAGTCCTCCCGTCCTCTTCCTGATCTTTCTTGTCCTCAAGACTCTCTTCTTCTGGCATGCTCGTCGGGTCAGTGGGCAAGACCTTGGGGCTTGGCTCATTCGAGCTAGTTTCAGCATCGCTCAACTTGCTCTTCTGCAGCTTGGCTGCCAGCTGCTTCTCGCCGTTGTCACTAGCTGGTGGCGTTGCACTAGGTGTAGGGATACCATTGGCTGTAGTAGCATTCTGCGTCGAGCTGTTCTTCTGCGCATACATCGGTCGCGGCACAGCGTTGAATGAGCTGTGGTAGCCTAAGCTTCCCTTCTTCTTGGGGCCAGAACGGTCACGGGCGATGTTAGCGTCCACAACCTTCAGCTGTTCTTGGTCGACTGTGAACTGAATTGGTGCGGATGCGGCCATCGTTCGGAGGTAGTACATACCCGTCTTGAGACCCATCTTCCAGCCAGCGAAGTGCATGGACGTAATCTTGCCCATGGTTGGCTCTTTCAAATGGATGTTGAGGGACTGCGATTGATCAATGAAAGCACCACGGTCGGCGGCCATTTGGATAATCGTTCGCTGTGAGATCTCCCAGACGGTCTTGTAGAGGGCCTTAATATCAGCTGGGATGTTCGGGACATTTTGGATGGAGCCTCCATCAGCGATGATTCTGTTCTTCATGTTGTCTGACCATAGACCAAGATCAACAAGGTCCTTGAGAAGCCAAGGGTTGACGACTTGGAACTCGCCAGCCAAGACTCGACGAGAGTAGATGTTGGACGTGTATGGCTCGAAGCACTCATTGTTGCCCAAGATCTGTGAGGTAGATGCAGTTGGCATAGGAGCGACGAGGAGCGAGTTGCGAACACCATGCTGAGCGATCTTCGCCTTCAAGCTGTCCCAGTCCCAAAGATCGGTAGGTGTCACTCCCCAGAGATCGTACTGAAGCTGCCCTTGGGAGATTGGCGAGCCTTCATATGTCTCATAAGGACCCAGTTGTTCGGCAAGCTCGCATGATGCGGTCAATGCAGCGTGGTAGATGGTCTCGAAGATCTGGATGTTCAGCTGCTTGGCCTCAGGGGATTCGAATGGCAGTCGAAGTGCCAAGAAAGCATCAGCGAGACCTTGGACACCGAGACCGATGGGTCGATGTCTAAAGTTGCTCTTCTTGGCTTCTGGCACTGGGTAGTAGTTGATTTCAATAATCTTGTTTAAGTTCCTGGTCATGACCTGGATGGTTTCGTGGAGACGACCGAAGTCGTACTGACCCTCGTTTTGGTCGACGAAGGACGGTAGAGCAACCGAGGCCAGATTGCAGACAGCAACCTCGTCAGGAGCAGTGTACTCGACGATCTCAGTGCACAAGTTCGAGGACTTGATGGTGCCAAGGTTCTTCTGGTTGGATTTTCTGTTGCAAGCATCTTTGTAGAGCATGAACGGATTGCCCGTCTCTGTTTGTGCTTCCAAGATAGCATACCACAGTTTCTGTGCCTTCATAGTTTGTCGACCTCGACCTTCTCTCTCGTATTTCTCGAAGAGTGCTTCGAACTCGTCGCCATAGCAGTCTGATAGACCAGGAGCCTCGTTAGGGCAGAAAAGAGTCCAGTCTTGGTTCTTCTCCACTCGCTTCATGAACAGATCGGGGATCCACAGAGCATAGAACAAATCACGAGCTCTGACCTCCTCCTTTCCGTGGTTCTTTCGGAGGTTCATGAACTCAAACACATCGGCATGCCAAGGCTCAAGATAGATGGCGAAGGCGCCAGGTCTCTTGTTACCACCTTGGTCGACATAGCGGGCAGTGTTGTCGAAGACCCTAAGCATGGGTACGAGACCGTTGGATGTACCGTTGGTACCTGCAATGTATGAGCCGGTAGCTCGGATTTTATGAACATTCAGACCAATGCCACCAGCATTTTTTGAGATCATAGCACAAGTCTTGAGAGTGTCGTAGATACCCTCTATTGAGTCTTCCTTCATGTCGATGAGAAAGCAAGACGACATTTGTGCTTGTGGTGTGCCTGCGTTGAACAGAGTGGGCGAGGCATGCGTAAACATCTTTTGGGACATGAGGTTGTATGTCTCGATGGCCTTTTCAATGTCATCTCCGTGAATGCCTACAGAGACACGCATAAGCATGTGCTGTGGCCTCTCCCAGACTTTTCCGTCATATTTCAGGAGGTATGATCTCTCCAGGGTCTTGAAGCCAAAGTACTGGTAATTGAAGTCACGGTCATAGACGATGGCAGAGTTGAGCTCATCGGCGTGTGTCATGACACACTCGTAGGTCTCTTTCGAGACCATAGGCGAGTGCTTGCTGTTCTTTGGGTTGACGTATTCGTACAGATCTGTGATGACCGCAGAGAATTGTTTCTTGGTCTGTTTATGTAAATTCGAGACAGCGATACGTGCTGCAAGGGTGGCATAGTCTGGATGGACGACGGTCATGTAAGCTGCTGTCTCAGCCGCCTGGGAAGTGTTAGCTCTGCTTGACCTTAGATACTGCGAAACTCTACTCACCAAGTTGTCAAGCTCGACTGTAGTCACGCCCTGGTATACACCAGAAATGACCTTCATTGTAATGGCTGCAGCGTCGACGTGTTCAGGATCGAGGCCATAACATAATCTTGAGACACGAGCTGTGATCTTGTCAAACTGCACCCGCTCCTTACGTCCATTCCTCTTGAAGACGAACATCTTGCCGGTATATGGCTATGAACGTGTCGTATAATGGGATGGATGTGGTGTGGCAAGCAATGGAGACGAAGAGAAGGTGTCAATGGCTTCTGCTTTGTGCTTGCTGCAACGACTGCTCCAGGTCGTATTCAAGTAAGAAGCACTCTGAGAGATGGTAGAAGTATGAAAGGATGGTAGAGGGGCAGAGTAGAAACACGAGATGTTAGAAAGTAATTAGATGCAGTGCTCAACGCGAACCGTGAGCGCGTCAGGCGTCGCTAACGTGTCTTCGCGTATCCATCTGGACGAATGGGAACAGCATCAAGATTGTCGGCTCCATTCTTCTGATCTCACCCAGCAACAGCACTGGTAGGCTCCCACTACGTAAAGTCGTCTCTAAGAGTTGCCTAGTACGGTCCTTCGCTTGCTCCACGATTGTGCCTTCATGCGTCATGTATTCTCTCACGATACGCGTAGAGCGCACCGTACAGTAGTAAGGTATTGTGTGCATACATGTCTCCTTTGGATTCCATCACGCCAATGAATCCGAATATGCAAGCACTTTAGGAGCATCTCTAGTCTAGAGAAGTCATCGTCTCATGCAGTAAGATTGTCGATGTAGTTACACCTACCTCTGCCTTCTCGCCATCGCGATGGTTGATGCTCGATCCATGAAGCCGATCATTTGACGTGGACATGTCTCCTTGTGACTCTGGTAATTTAATAGTAATTGATAGGCCCACCTCTCCAGTATGCGCCTACCTCGATCCCAATTACTGAACACGCATCTCCTCAGTACGGCATTGTCTCGCGCTCGCTCCATTCAAGGCCTATGAACTGATGCCTGGGCTCCCACCAGCTCAAGCTGAAGTGTCTGACATCTATGTACTCACCATTACACATCTTTCACAAGGTTGGCAGGTCCATCAGGTATCTATGTCAGCTGTGCACGGCGCTTCCCTGAAAGACAGGTCCTCACTAAGAAGCACACAAGCTCTGATACTCGCTCAACGCAGATGCGAGCATGTTTTCCCCCATCACATTTAGGCACGCAGCAAAACCTGTTTAGCAGAACCAAAGAATGTACTTTGTCAGTACCACGAAGTGCATATTGGAATTTGCGCGTTTGCAACGGGATGAGTATTTAAGGCTGGGCCACCCCGAGTCTTGACGACTTCTGACAGATCATTCCTGGCATACTCACAAGCTCACATCCAAGGAGACCTTCGTCTTCACAGATCTGCTGACTTGTCAATCATGAGCCTACACATCGACCCATCAACTGTATCGATAACAGCAACGAGCCACCTCCGGTCCTCCTCTGATCTCACAACAACAATGTCCAAGCAAGAAAATACAAACCACTTACATCCTGGAGCCCACCACGTGCAACCAAGAGCAATAGAGCTGAAGGGTCTACTAAAACTGCCTCCGGAGCTGATTGGGATCATTGGCCGAAACTTGATACGAGGAGTGCAAGGTACGGCATGTGGCAGTCATGTGAACGTGTTCAGCTTCGCTTTGACGTGTAAGAACATGTATAGTGTGCTGGAACACATTCTCCTAGAAGACATCCGCATCGTCCATAGACTGGAAGCGACAGAGTTGCGCAATAAGAGATTGTTGCCCCTGACTCGAGCCATTGAGCGCGAACTCACGCTTGGCACCCATCTCAGGAACTTCGAACTTTGCTTGAGGAGGCATAGTCTAATGCGAGACGTGTATAGGGGAGAGTCAATACAAGACATATATGGGAGAGAGTCCTACCTGGCAGAGGTGACAAGACAATGCCAAAGCTTTGGCAATTTTCTGCACGCTTATGCACCGAACGTGTCAGCTCCAAAGACGCTATATCCGCTGGGATGTGACCTTCTTGGCCGTACGTGGCCTAAGCTGGAGACGCTTATAGTATCGTCCATGGATGGGGCATTTGGAACATGCTGTGTATGTTTCAAGGATTGGGGCGGGTTCCAGAACTTCCCACAGCCCTACGGTCTTAATGTTACGTTTCTTGCGAGCGCCTTGCATTCGCCGCGACTCAAATGTCTATCGTTGGAAACAACCGAATTCAAGGAGGAGGAAGCGCTCTCGAACCTCCAGCCTCGTTCCATCGCCCTCCAGTGGCTCTCAATATCCACTCATGGAATGGAAGGCGCCACGATCTCAGCGCTCCTGCGGACGCCGAAAGCATTGACCGAGTTCCGACTGCCCTACTGCTGCCGGCGCGAACCCTTGTTATTGCGCGTCGAAATCTGGGACGAAGACTCCATGCTGGTGTCGTTGCGCTGACCACTTCTGGCGACAATTTACGAAAGTCTGAAGCACCTTCCTACAACACTCAAACATTTACACATACACGGTGCCAGCTTCGGTTTCAACAGGACTCTCAACATAGGCCACCGCTCGTTCAGAGACTTCTCATGCCTCCAGACCATGGAGATTGACATCACGATGCTTCTAGGTTGGAAGAATTGCTGGTTCTCTCGTAAGCCACCCCACGAAAGCCCATCGCTGGACCCGAGGGCTCTGGGTACCCTTCTGCCAGATAGCCTCCAAGAGCTCGTGCTATACATTGACAACGACTACCGCAGTCAAAAATCGCCTGGCTACACCTGTCTCAAGACTATAAGACTGTCTCCAGAGTACGTGCACTGCTGGAGCTGCTCTCACGCCGACGGGCGTGTCTGGGACTCTGAGGACGATGAAGACGAGGGGGAAGAGGACGAAGAGGAGGATGCCGAAACCATTGCGTATCGCGACGGGGTCAAAAGGCTGGCCAATAGCAGGAACATAAATTTCGCAGTGTCAAAGGATGAGCAGGACCGTGAGCTGCCTTATTAGTAGACCTTCTGCGGTATCAGTATTGCAAAGACCCGGCTGTGAAGCTTAGGGCAATTCAGCCCGTGGACTGTGTGCTGGGAAGCTGCAACTTGCATCTCCTACGTTCTTAACCACTTTGAACACGTATGCCGCGCTGAAGACCTCGAGGGTACACGAAGAGGGTCACCCGAGCAGACACCTGCTTAAACCTGCTCACAGAAGATACTGTTCATCGCAGAAACCTCTTCTAGATCCATCAAGACACAACACCCCATCATGACTCCAGACCGCTTCTACTGCCTACACTCTCCCTCAACCTCGTCTGGAACCCCTCCAAAGCCTCAATCTCCCACTGACTCAAGCTCATCCAATCCGGCACCACAATCCGATCGACCTCGATCTGAATCTTCAACTCCGGGTCCTCATGGATATTCCTCACCCTCTCCTGCTCCGTCGTATCAAACTGCTCGCCCCCAGGCCGACTGACGTGCACCTCCCCCTCGCCCACGCTACTCTCCTTCTCCGTCCTCCCCACCGCATTCCCAGCCAAGGTAGCATCACTAGCACCACCAATCGTGCTCGCGGAGTCCGTCCTCGCCTCATCCGCCTTCTCCGCATCCCTCACACTAACCACATCGGGGCCCTTGCGCATCCCACTCAGATCCACAGGCGTCCACCAGTAGAGCGGAAACCGCTTATACAAGTTGTTCACCACCATCGCGCTGGCCAGCATCAGCATGCAAGCCAGCAGCACAAGCGCGAGCAACCACCAGCCCAGCGCCGTGACGTCGGGTGTAGTCGCGGCCAGCAGCGCCGTCGCGCCCGCGGGCGGATGCACAGTCTTGGTGACGCCCATGAGCGTGCTGGCGACGGCGACGGCCAGCGCGCCCGCCAGCCAGCGCAGCTCCTCGAAGCGCGCGGCGGGCAGCAGGGCAAAGAGCTTCGTGATGCCGACGCCGACGACGGCGGCGAGGAAGTGGCCGAAGACCAGGTTGCGCGGCTGCGAGAGCGGCGACTCAATGGCGTTGTACTCGAGAATTGCGGCGGCACCGAACGAGGCAATTACGAGAGGCGCCGAATGGCCGCCAAGGGGTGGGAGGGCGCGGAAGACATTTTCGATGATGGCAATGCCGATGAAGGCGCCGAGGAAGGAGAAGAGGTAGTTGAGGAGGACGGAGCGGGGTACGGGTTGGGGGGAGGGCCCTGAGGCTGGTTGCTTGGGGGCGCGGTAGCCGAACCAGTAAGAGATTGGACGGGGGAGGAGGTAGAAGCGTGGACGCGGGATGATGTGGTTGAGGTAGTTGTCTATGTCAAAAGTGTGGATTGCATGGCGGGTTGGAGGGTCGGATTTGCTCATGTTGCGGGTTGTGATCTAGTTGTGTGGTTCGAGGTTGTACCACGTGCTTCGCATCCAAGGATTGTGGTTGACTGAATCGGCAGCTCAAATAGACTCGTGAAGGCCTCAGTTGTGAGCTCCACGACACAAGGCAGATGTGCGCATTCAACAGGCGATCAGTAGCAGCAACGGAAAGGATGCGTACCGCCTCGAACAAAAGCGCAGAATACGTGGATGAGCGATTCAGTTGATCGTCAGATTGGGAATTGAAGCTGAAGATTGACACGCACTTCACAATTGAAAGACTCACAACTCATCTTGGAGTTTCCCAAGGCAAGCACGGGGATAAAAAAGCGCGCGAAAGTTTGCTCCAGCTCCATCGAGTTTGTCAGCCATGCGCAATTTGCACTGTTTCGAGTCGCAGCTAAAGCTGGCTAAACCACGAGATGGTGAAGAAGAGGGTGCTTTCGCGTCGGAAACGCCATAAATCTTTCGTAACAGAAATGTTAGGAGTGGCCAGGACGCACGAATGACATAACGGGTACGAGATGAGGTGAAGCTAACGAATCTGGCTCTTTTCGAATCTGGGGTTGGAGGTGTCAGTCGATCGCCGGATCCGGTGGTGCGAATGAAATGTGCCTGACACCGAAAAATGTCCGTAGCTGTTGATCTTTCTGCATCTGGACTCTTCCATCTTTCATCTTTTGACATAGTTTTGTGTGCTCAGACACAGCGTACGCGTCGTGGTGTCGGTCAGCATCGCATTCAGTTCACTCCAATAGCTGCTTTGATCGAGCCGAGCGAGCACAGACGCGCAGGCTATGCGATATGATGTGTCAAGCTGGTGGGGCGTTGCCATAATTGCATCTAAGATCTCCGCGGCAAGATTGGGAAGTAGTACCGACTTTGAGCGCATAGTTCCGACACTGTCCTTGCTGAACACAAATTGCAGTTGTGCTTGAAGAAGAGAACGAAGGACTACGAAGAGCGTATCGATTCTTTAAAGGAAGCAGACCTTGTTTGATGTTGATAAGGAAGAGACAAGATAGGTATGAATAGATAAAGGCTCTGATAAGCGCGGAGATACCTGATTCGACCCTTGAGAATGCTATCCGCAAGCACATGCTTGCCAAGCAGCCACCGCCAACTCCCAAGGACAACCGATCACGTCCCCTACACAACGAGTAGTCACAGAGCACAGCACATTTCGCAGGTCGCAAGGATGTTACACAAGCAGCCGAAGCAGCCACAACATCAACGACATGCTTGCTAACTGCTCATGATACCATCCGGCCATGGAGCATGAATATCTATTCACGAGAAGTAATGAACAAAGTGGTAAGTAGGTATAGGTAAACAGTGGCGGCTGATTCGTGGTCATGGTGGGAATCGGAACCTGCAGTTAGAGATACAGCGACTGTGCTGCCACGATGTCGCGTCTCACCTTACCGAGTGCTTCCTCGAATTTCTTCTCTAGCTCTTCGCTACCCATCACTTTCGCTGCCTCGGCCATTTGTCGAAGCGCCTCTTCCAGTCGACGGAATGTTCGAATCAAGCTGCCTTCGTACACGTCGGTCATTTTGCTGAGAGATGTTAGTAGGCACATACGAATGGTGAGTTCAAACATACCATATCTCGGCGAATGACTTGCCAGTCGCCCATGCATACATGACAGGCATCAACTGCCACTTGAAGCTTTGTACGTACTCTTCCTCGTTCATCGGCAACTTCGACTCGATCGATACTTTCGCTATCACCCGTGCTTGTCGTTGGATTTCTCGGAGCGCACGCGTTTGGTCTTCTGTCAACACAGGCACCTCATTGACCCGTTCTTCGAAAACAAAGCAGCTCATGACTGCGGCGCACTGCTCTGGGGTCATGTCGTTGAAAAAGCGGTTGAACAGCAGCTCACTGAGCATCAGCTCGTCGCCAGTGCTGATCTGACATGCTACACGAGCCTTCATCTGCACCACCTCGTCGTCGTTGATAAATTGAAGCCGTCGAAGTACTCGCTTGCGGCACTTGAGCTCTTCCAGTTGCATGATTGCTTGTGCATCCTGGATCTTCTTCTTGATCGCTCGGATGTTCTCAGTGATCGCTACCTTCTCAGCGTACTGATTGTACAAGCCTTCGAGTCGAGGCGAGTTGTGTAAAGGATTGCTGACCAGTCGTGACTCCATGGCTTCGATCTTTCGCAGAAGCTCTTTGAACGATTTGTCGGTAATTTCCATGTTTTCGACGGGATCAAGCGTCGCTAGTCCGTCGGGAAAGCGTCGTTGAACCTCACTGAGTGCTCGTTGTATCTTGTCAAGCTCACCCTGCGTGCTGACATCCTTTGGTGGGAAGATTCGTATGTGCGAGATCTTGTGAACGCACTTGAGCAAGACAGGCACGACTGCAACTCGTGACTTTTCCCCTTCTTTGGCTGGCCTGATACCTGATGGTAGAGCCTGTGTCGCTTTGGTCGGTATGGCTGGACCGTCTGCGCACGGAAGCGCCACGTCCAGCTGCCACGACTCTTGTGGTGGGTACTGCTCTGAGCTGTCTTTGGGTTGTGCTCGACGGGCAAAATTGATGACGGCACCCCAACCGAAGTTGTGCTCACCCTGCTTGATTTCAACTAATCGGCCTGGTTGCATGAACTTCAAGGCATGGTTGGGATGTATAATAACCATGCGCATATCTTCGGCGTAGTTGTCAAGCTGCTTTCGGAGGTCGTAGTAGGCTCGGATTGTGGCTTCGTCTTCGATGACAAACTCTGACTTGTCGTGCTCAAGTTGTTGTAATTCCTTCTCGAGACCACTAACACCAGCAGTGTTCTGAAACTGGTGAAAACATCTCTCTAGCATGAACTCGGGTGAAATTCCTTCGACTCGCAGCAGGTTCAGTATCATATTGTAGCCTAGGTAGAAAGCAGAATTCAGCTTATCTTGCTCACCACGGACGATTTCTTTGGCGACAGAAGGGTCCATCTGCTCGTCAATCATCATGATGACGATACCGCGGTCGTCAAGACCTCTCCGACCAGCTCGACCTGACATCTGGATGAACTCTGATGGCGTCAACCATCTCTGACTGACACCATCGAACTTGCGTACACTTGTGAAAACCACGGTCTTGGCTGGCATGTTGAGACCAATAGAGAATGTTTCTGTAGCGAAGAGAACCTTGATGAGGCCTTCTTGGAACAAGATCTCAATCGTCTCCTTCAGGATAGGCAGAAGACCGGAATGGTGAATGCCAATGCCGCGTCTCAACAGTGGCAGCAGGTGCTCAATCTGAGGCAGCTTCTTGTCATCCTCGTTTAGGGAGTTTAGAGCACTGTTGAAAACCTGGGTAACCATTGCTTTTTCGGAATCGTCGTTGAAGCTCATGGAGCTGGTTTGAATGGCGTTGTGCTCGCAGTCTCGTTTGCTGAAGCTGAAGACGATGACAGGGTTGTAGTTCTTGGTCATGATCATGCGGATGATTTTGTAGAGGTCGGTGGGGCCCTTCTGACCACCCTTGTTGGTGCGCTTGTCTCTGCCTCTCCCGCGTCTCTTAGCCATGGCGTCGGCAGGATCATCGCCTTGTTTTTCCGCTATTGTGCTCATTGCTTTCTGAAAATTGTCCTCCCTGAACACGCCTTTCTCGTCCACAATCAAGTGGATGCCATCGGCGCTAGCTGGGAAGAAGTAATGCTGTAGAGGAGTGGGACGAAAGTCGGTATAGACAACGTGGCATGGCTGGTTGTGAGTTTTGGTGATCCATTCGGCAAATTGCATAGCGTTAGGGATTGTGGCAGACAGGAATACGTAGCGGACCTTGTCTGGTAACAGAATGATGGTCTCTTCCCATACAACACCCCTCGTCTTGTCGCGCATATAGTGAATCTCGTCGAACACGACCCAGCCAACTTCTCGCATGATCTCCGAACCCCTGTACAACATGGATCGTAGAATCTCGGTGGTCATGACCAGGCAGGTTGCGGTCGGGTTGATAGTCACATCGCCAGTCATCAGGCCAACATCACCAAAGATCTCGTTGAATTCTCGATATTTCTGGTTGCTCAAAGCCTTGATAGGACTGGTGTAGATGACTCGCTGGTTGTTGTTCAGACATTGCGCAATGGCATATTCGGCGACGACGGTTTTACCAGCAGACGTGTGGGCTGACACGAGAACCGACTCGTTCCTTTCTATGGAGGCAATAGAGACAGCCTGGAAGGGGTCAAGCTCGAAGGGAAACTCTCTCGCCGGCTTTTCGGGAGGTTTGTGCTGGGAGATGGGCACGTAGGGGTAGTCTGGCGGCAAAGAGACTTGATGACGGACTTGGTGAGACAGGGTAACGGTGCCGCTCTCTTTCGAGGCTTGAAGGCCCGCGGCGGCCTGAACCTCTCTGGATTTCTCCGTCTCAAAAGTGTCGGTGACGACGGGCTCAGGCTCGTTCTCCGGTCGTTGTCGCTTCGGCGCTGGGCCGTCGTCGTGCTTGCTTTCGGTATCTGATGGTGATGGGCTCTTCTGCTGGCCTTCTTCGCTAGGAGAACTTGCTTCTCCATCCTCTTTTAGCTCGCCATTGGCTTGTCGTTTGCGCCGCCGCTGCTGACCGTCGGTGCCATTAGTATCGCCATTGGTGGTTGGGGGCACGGCTTTCGGCTGCTCGTTGAAGACGTCGAACAGGTCGTCCATGGTATAAGTGTTGGCTGTATTGCACGAGGTCAGGGTGCAGGCGTACAGGATGTTAGAGAAATGCGACCCAAGCCAGAAAATAGTTTGGAGGAAGGCGCGAAGTAGCAATCACATGACGTCGTTGATGCGGTCCTGTTGTGGAAGGTGCGCCGTGCGGGTAGACAGCTCTGGTCTGCAGTACTCATAGTACTCACACCACCATCTAGAGACACTCCCATTCTCGCACAATCGCACTCTACACCAAGCCGTCCGCTCCTTATACGCCACCCGACGAGATGTACTCACGAGCAATCACTCGAGCTGTGGCTCCGGCTGCACGACGCACGTTCACCACCACCCGATCACAGATGGCCAGTCCTTTCCACTACCCCGAGGGTCCGCGCTCCAACTTGCCGTTCAACACACAGACGAGATTCTTCGCCGTGAGATACTGGCTGTTCATGGGTAAGGAAGGCTGCAAGCGCTGGAGAAGGAAGTACTAATATCGAGCAGCCACCGGATTCGGCGTCCCCTTCGGCATGGCTGGTATGAGAGCTTCCAACGTCTTCCTGAGAGTCGCTACTGACACACTACGCAGCCTGGCAAACATACAAGAACTAAGGGTTTACTGGGCAAGCTTGACTTTGGCTCTTCGACCGGGCTTGGCTGCAAACGGGAGTGGAAGGTGCAACATTGTACATACAGAGAGTATCACCGGCGGTGACTGGCATACATGCCCGCCAGCACAAATGAATCATTGCACACACTGCGAGACGCATGCACTAGCAAATTCACCATGACATGAAGCTCGCATTGTGTTTGTGCTGTGCTTCGCCTACGGGTCATGATGTTTGGGTGTAGACTTATCCGTCTCATATGAGGCGCTAGTGAAAATTGCCTGCAGCGGAATAAATTCTTGGAACCTCGAATTCGAGAAAATAGTGCCATGCGAACGTTCATATCAACCCATCGACGCCAGGAATTAAATCCAGGACGTGACATGAGTCTGTTGCTTCCAGAACCGTCGTCATGCGCAACTTGAGCGTCGCTGAGATCGATGAAGCCTATTCCGACTCCTTAGAAAGTGCTCTGCCACTGTCAGCCACGACTTTTGATGCCTCCACCAATGACTTGATATGTGCTTTCGGTCCTAGTGCCTCCAAGCCAGTGATCGAGTTGAGAAGATGCTGTGCAGGTCTGCGGAATGCAGCACAAGGAACACCTATCACTTCCTGGGATGCGCCATGTCCACTGCCCGAGCTGGAGTGTGATAAAATTCTCTCTTTGCACTACTTCCACGAGACCTCCTCAATATGTGTTGTGTTAGCTGGTGGCGACCTCATATTCGTGCGCGAGAAGCCACAGCCCGACCAGGAGAGAATTGAGATTGTTGGCAGCATAGATGTCGGCATAGCTGCGGCACAATGGTCTTGGAATGCTTCTTTCCTTGCTGTCATCACACGTGCAGGATCCTTCGTGCTGATGAGTCAACAGCTCGAACCCATCAACGAGGTCACAATGCAACACCATGACCTGAGCCTGTCCAAGCACGTCTCGGTAGGCTGGGGTAAGAAAGAAACACAGTTTCAAGGCAAACGAGCCAAAGCCATGAAGGATCCCACCATGCCAGAATTCGTCCACCAAGGTAAGCCAAGCCCCAACGACGATAGCAAGACCACTATCAGCTGGAGAGGTGATGGCGCTTATGTTGCCGTCAACAGCACTATTGCGAGCTCAAGGCGTGTCATTCGAGTTTATAGTGCTGAAGGTACGCTGGACAGCGTCTCCGAGCCTGTAGATGGGCTGGAGTCCTCGGTGAGCTGGCGACCTTACGGAAACCTGATCGCAGGCGTCAAGCGTACACTCGACTTCACCTCCAAAGTCGAGATCGTTTTCTTCGAACGCAATGGTCTTCGACACGGTCAATTCGATTTGCGGCTCAACGAAGCCGAGATGAGCTCCTTCGGCGCCGCCGTTCGCCTTTCTTGGAATTCAGACTCTTCCATACTTGCAGTCCAAATGCTCGATCGGGTACAGCTATGGACCATGAACAACTACCACCACTACCTCAAGCAGGAGATGAGGTTGAAGAATCTTCAAGAGACGAAATGGCATCCAACAGACCCTCTACAGCTCTCGATATGGAATACCGAGCTCACGCAGTCAATAATGTTGGACTCGAGACCCGACCGAGGCTCAACCTGTCCGCCGTTTGACTATGGCCTGGTGACAGTGGTCGACGGCAAGAAACTCAAGCTGACACCTCTCAAGCATGTTAACATGCCTCCGCCCGCCGCATATATTGAAATTGAGGCCGATGAAAACATCATTGCGTGCGCCATTAGCCGAACTTCACAAAGAGTAGCATTCCTTACTCATTCTCAACTATATCTCTGCCGGCTAGACATGCGCCAAGCTAGCAGTAGAGATGCTTCTATACGCCACGCGGGAACATTCTCCATCGAGAAGAAGGATCTCGCTATGTTCCCTCGTCCGACGCAGCTCGTCATACAACATGACGACCAAGTCCTCATGCTTGCTCCCGCTCGGAACACATCCTCTAAAGGTCAAGCATTTTGTCATCAATATACCTGGGTGACCACGACCCAGTCGAGCTCAGATCTGAGGACGCTTGATGTTCAGGTACCTCGCCATGCACGACAGATACTGGTCGACTCAAACCACGACGCGGTGTGGGTTAGAGTTGATGGTGAGATTGTGCCTATCGACCTGCAATCACACGATCGTTTGAGCTTTGCCGGAACTAGCTTGTCAACTATCGCGAATCTGCACGAGAACACCGTAGACGTCCAGTGTGGGGTATCTCTAACAAAAGCACAAATATTGCAAGTCAACGGGGTACAAAAAGCACACCAGGTTACATCTTTTGCTGTCACGGGTGCTTACTTGGCCTACACGACGTCTAACCACCTTCTCAAGTTCGCTCACCTGGTCGATGAGCCTCACATGAGCTTCCCGGCCGACGAGCCCGAAGTTGACGAACGATGCCGAGCCATCGAGAGAGGCGCAAGGATCGTCACGGTTATACCATCGATATATGCAGTCGTCTTGCAAATGCCACGAGGCAACCTGGAGACAGTTTACCCTCGATTACTGGTAGTGACCGGCATCAGAACTCACATCAGGAACCTAGATTATCGGAAGGCTTTCATTGCTTGCCAAGCACATCAAGTCGACCTCACCATCCTGTACGATCTCGATCCGCAGTCATGGACTGACAACATTGAAAGATTCATCGACCAGCTGAAAAAGCCAGGTCGCGTCGACGAGTTCATTCAAAAGCTCAAAGAAGAAGATGTGACCCAGACACTATACCGAGATACAAGCAAACAGGCAGAGATGGCAGTCAATGGCACAAGCACACCAGCAACAGCGTCTACATCCAATCGCAACAAGGTCAATGATATCTGTGACAGTCTCATCTCTGCTCTAGCGAAGAAAGACGCAGTGTACCTGCCAAACATCATAACCGCTCATGTATGCAAACGTCCACCGGATGTCAATGCAGCTCTTACGCTCGTTTCTTCACTTCGCCAGACCTCGAGCGAAGAAGCCGACCTCGCAGTCGCTCATTTGTGCTTCCTGACCGACACCAATCGTCTGTTCGATGCAGCTCTTGCGCTCTACGACCTTGAGCTTACCTTGCTTGTAGCTCAGAATGCTCAGCGAGATCCACGAGAATATATGCCGTTTCTGCAGAACCTTCAGTCACTGCCCGAGTTACGCCGAAAGTACACGATTGACAACCATCTCAAGAAGTACGCCAGAGCTCTGGATTCGCTACATGCCCTCGGCGAGCACGAAGAAGTAGAAGCATACACAACCAAGCACAATTTGTACGCTCATGCCATCAGTCTCTATTCTCACGATGCACCACATCTGCAGCGCATCACCCGGTTACACGCTGACTACCTCTCCTCCCAATCCCAACATGCAGCAGCAGCAACGCTCTATGAGTCCCTTCTCGATCACGAATCTGCATATCCGCTATACGCACTGGCTCACCAATGGCGCGAAGCTCTAACCTGCGCCTGCCTCGTTCCTTTGACCTCCGAAAAGATCTTAGCATTGGCACGAAGCCTCGCAACCACTCTTGCTGAAGAGACCCGAGACTATCGCTCCGCAGCCACCATTCACCTTGAATACCTGTCCGATCCCCTGACTGCAGCCGAACTCCTTTGCAAATCCTCCTACTTTGCAGAAGCCACCCGCATCCTCTCAATGCCCGGCCACAGCCTGTCTACTCAGATTCCTAGCATAATAGACCCAAACCTTACGCGCAAGTTCGGCGAAATCCTCGAACTCGTCGCCGACTGCCAGACCCAGCTTACTGCGCAAGTCCCACGGATCGAAGAACTCCGTGTCAAGAAAGCGGAGGATCCGCTGGCCTTTTTCGGCGGCGATGCTGAAGGCGTAGGCGCGGGCGCCGACATCCCTGATAACGTGTCGCTTGCGGCCACAGACACGAGCACATTGGGTGGCCAAAGCATGTTTACACGCTATGGTGGAGGGGCTGGTGGGAGCCAGGTGAGTACGAAATTCGGTGGGACGGTAGCGAGCAACATGTCGCGCAAGACGAGTAAGACAAAGCGCCGGGAAGAGAGAAAGAGGGCGAGGGGGAAGAAGGGGAGCGTATATGAGGAGGAGTATCTTGTTGCGAGTGTTGGGCGGTTGATTGAGCGGGTGAATGGGGTGCATGAGGAGGTCAGACGGTTGGTTCTGGGGCTGCGGAGGCGTGGTTTACGGGAGCAGGCGGGGAAGGTGGAGGAGGTCATGAGTGGTATACAGGGTGCGTGTGAGGATGCGAGGAAGCGGACATGGGTGGAAACGGCGAAGGAGGGTGTTGATGGCGGTCTGCCGAGGAGCACATATGATCTTGATGGTCAGGGCAGGCCGAGCGGCGCTGATGGGGTGTTTTACGATAGTCAGGTGGAGGCAGAGGCGATGGTGAAAGCGGCGCCAGAGATAAAGATATGGAAGGGCAATATGTAGAAGAACCGTCGACGAAAACAGGACGGATAGAATAAGACTATTGTCTCGGAAGTGTATGCTTTTGACTACTACGTTCCTTCCTCTGAGCGAAATTCTTTCCTGGTTGCCATCTAGCAATGGACCAAGAACTTAGGACCCAACTAAGACTCGACAACAATTCTTCGCGCACCTTGTGTTGCTTCCCGGATCGCTGGCTGAACAGAGTCTGTGCGCCTTCCGTTCATGGCAGGTAGGTGGGGGCATGCCTAGCACGTGCCATTGTGGGCACTGGTTAGGATTTTGGGGGAGGAACAACCCCGGATAATTAGGCGGGAACAGCCCGCACATCTCAGCGCCACCTAAATCATGTTGTTGCAAGGTCAGCGATCTGCTCGACTCAACCAATCGAATAGTGTAGGGGAGTTGCACGGAGCCGACACACGTGAGCGAAGATGCGCAAGCAAAGAAAGTAGGCCTCGCAGAACGGCAAAGGGCCGATAAAGGCCATCGATGTCGCCTAGCTCTATCACAGATCTGTG
>Ga0066648_10000488_pt1 | contig 27180 bp, 18 predicted proteins | sample CryGeyCG12114_NA_FD_59537 | JGI IMG/M metagenome (GOLD analysis project Ga0066648, IMG submission 59537) | Groundwater microbial communities from aquifer - Crystal Geyser CG19_WC_8/21/14_NA | ecosystem: Environmental > Aquatic > Deep subsurface > Groundwater | place: USA: Utah: Grand County... | reverse complement strand
CCCGCTGATCCCGCACCTGCGCGTCGTGCACATGTACCCGCAGTGCTTCCGCAGTCTGGGCATCGACCGCGGCGCGATACGGTTCGTGCTCAGCGGGGCGGCGCTGATGACGCCGGGCATGACGAGTAAGGGGGGCAAGTTGCCCAGTGGGAAGGCAGGCGATGAGGAGGTGGAGGAGGGCGATGTGGTGGTTGTCACGGCCGAGGGGAAGAACGAGGCGTGTATGGTTGGGATGTTGGAGGTGGGCAGTGAGGAGATGAAGAGGACGAAGAAGGGCGTGGCCATTAGCCAGGGGCATTATCTTGGGGATGGGTTGTGGAAGATGCAGCTGGATTGAGGGTTGAGGACGTAATGATCTATGATGCATGGGACGATGAGAATTGAGCACGAGCGTGAGCGTGAATGCAGAGGATCATAGGGTACACCCTGAATGAAATGGCGGGACTGCCACCGGCTGTGCCACAGACGAAGACTCTTCCGATGTCTTGCTTGCAAGCACTGTGACCCTGGCGATAGCGTTAGAGGTTCATCCCGCTCGAGCCCGACGTTCTCGCCACAAGGTGTTGTGAAGCCTCCTTCCTACAAGAGGGGCAAGCAAAGAGCAGGTACACCAACGTTTCGCAGAGACTGCACATACACCAAAGACACGAGGGAGAAGTCCGCTGATGCCATAGAGCTGGTTCATATTCAATACACTCCGCAACTGTGGTGGTATCACTAAAACAAACCCATAAAACAGCAGCAGTACCTTTGGTGTCACGATCCGAGACCGGCCATTGTACATGCTGGTGAACTTTTCTTCCCTGTTGAAATGACTTCCCATGCCATGCGTATTCCACTAGCTCTCCATGAATTGTGATTACGTGTCTCCTTCTCTATGCGAGCTTCCCCCATGTTGTGTGACCACGTCACATTGCGTCATCTGCAACCATATCTCTTACCATCTTGTCTCTCACTTTCAACGCTTGAGTAATTTTCTGTTGTCTGTCGTCTGTTGTCTGTGGCTCTGTGAAAGCTCGTCTTATATTCAAGCGAAGGACAGAGGGCGTTGTGGTAGCTCATCGCACGCACCTTGGCTTCATCACAAGCATGCGACTGTACAGGAAGAGAGCCATCAGATGGTCTCCTGCCAACACACAACAAGCGCCATCATCAACAAAGCGGGTTATGTGTCAAACACTCCGACGAACTGCAAGCCGTGGAGATATGTACCCAGCGGCGTTTGGGTCCTCAGGAAAATGCATCCCGCCGTTATACCGTTCCTGTGAAGTGCTATTGTTTGAGTCAGAGCTATGATGAGCACGACGTTCTTTGTTAGACAAATGAGCAGCGTCTTTACCGGCGGACTGGAACTCAACGTCGACTGGAACTGTTCACTTGCCACGGTCCAGCTCGCCTTGTTCTTCTTGGGTAAGCAGATCGCTCAATCGCTTTCTGGTCTTCAGGTTAGTAGCTCCGTTGCGCCAGGCCGCTCTCAGCTTGAGCCAGGTGGGTCGATTGACACCAGACTCTCTTCGTGCAATTTCAACAATGTCGTTAGCAATACGCTCGCTCATGGTGGCCCTGCTATTAAGCATGGCGTCATAGAATTTGACAAGATGCTGTTTACCATTGTCGTTGCCCCTTTCTTCGTCTTCGATTGCCCACGTCTTAAAATCTTCGTACATGCCAACATTGAATTGATTTGGTGTAGACAGGAATTCTGCCCATAGCGGGTAAAGTGGCACCAGTGCACCATCAAAGTGGTTTTGTGTTCGTTGGCTGAACGCTAGATCTCGCAGGCTGGCATATTCTTCCCAGATATATCCTGGGTTTAGAAGGTGCGGTGGTGGTCCTTCGCCTTGCGTGAAGTAGAGTGGATCGTCGTTTTTACTAGATGCTGGTGCATCTGGGCCATATTGCAGCGATCGGACCCGGTCGAATTGCTCAGGGCTGCCGGCGCCACCTCGCAGACCAGAGACTCGTGTCGGGACAGGCTCATTGGCTGCTGCGCTCTCATTATCTCCTCGGTAATCAGGGTCTCGGACGACGACTTTCAAAGCTGCAACACTCTCATCGGGAAAAGTGTTCTCTTTGGTGGCAAGGCCGGTAGTACTGCTAGACATCGAGTCTCGGTGACCATTCGTCAAGCTTCCGTAGGGCATCTTCGACTCTTGGCTTGGCGATTGGACTTTGGTGAGCGGCGGCGATGTCACGGATGGACGCCGATCATCCTCGTGTCGAACGCTATTCACGCGAGAGACCCACTCCTCGGTCGACTGACGCTCATGCCCAGGTTCTTGCTGGTAGTGGTGCGCATGGTTGGGATACGCCTCGTGGAAGCCATTCACGTTCGGAGGGGCGCTCCTCAAGCCGTTGCTCATCTGAAAGTCCGGCATTAGGCTTGCTGATTGTCGAGGATAGTTCGACCTGACTTTCGGACCATCGTGTTGTGCTTGGGGTAGGCGTTCCTCCATTGGCAGCACGAAATCCCTCCAATTTTCCCTACTTCTCAGCCGATCTTCGCCATCTTCACCAATGACGTATTCGGCATTTCGGACCTGCTGTGCAACATCCCGAAGTTGTCCGTAGGACATTGAGCTGTCACCGAGCAGAGCTTTAATACGTCGGAACTCGGCTATTACTTTTAGGGAGACAAAACCTTGAGAGTCCATGTTTTTTCTCAGATACATATCCTTGCAAAGGTTGTCCAAAGAGAAGTAGTACTCACTGAGAAGTGTTAGCAGCGAACAGGAGAACGCGAGGACGAACTTACAGTTGTGTCACGACCATCGAAATCAGCGCAAACCCATTGAGCTGTTCGTTGTAAGGCATAGCACTCATGATTCCGTTGGGCATACCAGTCGGCATTTGTCCATACCCACTGTAGCCAATGTCTGTCTGTATTGGTGGTAATGCTTGCGAAAATCCTGGACCAGGTTGATAATAGCCATTACCCTGGAGCGTATGGATAGGTATCGACTGTGATCTTGGGTTGCTTCGAGCCGAGTTATAGGGGGATCCGAACGGTTGGGATTGCTGCCGAGCACGGACATCAGGTTGTCCACCCTGTTTGTGTGCTTCGAATCCATTCTGAGGGAGAGGAGAGGTGAAAGAGGGATTGTTGTAGCCTGCATGCCCACCACGTCCACGATGACTTCCGCGTCCACGATCGGAGCGTTCACCTCGCGCACGCCAGCCGTCGCTTTTGTGGCCGTTACCAGAACGTTCCTTCTGCCATTCCTTGCCTTGCGACTTTTCAGCTAGATCAGTCGTGCCTCGAGCTTCGCCATTCGAGCCCTTCGGGCGCTCTCCTTGCTGTGACTGCCTGACCGGGCTTTGCGTTGCCTCGGACATCTGGGACGGGTTCATGTCGGACTCCGGTTTCTGACTTTTGGTAGTCGCAGCCTGCGCAGGCTGTCGTGAGGACGACCTCGAAGGAGCTTGTGCTGAAGTAGTTTGAGTACCAGGAGCAGGGACTTCTGGAGCGACACCAACGTCCTTTCTAGGAGGTATCGAGGATAAAGGTTGCTGTTCTTCTGTACCACCAACTCCCGGGCCTCCGTTGGGAACAGAGCTCGCTCGTAGAGGTCGAGCCGCATTACCCTTCCTTCCGCGGTCTTGATCAGAAGCTGTCTTTGGTAGAGGTGGAGGACCCATGCTGCCGGGTTCGTTCTTCTCGGTCGGTCGCTCACCTTGAGCTGCGATACCACCTCGACCTCCGCCACGAGAATTAGCTGGACGACCGCCTCTTCTCGCGGCGCCAGGCATCTGGGTTTCGAATTTGACAGACGGCACAAATGGCATGGCGGTCCATTCTTTCTTACGGTTTGACGGTCTCGTGTCTGTGGCCTCGCCTCTTTCGCCTTGCTCCCTTGTGGAGCTCCTCCGACTAGCATCAACAATGGCAGTTTCTGGAGTTGGCCAGGATTCAGCGTCTACTGGCGGTAGCTGCTGTGCAACAGAGCCCTCATTAGTGCGTGTAGTCGATTTTGGTGAGATCTCCGTGTTGGGTGGCTGTCGCGATACTCGATCATTGGCGTTAACTCTTCCTGAAGGCGTACTGGTCGTATCGCCATTGACATTGTCTCGGCCTGGTGTCTTTCTTCTAGAGTCATCTGAAGCAGATGCGGAAGGTCGAGGCTTGGACTGGGGGATGGCGGCGACAGGCTGTCTCTGAGCAGCTTGTTCTTTCAACTTTGCTTGAAACGTCTGACTTCGTTGTGCCCAGATGTTGACAGTGGGAATGGGAGCGGCTTTGAGCTCTTTCTCTGCGGTGCTTGATGGGATAGACACCTTCTCCCAGTCATCATCCGCCTCTTTTGCCTTTTCTTGAGCATCGGTCGTGTCAGATGAACCTTGTCTGCGGTTAGTTTGCTCTTCTGTGGAGCCAGCTGTCCCAGCTGGAGTCGCCGTGCTCTTCACTGTATTTGTCTCTTCATCTTGCGATGTTTGCCGAACTTCGGTGACCTTGGCGTCTTCGGCCGTGGTGGTATGCGGCTGCACGGGAGGTTTGGTTTGCAGAGAGGTATCTTCCTCAGCCGCTCGAGCTGGCTGCAATGGCTTCGACAAGGTGGCCATGCCTTTTGACGTTTTTGACTGGATATTGGACGTGTCCGAGGCTATTGGGGCGTCCTTTGCACCATGATCTGACGAAGCCGAGCTCGCAGGAAGTGAGGAGACATTGGAAGACGGTGGTAAACGCTTAGCTGCCTGCGCGTACGAGAAGCCCGGGTTCGCCATTTCTCTAAGGTGTGTGTGTGTGATTTGCGACCACTTTGGTCTGGTGATAAAGCTTCTTCTATTCCCCCAGGCCAGCCACAGCTGGTTTCCTACTGGTCGACCCAACCGCTAACTCGTACGAAGACCTGGATGGTAGCCTGGCAACGAGTCTGCGACGTCGCTGATAGATCGAACCTCAGACCAGCTCCCAAGGTAATTGATTATGGACAATTCAGGTGAGAAGGTGAAAGTGATGGAGGCTCGACTCGAGATATCTTAGGGTCGAAGAAGAGGTAGAATTCGGCGACTACAACCTCACTAGGGCCGTCTTCGTATTCGAGAGAGTCGAGACAGACCCGGTCAACTCTGGCAAGAGACAACAGATGGTGATGAAGAAAGCGTCAGGCTCGTCAAGTCCTCGAAAACGTTCGAGTGGGACCAATGAAACGCAGACCGCAGGCGGACCAAACAGTCGACAATCGACAATCGACGACAGATGAATGTCCCACGACACTATATCTGCTGTGAGTGTATTATCTCGCCCTGGCCTGTTGTGCCCGTCGTGTGTCGATATGAGAGGAAATTCGAACCTCGTGAAAGTCGCCTGTCGCAATGCAGTTCAAGCACTTGTCAATGCAAGGTTGCTCTCGCTAGGTTGCGGGCAGGGATCAAGAAGAATGCGCAACCGCCCGTCTGCAACAAGATCGTGAGGTGCTTCACGGCAAAGAGGCTTGAAAGACTAAGGACTCTGGACGATTCACACACTGTCCCACAGATATGTTCGACTGAAACACAAACGTAGACCGGTCGTGTGGATGGGTGGACGGGTGAATGAGAGAAGGCTAGAGGGAAATGATTTTGTTACAGGCAACCAAAAATTCGTGAACTCGGCCGGCCAAACTCAAGGTCATTAATTATTTTGCACTTCCGACACACCAAGGATTTGACAATAATAATCAACTGAACCCCGCCGAGAACCTAGAAGAGCTGCATAACTTCGGCCAGTCGCTGAGTCCATTCAGCGATATTAGTTGTTCAACCCGGCCTGACCTTGGCTGACTTCTTTTGGCTTGGTCACCTCTGTATCTCTGCGCCTCCAGAAGGCATGGCAGGCATGAATGGGCCAGTATCCGAACGTGTGTTCCGAACATGGTCAGGCGTTCTGACGGCCTCTCCCGCACCTACGGCTGCCGCTTAACCAAACAAAGAGCCTCACTGCGACACCCGAAGCCTGCACCAAGAGTCTCTCGATTGCATGTGTTGGCTGGGTACACACGGAACGGCGAGTATTTGCGCAAGTCTCAACCGTCCAACTTACATCACAGTGTTCAACTGCCTTGGCTCCTCGTCTCATCTAGCTTTGTGAGTCGCATACCACTATAGCATGTTACTTAAACACCCTTGATCACGTTTGAGTAAGCCGTCACGTTCAACTGTGTGTTCTTCAAGAGACAAACGCAGCCACTCTGCTCGTGATCGTCGTGATCGTCGTGATCCTCACTAGAATAGTTTGCACGTTCAGAACTAATTACGAGCCATAGCGCTAGGGCTCGTGGCGAATCTACCCAAAGGACTAGTTTCATACCTAGGTATGTCGGCCACGTCCATTTTCTAGTCAGTAGTTTTAGGGCTTCGGATGCCTACGAGGCCTGTTGCACTTCAAGAAAGAACATCTCTCTAACTCCCAACTCCGAACTGTCAGCTGCTTGCCGGCCTGTCAGCTGCTTCGTTCTTGGCGCGTTACCTGTCCATCTCTGTGTCGCGCCTTCACCATACGCGTCAGAGCACCTCCACTTTTCGTCACTAAAACATGTCTCTGCTCGCGCAGACTCGAACACTAGAACGTGTGCACTTCTTGTCGGCATTATCTTGTTATCTTGATCCACAAGATGCATGAACCAGGCAATGTCTTCCACAATCTCGGTACCTAACCCATGTCTCTCCGCCCTCCTGCTGGTATGCCAGACTCGCTCGGGCTCTGGCCCTCAACTTCTGTTCCATTGGCCACCTGAACCCCTCGTAAAGTCCAGCTCATCGGGCAAGGCGCGGGTAGACACCGACGGCGACACCACTAGCGATGATTCAGAAGAGTGGTCCTCCGACGACGACTACTTGACTCACCCCAGCAATAACAGGGGTAACGATGGCCCTGTCACTGTGCCAAGCAATAACAGCGGTAAATTTGACCGCACGGTACCAAAAATCGATCAACACGCCGAGAGCTCGGGTCTCAAAAAGAAGACGTTGTTTGGTCTGGACGAGGATGGCTTGGTAGGACTCCTCTCACCAGATCGAACCTGGAACAAACGAAAGTTCGAATTGAGCATCAACGACCTGACGTTCGTTGGTCGGCCGGTGTTTGCAAGACAAGATGGCTGCTGGCGAGGCCGGAAGAAAGCGACAAAGGCCAAGCCGCCGTCCGTCAAGCCAGAAGCAGAACAGAGCACCGAGGACGATGAAGCCAACGAGGCTACCGACGCACACAATTGGCTTGACCAGGAGGAAAACGCTTCTACCGCGAAAAGTGAACTCGTCATGTTTCATGTTGTCTTCGTCATGAACCCGCCACCACTTGATCATGCCCATCGCGTGAAAGAGCTGTATGAGAATGTTGTCAAGAAGTTCTCTCGGGCTTTGAAATGGGTGCAGGTGCACAACGATTATGTCAGGCACGAGACCGAAGCTCTTCTCGCTGAAGGTCAGAAGCTCCTCACAAAGAATGACCTTGCTCAAGCAACCGTCATGTCGGAGCTCCTCCGATCCTCGTCGCTTGCCAAAGCCCTGGTGACCGTCTACAATGCCATTTCAGCCTCGAAGATCGCATCAGTGTCATTGGTTCCCGGTGTCTCTATCTCTATGCAGATCCCACCAGTCACGTCTACTGCTTACCTTCCATCTCTCACTGAACCTCCTATACCCCCGGGTCTCTGGCTGACCACTGCCACTGAAGCACCACCCGATGCTGGCAAAGCTGACAAGCATACCTCCTCAAGTACTTTACAGCTTGCAAAAGGCTATACTCTGTTGCTCAAGTCACCCCCACATAGAATTGCTAAAGATGCGCAAACCGCTGGAGGGCCACTCGCAGCCCACCTACCGAGGTTTGTCGCCGCGCTAAGACCGACAAAGTCGTTCTACAAGCTGTCCAATGAACACCAGATCTCTATTGCCGATGTGCAGCTGCTCGCCAGGCATTTGATCTATTGGCGCCGGGCTATCGCAATTCCTCCTTTGAACCAACGAGACACTTACATCGTCTCGCCGAATGCCGACTTCAGTAAAATGAAAGAGGCGTGCAGGAGTTATGAGTCACAATTTCCTGCCTCACTACCAAGCCTTCCCAAGCTCTTGAGCTTGCTCAGTGGAGTTCCAAGACCTTTCATGTCTCTGATACCGAGCCCCGATCACAAGGAGATCTACATGCTTGTTCTAGCCTGGCTGATGAGGAACGGTTGGGTTACTCAATTGCGAACGTTTGCGTATGTGCGGGTCAGCAGCGACTCCAAGCGACAAGCAAGAGAAAGAGAGCGTGAATCGAAAGCGTCTGTCGCTCAAAGCTTTAACAGTTCGAATGACATCAGCGGTCCCAGATCGGGCGAGCTCACTCGGTCACAGCGGCCAAGTTTTGTTAGCAGACAATCTAGTGCCAGTGGACGGTCGTTCAAAGATGGTAGACATATGAGCGGCGCGACTCTTATCAAGAACCCTCCGAAAGCCACACCAGAAGAGTCGCGTTGGCTCAAGTTCCTCCATGATAGCATGTTGAACGATGAAGGGATGTTCAGCGATTTGACTGAAGAAGAGAGAGACGAATTACACCATTATTGGCCGATATTGAGTAAACACTTCGATGGCAATACTGCGCTTGAGTCAGTACCGGTCAAGGAAGGACTCAAACGAAAGTTGGCTTGGCTTTTGTACCATAAGTTCGGTCTCGACTTCAACACTGGCGTCGAGGGCCCAGATGGCTCGAATAAGACCATGATTGTAACCATTCGTCACTGGTGATCAGTGTCCAGCAAGAAGAGAACGAGGCTTCGATTTATGCTCGCTGAGTGTTTCCGGATTCTTCATGCTTACAGTGCTGTAAAACCAGTACAGGAAGTTGCATGGCAGAGCCCATCCGCTTACCACGCTATCAAGACGGCTATTTGAGGATGACCATAGGAGATCACCGTTCGATCTGTCCTGTATCGAATCACTGCCAGTTTTACAGCTCGTCTCCGACTCGGATCCGAAGATATGGGTCGAGCCAAGGCCAATCATATACTTCAGTCTTCGGGTACACTAAGCTCCATTCTATTCCTTTGACACATGAAGGGCTGTGGTTGGCCATTGACCAGCATGTGGTCATCGACAGTGCTTTTTTCAAATGTTGTCGTTTTCAATCTCCATTCTTTCAATCTTCAACCTTACATCATCGGCAGAGCGTTCTTCAGCGGTGAGACAGTGGAATCTTCGCACCATGGCATGCTCGTTCTATGTGGACGTGCGTGCTTAATATCCATGCGGCCTCAACTTGGCCTTGGTATATCACGACTTCGCCATGAGCGCTTCTAGCACTAGACTCCATATCTATTGAGGCTCACTGTCAATACCATAATGGCAACACAAGTACAGTCACCGGAGCGACAGCCGTCCACCATGGAAAAGCTACGTACCGAGGAGACAGAAGCAGAGAAGATAGAGCGAATGGGCCGCGAACGACCTCCGAGTTTCAAAAGTGGCTGGTCAGAATTTGGATTCGTCGCCGCCGTGGCCATGAGCCAGATTCTGACCGAGTACTTCGTGTCTGGCTTCAACATCCTTCTACCGACTTTGATCACCGACCTCAATATACCTAGTGCCTCCAGTGTATGGCCAGCGACGTCTTTCTCGCTTGCGATAGCTAGTACCCTGCTCTTCTTTGGGCGCCTCGGCGACAAATATGGTGGTTATGTTGTTTACATGAGTGGTCTGGTCTGGCTCGTTGTGTGGTCTATCATTACGGGGTTTAGTCAGAACTGGTTGATGATGATCTTCTGTCGAGCCTTGCAGGGTCTCGGACCTGCAGCGTTTTTACCAACCGGTGTGCAGCTCATTGGCAGTACATACCGACCGGGTCCCAGAAAGAACATTGTATTCTCCATCTACGGCACCGCTGCTGTTGCTGGCTTTTATATCGGTATATTCTTCGCAGGAGTCGTGGCTCAATTCACTCGATCTGGCTGGTACTTTTGGATCGGCGGTATACTTACTGCTATCACTCTTGCCATCTCATACTGTTGCATCCCTCATGGCAATTCGGAAAGGCAGGAGAATGATATCAAGATTGATTGGATCGGCTCGGCTCTCATCATATCTGGAGTTGTCCTTCTGGTCTTTTCGATCACCGAGTCTGCGCACATTGGCTGGAAAGTCGCATATATCCCCACTTTGTTTAGCATCTCGGTAGTGCTGCTATTGTTTGCGGTCTACTTCGAAGGATGGGTTGCTAAAAGTCCTTTGCTGCCGCCGGACGTGTTTACTGTCCCATGCATGACGCCACTTTTCTTCGCCATCTTCGTGCTGTACGGTACCCTCGGAATCTATTTACTCTTTGGTACACAATACTTTCAGTACGTACTGGACGCTACCCCCTTGCAAGTTGTGGCTTGGTACACACCAATGGCGATAGGCGGAATTGTCTTGGCTATCAGTGAAGGCTTCCTGTTGGCGATCATGCCGGGCCGGATTCTTCTTATAATATCTGGCTGTGGTGCCTTCGGTTGCCACCTCTTACTAGCTTTGATGCCGGTTGGAGCCAGCTACTGGGCGTATCTCTTACCCTCGATGATATTGGGCACAATTGGCATCGATCTGTCCATCACCCTCGTGATGGTCTTTGTGACGACGCAGCTACCACTATCTCGGCAGGGACTAGCTGGTGGCTTTGTGAACTCTGTTCTGCAGCTAGGGATGGCGGTTGCCATTGGGCTGACTGACATTATCAGAACTCAGACGGAGCCGTATGCGGGACAGGTGCAGAGCTACAAGAATGTCTTTTGGTTCGGTGTGGCAGCTGGGGTGTTGAGTCTTATCGTCCTGACGATATACGGCAAAGTACCTCGAGCAAAGGCGGATTACACAGCCGATGAACTTGCTGAGCTACGGAGAGAAGCTACTCGTGAGAGTCAGAAACAGTAGGAACTTACCTTGACTTAGCCGTTGGCATTTCATAGACAATTGTGCACATCTACGCTCCCTCTACTCCATGTATTGTGATTACGCCCTTCAAGTACGACGTAGCAGACGATATCTCGAAGGTTGCTTTCTAGATGGATACAATCCACCAATGGACTTCAGAAGAACCCATTACTGGATAGGATGTTGCAGACGTGCAAGGGCCTTTTGATGCTCTAGACAGCGCTGAAACCGTTTTGGGCTTGGCGTCCCTGTCATTCATGCCTGGCCTGTTCAGAAGAACGTTTCATTGGTGCCTTCAAAGCTTGAATCTCACTCCTGAGTGGCGCCAACAACATTCTGCTTTCAGTGGTGCCTCTGGTGCACCCTTCTCAACGGGACAATGGTGTCTTCATGATTTATCAGAGCTGCGCCTCGATACTCTGTCGGAATGCGGCTGTGAAAGCTTCAAGGCACTCATAGGTGTATCAGGCACCTCATCGCGCTAATATTTGATACCATACCTACCGTGTCTGCGAAAGGAAATTGCACGACCAAGAATGGTAAACTTGATGTGGTTCTAGATAATCGTTGAGAGCCTTGTAGGCAAGCGAAGGAGCGAGACCGTTACTAGAACATCCGAGAACCGGAAGCAAGCAGGGCACACCATCGTGTTCAGGCAGAGGATATTTGCTCGGTCCAGATTCTTTGCCCCAACTGGCACCTCACAGGATACAGGTTAGCCCAAGCTGAGATTCACATTCTTTCTGCACCGGTATGGAGTATATGGCTTTTGACATACAAAGCCAAACAAGTAATGGGACCTGATGAGCCTGATTCGGACATGAGACATGAAGCAATGACTATCCGGCGCGGGCTTTGTCTGCAGTCTACGCTACTGACACCGTTCGCTGTGTTTTCACCGTCCTCGGAACAAACACAACGCAGCGTGACTTTTCATCAACATGTCCCCCTGCCAACCTGCTCCTTACCAATACAAGAACCGCCAAGTCATTCATTAGTGTCCAGCTTGTTAAGGCCACCAAGCATTATTCCGAGTACATGGCCGTACGGGACGATGTCAAGGCATCGAAGAGATCTCTATACGCTTGAAGGTGGTGTTCAGCTTGACGACGAGACAGACTACCTCACCCTAAGCCATCCCCTAAATCTTCCTACGAGAAGTATCACTGATCTCACACCATATGCCGATCAAGCATTCGAAGTCCTAATCCGGAGCATAAGAGATGACTCGTTCTTTAGCATGAACAGGTTCGACGTCCTCCATGTCTTGAAGCGAGCATTCCAGAAAGAGCTCGACTACCTCAAGTCGGCATACGCAGCTGCTTGTCCAGACCCTTTAGATCTACGTAGCTCTTCGCCTTCGGAGCTGCTCTTTCATGAGCGTATACCTGAGGTCGACAGAACCCTTACCGGAATTCTCGCCCTTCGGTGGCTTCGGAATAATGACTATGACTCGTTCACTCAGAATCAGGTTGCTACATTCAAGTTGTCTCGGCGGTCTTTCAGGGAACTGCGTTCGTTCTTTGATGCCGGGCTTGATAGATACACAAACCACGAAGCGATTTTCACTCTCATAGTCATGCAAATGACGAACGACCTAGGCAAATCTTCACAGTTGGCAGACCAGCTCCGGAGCCGATTGCCGTACGGCACATCTCCCAGCACCAACCATGATATGGTGATGGAACAGGTACTCCAACATTGCGACCTCCTGATACCTTCAATTCAACGTTTACCACGTCGCCAGAGAGCTCTAGTACGCAGACTTGTTCGACTATCTGCCGACTTTAATCCCGGTTCGCTAGTACAAGCAGAATGCATGCCTGCGGCTCTGGAAGTCCTTCAAGAACTCCAGATCGACCCATTAGAGCTAGACATGAAATTCATGGAGCTCTTGTTAGACGTTGGAGGCGCCAGGGGACACGTGGACCACGAAGGCGCGGCGACAATGACCGAGCCAACGTTTCAGGGTTACATGGAAGCCCGCTTACAATCGCTGAATGTCGTTGAAGGCCATCTTCAACCGGAGCAAGCATACGAACGGATACTGCAGCACAGACTTCGCACGCTGGCCGATGCTGGTTACAAAGGGGATTTCGACACCACGAGTCCTAAAGTGTCCGCCAAAGCCCGCCTGTTTTGCATGGGCAGGATTGCTGATGCGACTACGGCTGAATTGTATGATGATGTATATGAGAAGCTGCCGCCTTACATACAAGATCGACTTGAAAGAGGACTTAGTCTGCACGCAAGACCGGCCGTGCAACCAACGTATATGCCTGCTATGTTGGCCTGGGTGAGAGGACCTAATCAGGCATTACGAGAAGAGCAGCTAGCTGCACTTCTAACATATCTATCTCGTGTCTTGGATGTGAACGAGGGGTCTTTGCCGCAGGACGTGGAGATCGTGGAAAGGGATGTCAAGGGCACACTTGAGGATCTGATTCAGTCCGACGCCTTTCGAGAGAACCCTTTCTCGATCGTCAATGACAATACTGAGCTCCCTGTGACGGAGATAACAAAGAGGGCAGTTGCTCTGGGGTTGTGAAGCGGCGCGTTTAGAACGGAAGCCTCTGTGAATCAATGATGCCCGACATTCCTTGGCTAGTCGTTTGCCGAGCGACCTGAGCCGTGTAGGGCTTTATGTGCAAGAGAGGTATTCAGCTGATAATGCATCCCGTCCTGCAACAGAGTGTGAGACGTGATGACTGCTTTTGCATCAAGGAAGCCCAAGAGTGGGTTTCGTGTCGGCTTCACGGAGAATGTACGAGTTCATGTCGGGTCCTAGTGACGAGTCTCGGAAGCACTTCTGCTTTCAGAAAGGATTGATAAGGCTTGTTCCTGCATTTGATGATCATCGTTGATCGGATGTTCAGAGCGGAAACTCGAAGGACAACTTGAACGGAGCATTTGCAAGGTCCACTCTCATCTCACCTTCATACTACCCATCTCTCATGGTGATCTATCAAGTTGTTGTTATCGAGACTCGTAGATACGTGATTGATTCGCGTACGGCAGAGTCGGTGCCTCGGCTGCCTCGGCCATCCATACGGAAGCTACTCACGAACCAGCAAGCTGGCTACAAGAATGCGCCGCAGAAGAGCGATATTGCCACAGCTCCAGCTTGGCTACGAAGCGAAGCCACTGCAGGAGGATAATGAGCAGACGAGACGAAGAACGGAAGGTCCAAAGCTGTAGGGTGTGCCACGCATCCGGTTTAGTCATATGAATTCGCTTTCACGGCGGTACGACGCTGGCGGTGCCGCTAGGCGTCGACAGACATAGACATGACACCCTGTAGAGTGGATTTAGATTGTAGCATATACAAGACGAGCTGTAGTTATTTACAACGGATTAGTGTGCCTTTATAAATGGTTGAACACCATCGATACTATGCTGCGTGAACTTAAGCAATAAGGTCGGACGTTGCATGTAGGTCGCCTTTGGTTTGTGTCTAAGCCAATCACATTACGTCAACATCTTCACTCGTGATCGACGCTTTTGCCGAGCTTCATCTTTCTGCTTCCCGGAATTGGTCCTCTCATCAGAACGCGTTCGTCGCGTCTTGACTTTTCATCTGTTGACGATAAACTCTGCTGCATCTAATCTGGGCCATGTCAAGGGGTCTAGCAATCTGATCTTGATACCTGACGTAACCGCGTCTCGCCTGGGGATCTCTCCCTCGGCTCGTGCACCACATGGCTGATGATCCACCCTCTATACCGGAACACACTCGTGACGACAGCCCGGATTCATCTTGTCCCTTTTGCACCATCACATCGACCTATCAGCCGATATCGCCGTTAACCACAAGTCATGATGACTGGGACCCGGAGCGCCTCGACCCTCCCACATACGTCCTCCTGTCAACAGAGCACGTAGTCGCATTCCTGGACATTGCACCCTTGACACGAGGCCACGTCCTCGTCGCGCCCAGGCGGCATCGCGTGAAAGTGGGAGATCTCAAACCAAGTGAGGCAGCAGAAATCGGCCGTGTACTCCCACTTGTTGCACGAGCTGTGCTGAACTCGGTCTTCCCGGATATCTCGCACGGCGAGGCAGACTACAACGTCGTCCAAAACAACGGGCCGGGTGCGGCACAGGTGATACCGCATGTTCACTTTCATATCATTCCGCGGCCGCCCTTGGACTACAAGCCTGTGAAAAGGGCGACGAGCAACGGTAGATCGGCGTACGCGCCTTCACAGATCCCGACGGGGCTTCGTGCCTCGTTCGTTCAATTTGGAAGAGGCCAGCGACATGAACTAGACGACGAAGATGCGGCGGAACTTGTCAAGACAATGAGACTGAGTCTGATGGGTGAATGGAGGAAGGAGTTTGGAGCCGTTGAGGATGTTCCGGACAGGAAGGAGCAGAAGCTGTGATGGAGCTTCTGAGAAAGGGCCGGATGTGAAATCGCGCCCTCCGCGAGTCGCTTTTGAACTGCTTAATTTGGTGCTGGCTTGTCTGGCTTGAGCAAGTCGTCGTTACAGTTTATTTGTCATCTGCTTCCGTCATGCTTGCAAGCCTGTCGGGTTGACGGGAGTTGTACGAAGCTCTATTTCATTCTACGAAGCCATTCTGAGCCAGTGCGGCTATTATACTGAGAGCACTCAGGCGTGCCAAACTTCTGGAACGAATAGTGATCAGTCATGGCGTCGGAAAGAAGCATTGTGTCTACCTTGTGCGCAGAAATTGAAAGAGCGATAGCGAACCATACGGCTCCCGGTTTGCGGCGCTGAAACTTGTGGAAATCGCCCATTTTGTTGGCCCCTCGAGCCTTAGCCAGCTGGCTGCCAGCGGAAGGAAGAAGATGCTTTTAACCAACGTCGCAATCATGATCACGACCGAGTCGATGGTGACTCTGAACCTAAAGGTCTGTGGGTCGCCAGGCTGCTGCCAACTCCCACGTTCGAAAGCTTCTCGCCATGGAATGTGACCAACAGGGCCAAGGCGGCAGGGGTCACTGCAAGGCTAATAATCCATACCGTGAGTTCCCGCGACCACGACTCGTCGATACATGGTTGTACACAGGGCGTGCTGATAGGCTCCGAGCTAGCATGTTCACTGTTTTGTGCTGAACACGGTCAGGCACCTGGATCTTTTCGGTCACGATCGGGCTGAACTGTCTTTGCACTCCTCGCTGCTCGGTGACGTCCTCAGAAGTAAACGATCATGTGGCGATCTAAGGAGCTGATGTTGAAGACATAGATTGCGGTCTTGGATACAGGGCAAATGCCTTTCGTCACACTGCTCGGCCTTCTTCCTCGACCAACGACTTGGACTGCTCGTGCGGCATCATGCATGGTTGTGTCTCTCGTCCTTGTGAGCCAGACAGCCACGCTAATGCTGAGCCCTGAGAATCGAAACAGTCACCAGCTAAGCTGCAATTATCTGGACCGTTAAGTCTAGGCCTGGAAAGACAGAGAAGTCGAGTCCCATAGTACGCATACAGATCAGATATACCGACATTCCGACGCACGCCGCAGGTGGAGGAAACACGTGCGAAGCCTGAGACTAGGAACTACTCACCAAAACGGACTGAATGGAAGAATGGTTATCGAAAGGTTGAGCTTGTTACCGAGCCGCCCTGGCAAACTCTTACGTTGGAGAGGTCGATGTCAACACTATATTTCACCAGTAGAGCTCAAGGTATGAAACAAGAAATATGCGAAAGAAGGTGTTGGAAGTGTACCGATCCTCAGAGCGGCAAGTCATCTCTCGTCCAATCTTGAAAGGCGCGTTGAAGCCGGCAAATAGCTATACAGCAAAAACTCAGTACCTGGATCGCTTAGGTGCCATGAACAAGCGTTCCTCGCCGACTAGCGCCCTCGGGAAGAAGATTGGTGCATGCGAAGTGCAAGCAGCGAGCTTGGTACTTGGCATATCAAGGTGGTACATTTCTTGCCGTCTTTTTTCTACCACTCTTCGACCTCCAACAGTTGGGCGAAACCTCGATAACCCTAATTCGTCTTGCAATTTGGTCAGCTACATACACACCGTGAAGTTGCCGGACGCTCGGGTCTGCTAACGTTGGTAGACTAGGTCCTCGTCTCGCGATGGCTACCGACACTAGTGTGCAAGCTGCTACGGCTTCATTCCTTGGTCTACCGTCCGAGATCAGAGTCATGATCTACAAGTTGGTCTTTGCCAATTTGCGACCCCAGACGCCGTACAGTATCGACGCTTTTGAGAATTATACTTCGCAATCATGCTTCGAGGAACTCAAGTCTGAAGTCGGCCTCATCTGGACCAGTAGACTCGTCCGCAAAGAGTCATCACCACTCTTGATAGGAAGTGTCCGCGTCTTCCTTCCACACAATGGCAGGCTCCTCAATATGCCAATGTTGGCTCGGAAGTATGCAACTGAGGTGGACGCAACCTGTCATCATGAGGATTTCTCCGAACGCGAGCAACGATGGCGGCCAGAAGACTACTACGAATTCCTCTCACTTATGTTTCCACATCTACAGCATATCAGATACAGTGAAAGCCTCGAAACTTACGACTGCGCCGACATTTACGACATAATTTGTTATCTGAGAGGATCGAGTGACGAGGCGAACATGAACTCTTATTTGGAAGCTGGCAATTTAGAGTGTGCTGCCCCGGCAGAGGGACCGGAGTTCACATTCACTATCGACATTCCCTTCGAGTTTGACCTTCGACACGGGCACATAGATTATCATAATCATGTCTACTGTCTTTACGTGAGTCATCCATCTCTTCGCGCTAACAGAAGATACTAACACTTGCCAGCGATTCGAGGTCGATGCACTTCGCAGAGAGGTCGTTGAGCGATACGTCAATATGCAGCCGTGGGAGTTAGAGGAGGACTGGTGGGTTCCAGCCGCTGAGTGCTGTGTCATGATTTCTGGAATCAGCTGGCCTGTTGTGTACCACCAACCCACTGGACGTATCAGAGTCTTGATCCGTCAGCGTGAGATTGGCAACCCGAGTTTTGATCATGACCCTACACAAGAAGGACACAACAGACTCGCTGCTGGGGTTGTGAATGAGTTGGCGGATGAAGAGACATTGAAATGGGCGCTGAAGTGGGCGCACGATCTCAAACCAAAGACTGCCGACGACGAAGGGGAAAGCACCGACGAGGACGAAGAAGTTTCAGATGAAGAGTAAAGGCACAAGCATACAGAGAGGACTGCTGAACGTGTCAGTCGGTTCCCTGGGCATATGGCTCGAGCGCCTGCTCAAGAACTGAAGCTCTGACCACAAGGAGGCTCTTGCGCATGCTTGTTTCGACATCTTCTCAAGCTTTGGAGTCCATAGCGTTAGGAGATGACGTGAATGGTTGACGGTTGATGTTATGGTCGCGCCGATGACCTTCGTTCACTCCGTCCTGTTCTCTCTCTCTCTCCTTTTCTGATAGATAGTGACTCGGCAATACCAATATTTACCGTATGTTCTTCCTCCTGTCGACTGTTTTGTCAAATTGCGTGTCATGTCCTGTGTTGAATCTACCCTTCGCAACCATTCGGAGGTCTGGCATCGCGGTCATCGGGGTGAGGTGCAGGTTCGAGGGTGCCGATTGTGCGTGGTAGCAGATCTGGAAAGTGGTTTGCAGGAAGGAGCGTTGCACTGTCCACGTCTTTGAACGTTGAACCTACGAGCTTGTCGCTTGTTGGGATATGCATGCGTTGACGAGAAACCAACCTTGTGCGTTTTGTAATACAAAGCTACATGGGTATGTTGCTTGTTACAAAGACTGTATGTGTCTACCCGTCGTGGACATGCTAGGAAAGTCTTGCTGCTACGCAGAGAACCCGGTGGCTGCCTAGAAGCATCGTCTACGCTTGAGATACGAAGTGGCTGCGCCATCATCAGGCCGATTGACAGCGAATCTAGGCAGACGGTGCAATGGAAATGGCAGATCCGACACTCATGCTTTGCAAATTCAGCTGACGACAATAAGCTGCATCAGAACAGACATGAATGTTTGCAACACTACATTCGTAAGCGATACCCTTGGTATACCATCAAAACTCCTGTTCCTTGATGACAACATGCCGATGGCCACAGCTACTGGGAAAGACCGTCTCGAATCTCGATGAACTTCATGTACCTGTCCCTTGTCCAGCGCCGGAACCTCTTCCCTAAAACAATCATGGGCCAGCTCGAACCCAGAATCACGAAGCTGAGTACTCCGAGCTCGATGAAACAATCTCGCAGACCCGTGGCGAGCCACTGGCTGGCGGTAAAAGTGAAGATCAAGCCGAGGCTGTTGTTGATAACGGCGACACCGACCATACCTTCAAGGACCATTTCAGGGTACGAGTCGGCCAAGTATGTGATACTCAAATCACCCGCACAACCATATCCAAACCCAATGAATCCGAGACCGACGTACGGCACGGGCCAGTTCCAGCCCCTCGCAGATCCGATGCCGAACAGCCACATGCCCGTGGGAAAGATGACGACGCAGAGGAACATGAGGTACAGACGATACTCGGCCTCCATGACGCCCTTGTTCCTCTTGGTCATGTAGATCATGAACTTGTCGCTACAATAGCCACCGTACAGACAGCCGATGATACTGCCGATCAGACACGGAATGTTCATGTTTCCAACAGCAGCGTTGCTGTAGTTCCAGGGCGGGCCGTACCATGTGTCTTCCATGACAGTGAGATAGAAGGTGAGACAGATGTTCTGCAGACCCCATTGCGCTCCCGCGTACCAGACTGCGGGAAACGTGAAAACACGCATGGTGTGCCAGAGCCGATTGAGAAACTGCTTGAACCCCGTCCCGCGGAGGTTGGGTGCGGGCGTGATCGGGCGGATGCGGTCCCAATACGTCTTCTCCTTCGAGTACGACAACGATAGCCGGTTGCGAATGACGGGTGATGGCAGGCGTCCTTCGCCGGCGTGCTCTTCATCCTTTCTGTCCTCGCCAACCCGTATTGGCCGTTCTTTGTGTTCGTCGGAGCTCCTGGTGGGGTTCTCATTGAGAGCGCGTGACCTTTCGACATCGGTCTCAGGACCGGCTGAAGCATGTTCCAGGGTCTTTTCGTGTACTGGAGCGCCATCTACCAGGTACTGGTCACCGCGATTGATGAGGTAGCGATCCCGCTGGAATTCTGTTTCTTCCAGCCCAAAATACAGCATGATAAAGGTACCGCCGCCGAAGAGTGCTCCCAGCCAGCCGATCCAGCGCCAGCCCAGGCTAGTCGCAGCATAGTTGCCGATGAGCGGGCCCAAGTATGTCCCAATGGAAGTCGCCAATGTGTACATACCCAGGACGGTACCGTTTTGATACTCGAACCAAATATCTAGCAGGGACAGCTGGACCACGGCTTCGGCAACGGACTCGGAGGCACCGACGAACAACTGGCACCATATAGTGTCGGATATACTGTCGATCTTAGCATACCACACATCTCCGAAGACCAAGAACAACATGCTGATCAGATACAGTATGCGTCGGCCGTAAAGGTGGACTGCCGGCGAGCTCAAGAGACACCAGTAGCCGATACCGATGAAGAGGACGCCTGCTCCCGTGTTGAAAACACCGTAGCTGATACCGTATTCCTCCTGAACTCCATCCGCGCCTGAACCGGCGTTATTGGACGTTGCCGCGGTCAACCCGACGACGAAGAGCACGAGAAAAGAATGCCAGACCTTTCGCGCCATGCTCCAGCTTAGAGGATCATTCGGTGATTCTGTTGGCTGTGGCACGAGCACAATATCTCCATGCTTAATGAGATGCTCGTCTCCCGGAAGGTTGTTACCATGTTCGTCAAACAGCCGTCGCGTACCCGGTATGACTTCCTCAAATTCTGCTTGTTGAGACATCTTTGCTACTCCTCGGTGGAAACAGGCCAAGCACTTGTTGACCCAACCCTTTACGGCGATGATACGTTGGGAGTTATCGGAGCTACTGTGATATGGATACGACGCCTCCAGCGTCGTTCTTGTCAGCACGGAAGCATGTCGTGTTCGAGCAGCGGGTGACCGACGACAAAGAGCAGAAGAGGCTCACGAGCCCTTATCTTTCAAAAATGCAAGAAAGTTTGTGAGCAAAATGGGTCTTCGAAAGACCCACAAACCAAACTTAGGCAGAGATGGCACCGGGCGTCGCGGCCCCCGCGGCCCTCGGCGCTTCACAGCCAATAAGATTCAGGCTGGTCGTGCTTCTTTGCACCCAACAGGGTTGCTGATAAGCGGCTAAACTGATCTTAGTGGCCTAGTATCGCCATGTTCATTTTCTTCCGCTCGCTACGACACCGTTGGTCTTCTACCTCACTGGTGTGGCTGCGGTAAGAATAAGAGGCAGGCCGTGTCAGTGTTTGTCGAGATTGCAGAGAGAGTCTTTGTGTAGCACAACCTCTCCCAGAGCCATGAGAACGAAGTTGTGATCCCTGCATCGATCTGTTACGATGCTCTCTGCTAGCCGGATGTTCGGTTCAGGAAATCCCTCGTCACGCAAGGACTGATAGTAAGCAGCGATGAGATCTTCACCTATGTTCCTGACGTCCACGTTAAACACTTGCGCAACCATTGCTGGAGATCTTCTGATTGCCCATACGAGCGACAATGGCGGGTCGTCTATCTCGAGGCCGGGTTGCACATGAGGGCTCGACGTCGCACCATCACTTTCTCTACGAAGCATGATTGCTACAGCCCCTGCTTTGGTGTGTATCATTGCTCGCTGCGTCGCGACTGCCTGGCTAGCACCATCCTCTCCATGTCCAGCTGGCTCTGTCTCGAACAGCGTGAACGGTACGCTTCGGTTGTCGTGGGCTTCTGCGTCTGCCGTCGCTACAGCCAAGACCATTGTATGAAGTACTTCCGCCATGTCCTGTCTTCGGCTCTCGACTCGTACGTAGAGATACTGCAGATAGGGCACGGCATACTGCCTGCCAGGTAACAGCAGTACAGAAAACTGTGCTGCGCCGATAGCCTTTCCGTCGTGATCTCGTATACCAATGACCCTGTACGGTCCGAGGTTACGACGTTGACCTGCAAATTCTTGCTGCAAGCGGTCAGTGATCAAGTCTGAACGCTCCCGTTCCGCTTGATGGGGGAACATAGAGATATATAACGCATCGTAGAGCTTTGCAAAATCCTCGGCAGAAACAAACTCGATCAATCCAACGTTCGGTAGGGCTCTCTCCCCAAGGCGTGCCTGTGGAATTCTGCTCAGGGAATTGAGGTCAACATTCCTCACGTGGTAGGCAAGCCTCTGCGAGAGCTTTGATGAGAGGCTCATGCTTGAGCAATGCACATATGACTGTTCTCGGGAGCGAGTCTCTAATGCTCTAGTGGGGCGAAACAGTCGCATGAGATAAGCACGTCTACGCGGTAGCGAGGTTTTGATCGTAGTCTCAAACAATGGCTGACTGTCTTCATTCGTGGGCTCTAGAGGTACAGAAGAAAAAGATGTAGACATCTGGCGTGTGTTTTGAATACCTTAGACAACGCTGGCCAAGGGCGCCAATGGCGCCAAAAGAGTGCATCATTGAGCTGAATTCGGGGTCCATTCGCCTTCTGACGTTCCTTCCTCGCCCACAGTGGACCAACTGCCAACGTCGTCTCGAGTCGATCGTGCCTGACTATTGGAAAACTCCGAGATCCATACTGGCGCAACAGTGCATGCTAAGACCTATGGTTCGTGCAGCTCGAGGACAACAGAAGGCAGCGGATCCTTTCGCTGCTGAACCTCCCGCTGTTGACCGGCCGTCATGCCAAGACTTGAGTTACTCTTCCAACCACGATTAGTAGTACTCTGATGTTGACTAGTACTAGTAAGTCAGCAGGACAACGCAGGCTAAATAGGACGAGGAATAGTATTCTCTCGTGGAGAAACGATAGTCTAAATTTCTCCTCGCCGCTATGCTCATGTTCCAGGCTACTACAAAAGAAACACATTGGTATGGAAGGGGGCAAAAACGAGAGGATGTTCAGCTGAATAGCGTTCATGCATTTCCTTATTGTCTCTATCTACCGCTTCGTAAGACGTTCTAGAAAAAGGTTCCTAGTGCCCTTCTCCACATCGGCTGATTCTTTCTCGTGACGTCGTGGTACTTTCCTTCCAAAGTACCTTCGCGAAGGCCGCTGGTAACGTCCATATCCTCCGCTCTGACCAGAAGCTGCCATTTGCCGGTCTGAATGCCAGTCTTGATCTTCCAGCCCAGGTAGAAAGCGATAGCAACTGGTGCGGCGAGATATGACTGGAAGAAGGCCATGGCATCTGGCTTTCCGCCGACTGGGAAGAGAGAAACGTAGAAAGTGGCGATTATGGCGATCCAGTTGATGATGAAGCCGCACCAAGAGCCAACAACACCCATGGACGCCTTGTAGGGAAGCTGATCAGTGGTGTAGCCGGCAGCCTTCCAACCGGCGCGAAATCGGATATGCGAGAGACAGATGGACATCCAGACAAACAGGAAGGACAGAGCGGTCAAGGCCAGGAGCCAACCGAAGACTTGGCCGGAAGCGCCATTGGCCTCACCCACGAATGCAAGGCAGCCAAAGGCGAGCTGCAAAACCACACACCAGATTGGTCGGCCGGCCTTGTCGATCTTAGCGAAGAATTTCGGAGCCATGTCAACGGTGGCCAGAGCTTGAATGGTTCGTGTGGATCCGTAAGCGCATGAGTTCGCGACCGAGATAACACTGATGGTGATGACGGCGTTGAAGACCGAAGGCAGGCCCTTCACTCCGGCCTCTTGGATGGCTAGGACGAATGGAGAGGCCTTGGTGTTCGCACCGTGAGCTCCAAGGAGACCCTCATTGTCGCTTCTCAGGATCAGGCCCAGTAAGAAGAGCGATACGATGTAGAAGAAAGCAATCCTGAAAAAGACCTGTCGAGTTGCCTTGGGGAGAGACTTGTGTGGCTCTGCAGCTTCTGCAGCAGCGAGACCGACCATCTCTGTACCACCGAAAGCGAAAGCGGCTGTCACAAAGACGCTGCAGAAGCCTTGGAACCCGTTCTTGAAGGCGCCCGGATCGTGCCAGTATTTCGCGCCAATGTAGCCTCGATCATCGGTCGGGACGCCACCAACGTCCACCACAATGGCGAAGATGATGAAACCACAGCACGCCATGATCTTGATGAGCGAAAGCACGAACTCAACCTCACCGTAACCGCGGACTCCAAAGAACTGGATGACGATGAGGAAAACCAGGAACACTGCCACCCAGGCTGCTACTGGTATATCGTCCCGCCAGAATTCAATGGTGATGGAGGCAGCGGTGAGTTCGAAAGGGAGGACAACGAGCCAGCCAAAAGCATATTGCCAACCGACAGCAAAGCCCAAGGACTCGTCGACGAACCGGCATGTGTACGAGAAGAAGGCACCGTTGACGGGGTAGAGAACTGCCAGTTCACCAAGCGCTTGCATGGTACACAGAAGCATGAATCCAGTAATCATGAAACCGAGGACAAGACTGCCGGGTCCACCGGTCCTGAGCGCTGAACCCGAACCGACGAAGAGACCAGCACCGATGGAGCCACCTGTAAACCGTTAGGTACTTCCGAAGCAATGTTGGTGAGATATACATACCTATTGCAATCATCTGCATGTGTCTCGACTTCAGGCTTTTCTTGAGCTGCCCATTTTCGGCGGGCTCCACATTGTCCTCTGAGGAAGTGTGCTCGACAACCTTCTCGGTGACAATGGCTTTCTCAGCATCATGGTGTGTGAGTTCGGGGGTAGCGTGCGACGAATGCATGGCGACCAGCGTTGAGGTCGTCTTGTGGAGCCGGTATTGGATAGAACTGCGAAGGCGAACTGGCAGAAAGCGAGACGTCTCATGATCAGGATTTCTGTGACATTATATGCACTTTGTCAATACCACATATCGATTCCATTCTAATCTAGTGTCGGACCTGTAGCATTGATAACAGACCATGGGCCTGGACTGATCGACCGGGGCCACCCAAGGGACAAACTTGGGTCCACAAGTAAGCAATGGTAACTCGTCCCAAGCGACTTGAGCTTCCAGAAGGAATTCCGCTCTTCCTTGGCCAACCATGGCCTGACCTGACATCAGTTTGCAAACATGGTGCCACTCGCGGAGCTCCATGTAATATAACAGATGCTGGTGCAGCTCCCCTATCGCCGCGCCTATCCTTTTTAGGCAAATCTACCGCAGATCTAGACGCTCGTGTGGCACTCTTGGCGGACTTCCTCTTACGATGCCAAATCCGAAAAAGCCCCAGAAGCTCGTTAGCGCACAAGCTTAGGCTTCCGCGTTCGCTTTACGCCGGCCTACCAAAGATAAAGCGGTGGGCTGAGGATTTCTTGGCCTACAACTCCGGTTCAGCCGCACGGCAGTGGTAATTGACCACTCCAGGTTCTTGTTCGTGTCGCTCAACTGGCACGGAGTACTGGGGGTACATCGCAGATTCCGGTGGGAGGCTCACGGGAAGAAAACCACTTTTCGGTATCCGCAAAGAGTCGAGAAAAAGTCGGACGTTGAAGCAGAGCCAGCAACCCATTGCTGAACGGGATCTGAGTGATGTGAGGTCCGATACTAACCGCTGCCAAAGCTGTCTCGCTTGCAACAATCATATGCATAGCTACTGCATGGACCGTTAGAACGTAATGCATTTGTCGCACACGACGTTGCATTGCTCATGTTGGGCCTGGGATGTGTGTAGCATGACATTGCTAATGCCTGTCGGCAGTTGCTGCGCATTGTCTTGGCAGTCTCTCATATACTCGCGGCAACAAGTGAAAGGTAGATGTTCCATACTAGGCCAACGCAAGAGAGGAACACTATTCGCTTTTCGACTGGAACGAACGCGAAGTTGACAATCGAAGCCACAGGCCAAATCTTGTAGCTGTTGAAGATAATGGGAAGCGTCTCCTGTGCATGTTCAGCACGGGTCAGTGCTGCAAGCTGGTGAAGAGTCTGAACTTACCACCCTGACGTTCGTTCCAATTTGTTGACGGGATTGACCCTTTAACAACCCCATCAAGACCAAGAACGCGACTGTATTGAACAAGGCGCCTAGCGTCATACAATCGATAAACCACTTCATCAGCGTATGCTTGATATTGAGCTTCGGCTTCGATGACGGCCCGATATCCACATTCTCATGGTCATCCTTGTCCTCCCTCGCATCCGCTGTTGTCAGTGGGAGCATGGCGACTTTGTCGGGTGCATATGCAGGCAGCCATCTTTCGAGCTGCTGCTGCCATTTGTAGTTGGGAGGCGCTGTCAAGAACGCAAGCACAACAAATCTGAGGAACTCGTAGACATCAAATTGGAATGGGATCTGTCTGAATCAGTATGATGGAGATGGCCGTACTCGCGCGTAGCTGACTTTTTTCTGATAGGAATTTGTGATCTGGGCAAGGATGTTGGAAGCCGAGGACAGAATAGCGGCTTGACACGTTGCTGTAACGATTGGAGAAGGCATCGTTGACCGGCACAGCTGAAGAAAGACAAGTCTTGCTTTACGTCGTTCTATATCATTCAACGTCGGAGCTTGAGCACGTCTACTATTTTAGGAAAGAACGCGTCGGCACCGAGACGATGACGCGTTGGTTCCGGTTCATCTCCGGACGCGCTTCTTGTAATGCCTGGAGTCTCAGGCAGGAACTAGATACGACGAGTTTGTTGCTTCGCGGTTCGTCAAGTGATAGACAGCATCCAAGTCAACACCTGCAATGGCTTGATACAAGACCTGCGACGTGGCACTCGTCCTGTCGGCTTTCAGGTAAGCCGTTCTAGTATCTTGCCGACCAAGCAAAATCGTCGCACAAGATATCTTTTGTTTCACGGTGCTTTCGGTCTCGTTGCCTCAACCCCCTAGTCTGCGGGAAAAAATCATCAAACGATTGACCATGACCAAACATAAAAGACATCCTAGGACACACGCTCACCGCCCACAATCCTCGATGACGGCGACGTTCAAATCACCTCTCTTTGCACAAAGCCAATACTCTATCAGTCATCTTTTCGGAGAGGCCCAGGTAGTTCTGCGCGCTGCACAGCCTTTCGAGCTCTTTTCTTGGCAAGTCAATGTCCTGACTGCCATCGAGCAAGTCCAACAACGGCTTGCCACTGACGTTCGATTCTCTGCAAAGGTCGTACACTAAGTCGTGGGCTCTAGACCTTCCTAGTGTAGCCCCAAGTCCCATCATCACGGCTTCCGATACGATCGCACCTTTGGTGATATCCAGGTTCCTCTTCATATTATCTTCATCAACCTCGAGACCCTCCAAGTTCTCGGCTGTATGTCTGAGGCATGCACTGGTCAAAGTGCTTATCTGTGGTAGTACTATCCACTCGATCTCCCACGGTCCGGTCGCTCGTTCATGGTCACCAACCATAGACTCACTC
>Ga0066648_10000482_pt1 | contig 27546 bp, 17 predicted proteins | sample CryGeyCG12114_NA_FD_59537 | JGI IMG/M metagenome (GOLD analysis project Ga0066648, IMG submission 59537) | Groundwater microbial communities from aquifer - Crystal Geyser CG19_WC_8/21/14_NA | ecosystem: Environmental > Aquatic > Deep subsurface > Groundwater | place: USA: Utah: Grand County... | reverse complement strand
TGTGTGTGTGTGTGTGTATGTGTGTGTGTGTGTGTGTACAACTGCAGACCCAGGTAGCGGGCATGACATGGATTAGTCGTGATTGCCTGATTGTCAGCCACGAATCACGGCCACCGGCGCACAAACCACACTTTTCAATTTGGGCCGTCCTCCTCGCACACGGACCTTACGGTACTTGTGCGTTAGAGGTCATCCCGAAGACAGATCTCCACTCCCTACACCCTCTAACATCGGTTACGTGCTCCGAGCAGAACAACCAGGTCCCAGCTGACGACCCCAAACCCCGAAGTCATGAAGGCCCAAGCAACCCCGAGACCCGCCCAGCCCATCACCTGTCTGTCTGCAATCACAACGGCACGAGGAACTACAGACAGCAGCGGCAGGTAAGGTTCCGCACAGCTTGTCTAGTCTAGAATCTAGTGGTTTGCAAGGGACACGCTCGATCTATGCGTGCCATCACGCGCACTTTGACCTGCTCGCGCATTGCTTTCTGAGATGGTGGTTGAACGCAGAGTGTACAGTAGTGTAGCTGGCATGGTGAACGGACGACGGATGTCGTTTCGGTCATCTGCGCTGTTGTCGTCTACCCACGATGTGGGTACTTCTCCAAATGGCCTTTCACAATTGCGATCTGGGCTGCCCGAATGGAACGGAGCTTGACTCTCTTGTGTAACGATGTGACCGGTGTCGCGTCCAGGTTCGTGTCAGTTTATATCACGCCTAGTGAAATTATAGAGCAGAACGAGTAGTGCGGTGTTAGTCCACGTAGCCTTCGCTCGGGCATTAATAGAGAAGATGGGAAGAGCATGACGAGGGAACTTTGAAATATCTTGATTTCAGAGGCACTGATGTAAGTGCCCTGCGCAACTACTTAGGAAAGGTCCCGTGTTCACGTATCTGCAGCTTCATAGCAATAGATCTCTAACATGGAGGCTGACTGGGGGCATAGCATTCCTTGCTGTACACACCATCCTGGTCTAGACTCCAGCCCCGGATCTATCACATCCCCTTCACTGCGCCAACAACAAGCCGTGAAGCATATCGACATCCAGGAACAATTGTTCCGACTGAATAACCTCGACTTATTCGAAGTTGACAAAAGCATTATTCTGTGAAGTAGATCGTTGGCAAGCATCTCCAGGATTTCTCTTGCCAGCCGTGGAAGTAAATGTTGAAAGTAAATATTGTGGACAGTGATCCAATTTTACTCCGTCAAGCGCCCGCCGCTGGTATCATAGTTTTTGGTCGAAAGCAGACAATCATGCCTCATTATCCTCGTTCCGTCAAGAACGCCATTCACGTATGTAGCACTCCGTTGCAGTGCGTTACGCTCCAGCCGTAGTAGTCGGTATGGCAGAGGGTATTATCGTTTCAGGCTCTGTTTTGGGTACAACCTGTTCTTCCTCTGGTGTCGATTCTTTGATTGAGATCAACGGTGGAGGAGGCGGCATCTTGTGCGCAGCCTCATCATCCGAAGATATATCTGCAGTGGTGCTTCGTATACTGCTCGCTGCGCTTGCAGTCTTCCTCCGCTTGCCTTTTGGAGCAGGGTCCAGGTTCGGGGTCGTCCGCTTGTAGGTTACTGTTCTAGTAACCACGCTTCTGACGCTTACTGGCTTCGAGCATGCACTTCTTGGAGTCGTAATTGATTCAAACATGCGGCTTGAGCTCCAGTCTGCAGGAGAGAAAGGTGAATAGAGTGCACTTTGTACCCCCGACATGGCGGTTCGTGGAGAAGGGCCTGTAGTAGGAGAGAAAACAGGCGAGTGTTGCTGAGGTATCCTCAGTTTCTGAAGATTCGACATAGTGGACCTCCTAGAGGTACTCTTTGCGCTGTGTGGTGTTGGTGGAGGGTAGACCGACGTTGGTGACTTAGAGTCTACAACGCTTCTGCCAGAGAAGCTACTGCCTGTCGATGTGCAAGGATTTGAAGTCATGCTATCCCTTGAGACGTTAGAGTCATCTGACATTGTTCGGTTCAGAGCACTTGGAGGTGGACTGGCTAAGGTTGGTGTCAAAGCCTTTAAGAAGTCCGTGTAGGCTGTTGGCGGTGTGATCGGTGTTCGTAATTCTGCCTCTTGCTTGATGACTGCTGAAAGACAAGCAGAGATGGGGGTCGAGCACATCTCTGAAGGGAAGGAGGCAGAGCGAGGAGTTTGGAGAGGCGGCAGGACCGGCTTCGTGACGGCTGTTCGAGACATTTTGACAGAGACGATAGAGAGGATGGATGTCGACAACGAGTGACCCGGCAGCCAGCTCCTGAGCAAAGGAGAGACGATCTCACAACAGGTTGTGATAGCACCTGAGAGGGAACGAAGAAGATCTCGTGCAGCTGATTAGACGAGAAGAGATAGATCTATGAGGAAAAGCCACAGCAGGTCTTTGCGGCGTAACCGTAACAAACACTTGCTGGAACTGAATGCTGGACAGGAAGAGGGCGGCACGCGCAGCGTAGGTCTGAAAGAGAAGCGAGTCAGAATAAAGGCGGTTGAACCGATCAATGAGTGGAGGAGACTGGCGCGTAGGGTTGGCTAGCAGTCAAGCAGGTGTACAGATGCTGCCTGTGCAAGATCGGTGAATGGTGAAGAGCAGGCGCAAGCACTGGTGGAGTGGGCAATGTGAGGGAATGAGGTTGCTGAGCGAATATGAATGGACGATGGTGACGGTCACAGGGAAAAATGCTATGCAAGAGCGGCGGCAAGTCGATGATGTCGGACCCCTTCAAAGCGACTACCGCAAGACCGGGGTCTGACACACCTGTTCCAAACCTGGCACTAGCGTCCCAAAGGCGCCGGCGCCTATTCAAGCTGGCTCCTGCTTCCAGTGGAAACTCAGAATGGTGGATCTACTAAAACGCTGACGAGGATTGGCTTGATGTTTGGGAGCAGCTGCGAGGCGCCTTCTTGATTTGTGACTTCTGCTCCTGCTGCTGCAACGCATGTCTTCCTTCTGCCAAGTGGTTGCGCTCATTCGCTGCTGTCACATCGACGATCATGCTTCAGATGTGCTTCTTACTCGTTCATCTTGCTCCTCTACCACGTGTCGCTCATTGCTTACGTGCTCATCCTCTCGGATGGGACACAGACCCAGTCATCAATGCATGCAGAGTTCTACTGTACCCTTGAGAGTTATCAATAATAGCAACAGACTGCAGGGCCTACATCACACGAAGAGTGAACGATCCTTCTTCGGGTCGTTGGTCGTCAGCATCATGATAACTATGAATATCAGCCCTATCTGTGCTGGACTTTCGTCTCGCCAATCGCTTATGCCAGGTGTTCCAACCACAAAATCGAACGACTCGGCTTCGCTGGCCAAGCGATATGCCAATGCCTTCTGCCATTTACAGGTATACTGATACCAGCTTCGTCTGATTCCGTGCCACAACTTTAATTTTCACTTTTGTTTGCTTTTGATACGCCGATCAAGCGTTACGCCATTTTGTGTTGTCTCTGCTCGCTACAATTCCAATTCTTGATTGGCCATTTGCTGACTCCAAGCTGGAAACATGCTACACTCACACCGTGCCTCCCAGAGCTGGCATGTTCCTCATACCAATCGCCTGGCACGATGTTGACACCACCCGAGAAAATGACATAGGAGCATAAGTCTAGACGACCAATCGGGGCTTGCAAGGAAAGAACAGCCCTGCCGCGCTCCTATGCTGCCAATAGGACCACTACCTATGTTCCCGCCATGGGACCCGTTCTTACTGCTTCGTAAGCATCACGAACATATCCGATCAAGACACGCTTGTCCATTAAGAAAGTAGTCAAAATGATGCACGACATGACTTGACGTGCGTCAGAGCATATGAGCTCCTCATGCATTCACATCCGCTCCTGCGATGCGTTGACCTACTGGAAGAGCGCCGAAGTTATTCTAGGAACAACAAGCATCCTCTGTATTCTTGTATCACTGTCCGATTCGAGGTATCCAAGAATAGCTCGAATCTCACACGCCGCACGAGCTCTGACCCACCAGAGGTCTAGCGAATTAAGCAAAACCAGCCAGTAAAGCATGATAAGCAACGCCTTGCTATCTCTCGCAACCAACAGCCTTTGGAAAGAGCCACCGAGTCGACCCATGAATGCCATGAGCTGTGCCAGATCGCGAATGGACAGCTCTTCGACCTGCAGCATGGCAAACAGATCTTTAAGCGCATCCTTGTAGATACTCGGTAGGTGGTGATTTCTCGGAGTAATCTCACAGAGGTCCAAGAAGTCAGCATAGATCCCAAACGCACTCTCCAGCTTGATGGTCCACCCGTCTTCTGCAGGTGTTGCCTTGCAGAAGAGGTCAAACCAAACAGACGCGGTGATGAAATGTTGAATGTGCCGTAAAACAAGCCGAAAACCCAGTGGGATAACGACCCATTGGAGCTTTGCTTGCCGCTGCGACTTAGGTGCATGGACAAAACTTGTCTCGGTAGGATTGGACATGTAAAAGCTGTGTATACCCAACAACATGCAAGTTGTGATCAGCGAATCAATGTGGTCGAGGGCCACTTCCTTTGTCAACTCCGTACGGTAAAGGTGTATTGCATGGTGCCAATGATAGAACTCGGTCTTGCGGAAGCGCATAGACTGTTGCTGATCTTGTGCTATGACATCCACCTCCAATAAGTGTGCTGCAGCCATTCCAAGCATGGCGTGCATAAGGTAGTTACGCTGGTGAGACAGTGCCAGGATCGAATCCTTGAAAATATCCAGGCCGGCAGTCGAGGTGACTGTAGAGCAGGTGAATAGCTCGAAGTACGACATCACTTGTAGTACTGGAGCAATGTCTTCCGGCGGCTGGAAAACTAGCGGACTAACAAACCCCAACGAAGGGTAGAGCGTCGCGGTACTCGATTGTGGCCGTAAGACTGTCAGCAAGGAGCTCGATGTCGATGAGGCAACTGACCCCGCTGTCGCATACGAGGCTAGAGCGCCTTTTGAACCAGATGTGAATGTTGCATCGAGATCTGGTGTCGCCGTGCCCCCATGCAAATAGTCGCATTCAACACCATGCTTCCAGCAACTCCCACAACCCTGATCCTTATTCTCATCACACTGCTACCTTGAGTGAAAAGCGAGATAGCAACCGAGTGTGAACTCACCTTCACGCGTCTCGTTTTGCAATTCCGACAACCTCGCCGTGATTTCTTATGAGCTCGCCTGGGTCTGACTTCATTGGCCTGTTGTCGTGGAGTCACGACCAGACTTCTGGTTTCTGATCTGGTTCCTGATACGGCCGGCTTTATGCGAAAAATAGTCTGCATTGCGCGATTATAACCTGGATGCTAGCCACGTGGGAGTCGTTTGGCAGAGCTCCCGAAGTTCATGTTTTGAAAGGATAGAGACGCATCGAGGCGTATGCCTGATGTATTGAATGTCTAGCGTTGGGGTCATGACTATTATTTTTCCGCAAGCTTTCTGCTTCAAAAGGAGTCCATCCTCCCATTGCGCATGGCTCACTCTTGTAGGCAGAGGAGGAGTAGGTTTCCGCTCGAGGCCTAAGTTGAAAACAGTAATAATTCCGTATTCGCCTCGAGCTCCCTCAGTCCCGTGACTGGACGTCTGCCCGGTCTGATCGAGCAAGTCTACGCGATATGATCGGCATTACGTCGGTCTATGTTCCGCTTGTCTGCGTGGCTGCTCTGTAAAAGTCATGTCATTTCTGTAGAACAACAGCATAACGTGTGGGAAATCTCGCATCAAGGAAGCTTTCTTGTCCAGACCACAAGCGTTTGCGAAAGGGTAGAATGCTGGAGATAATTAACAATATAGTCCTGGAACAGAACTGGTCATATAATTCTGGTGGATTTTGGGACTACACCCTGTGCGTGTTAAAGTGCCAGCCTATTTTGAGACGATATATATGCTACCTCCGGCTGCATGACCCATATCATTCGTTCCGGTACTGACGGAATGCCATCCTAACGGAGAACAAGAATTCCAGTATTGAGGTTCGACTGTTGACACCACCTGGGCGACTGCAGAGAAGCTTTCTCTCTGTGCGTAGTACCCCTGTTCTGACTTCAAATGGTCATCCTCGTCCCAGGCAGAACGTATATAGGCAGCAGCAGCACTCGATTAGCTGCGATACAGATCCGATTTCCCATGATAAACGCGCCCCCCAGACACCTGAAGTCCTTAATAAGCGCTGTAGACCTGACAGCGCACACTTACTCGACTGTGGGGTCCGTTCGAACCTCGTGTGGTTTGAGCTGGGACTCTATATCCTGTGCCTGCGGTCCACAATGACCGCTTCTGTGCGACCATAGAGCTCATTCAGCTGTTTCATAGCGAGCGAGTCCATCAAAAGTTTCGTTACCTGTGCTCCAGCACTGATCAGCTGCAGGACGTATCTGTCGTCTCTCGGTTTCCTCTTCGGGCTAAGCTGGTCCTTGTTTGCTGGTTGCCGAGCCGCGATAGAGTTTTCTAGCGTGGTAACAAGCTGCTTGATCTGGCTGTCGTACAGCACTCTAGCAGGAATACGCCGCTTTGTGGCTAACCTTTTGAGTAAGTATGCCCATTCCGTCCACTCCCGGTCAGCTGGTGACCGAATTCGAGGTTTGTCCCTTTCAAGAGGCACTGGAAACTGATACTTTGCCACAAAGTGGAATGCACATTCGGATAGTATGTCGTTTGCTCGTCGCATCACTTCGTCTTGCTCGGCCAGGCTTAGATGGACTGGTAACTCTGGCAGAGCTTGTGCACGACTGTGGTCTTGCTGTGGCAGGGGCAAAGGTAGATACTGTGACGGTCCGTCAAACTCGTCTTGATTGAAAGGACGTCGCCTAGAATGGTAACGTGCTGCACCACGGCCTGCTTCAGCGTTCTGCCGCTGGGTATCTACGTCATACTCAGTATAGCCTTGACTCAGTGGTGAGCCTGTCCGCTGGCCGAAACTGTCTTGGCTGTGCCTCCGACTTGCTGGCTCATTTTCGATCATCGTAGTTCTTTGCAAACCTTCACGAGGAAGATAAGACATGTCGTCCGGTCCAGGGAAAGAGGCAGTCGCTCCGTACGGTACGGAGCGTGATGGCATAGGCTCGTAGAGTGGTGGTACCCTGCTGGAGCCATACTGATCTATAGGACTCTCCACGAATTCAGCTCTTGGTGGAGAATTTCTGCCTTGAAAGCGCGACATGAACGGATCGTAGCTCCCTATCGCTCTGTAGCTGGATGACCTGAAGAGCATCGAGTCAGCAATCCTGCTTGGACCACCGCATGAAGTGAAATCAGATAAGCGAAGGCTCGTACCGAGAGTATTCAGGATGACCGTGGTCTGCGACAGACCCTGACACCAGGGCGCTCATAAGGTGGTTCGGATCTGGCTGACGATTGTCTTCTGAACTCATCCCCCCGAACGACTGTGTGTTTGTCAAAGAGAGTTGAAGGACACTGTTGAATGCTGCGAGGTTTCCCAGTAGCGTCTTAGTCATATCTCGTGCTTGTGTGAACTTGGGTAGAAGAGCGCTTTGATAATGGCAGGCTGTGGAGTAGCGTGCCCAACCAGCGTTCGAAGTAGATGCGAGTTCCAGTGTGTACGCAGAGCCCGTTCACGGTCGAAGTATCAGGTTGTATATGTCGGGCACCAAAGGTCAAAAGTTGCGTTCAAGGCTCAGGGTAATGCTTAGTGTCGTTCCTGCAAGAGGCGATGCATGAGTATTATCAAGGCCACGGAATCCATATCACAAAGTATCAAGGATCCGGGGAGCGGCTTGCGAGGATGTTATCCCGACACATCACAGTGTTCGTGTTGAAACAGGGTACTTTGTTTCGGCAACATCAAGTCATGGCATATTCCTTGAAACAAGGCCGCCAACGGGTTGGTTCACCGGGTGTATTGTTATAGTTTCCATCGCAAGATGGATACTGACAGTCTCTGCTCCACCAGTAGTCAGTGAGGCGCGACTCGTAGAAATGAGGCACTGCGGATGACGCCAACGGGTGATCACAAGATGATCGACATAAAACGTCCGTTAGTTGGGCCTTCCTGCTTGTACCCGATGATTCTGTGCCCAGATTACGATGAGCATGAGGTGCTTGATCGCGTTGGATCGAACGTGAGGGTGCATGCAGTTCTGATCACAAGACCACGTTCCAGCTTGTGCTTGATACCTGACCTCCACGCTCGAGATCGTCAATCTACCCTGAGTGGATATCGTTGCTTAGAGGGAAATGTAGTCTTGGTCACAAGCTTGTTCTACTTGTATCGGAGAAAAGTGCTGGCCTAGCCCCATTTTGGAAGTGAACCAGTGTGTCTCGAGGTACCGGGTGTCCCATGACGTTCAACCACAAGGCTGATTAGCTTTCAGTGCGGCAAGTACGGGAATAGTGAAAGAACGCTAGAAGCCGTTAGGGTGTTTGAGGTTCGTCCCGCTCAAGCTAGTTGTCAAGTATCTGAGCAATATCAGGCCACTGTTGTTTTGTGATATCTTGCTCCAGGATGCAAGCCTCGGGTGATGGATGGTGTCAGCCACATAGCCGGAGGCGAGGTTGTAGCTCCAACAGCAGGACCCATCGAAGTGGGCGAAAGGACAAGAAAACGACACCCCGAGTGGGATGGCTTCATGCCCAAGATAGTCGCGGGTAAGGAAAGATCATCGAGTTCCAGTGTCAAGACCTGGTCCACGTACTTGCGGAGAAGGCCATCACCTCTTCAAGGACAGACAATCTCTCTAGGATGTATTCCAGCGTCGGGCCCACCGGCATGACGGTACTGCGTGGTAAGTCATCCGTCGCTTTGCGGTTACGCGTATTGTGAATGGACTGCAAGTGTTAGTGTAGACAGCTTGAGGATCGATACTAAGATTGATGAATCCTCCGACGCAGTGGCTGAAAATAGTAAGCGACATCACTGGCATAAACCACACCTAGCAGGGGTAGGGGTGTGGGCGCGCGCGGGTTTGCCAGAATAAAGCTGGTTGTAAAAGATCGGCCAACGGCACTGTCGCTTAATTGCAACTGCCGGCGACTGCTCAATCTTGATTCCTTCCAGAAGATGGAAGAAGGTCGTTAGCGCATCAAGTGAAACACGACGACAACGCGTCCACAACGCAAGTGCCGACACACTTCTGATCACAGAGCCTACTACGAGATCGACAAGTGGCCGAGATTACTGCCTGATCAGGACAAGACCAACCAGGGCAGTACCCGAAATGGGATGATCGCCGGTCGTCAACGACACCGTCGACGCCGTGAAGTCGTAGAACACGGCCATCAGAGTCCTTTGATCAAAATGAAATGCCTCACCAGGCGTGCGAGAGCCCACGCGTCGAAAAGGCTGTTTTGAGATTGCTCCAAACCTCCACCATATCTTATGGTTGCGGTGGTGATTGCGATCCTGCACAACCGTAGAGGTACCAGAGGAAGAAGCAGGTAAGCTTTATGGACGAAACACCACCAGCGGGTTAGCGCCATGGCCTTTTGATACTCTCGAAGAAAAGCTGTAGCGCAATCTCTACTAACCAATTTACCTTAAAGCTACGTCAAGCTGCAGCTGCAAGTGCAACGCCTTTGCAGATCATTCGGAACCGTAATTTCCTGCGTCATGCAAGATTCATCGGACATTCGCTGTCGCGAGTGTAGAAGCCTGACGCTGCGAGAACGCGCGAGCGTTCCTTCATATGAGTAGCAATATAGACGTCACCAGCGTTGACACCAGATAACACTGTCGACAATTTGCTTCTGTGCGAGAGGTTGTATTACAATATGGCGTGCGTCATGACTTCCATAGATTTTGACCTTGATGTTCGAGGGGCTTGCCGAGTTAAGCAAAGATGAAGCCGCCAGGTGCCACGAGAATGCTGAGACCTTCTTTTGATCTATTGCTGTCAGTTCCGTGCTTGCAGTGTCCAGTTTTGGGTCAATTTGCCGTCCAACATCGCCCTATTTGAACTGCAATCGATATCCTGCTGAACAGCAGGTCTAGGCTGGACCTCGCGAGAACCTACCACTTGAAGCAACAGATCCTCTTCTGCTTCGCGACAAGGAGTACGGACGAGTCGAGGAAACACAGACGCATCAGAATCGCGAGGAGTAATCGACCAGAGTCTCCCTGTCGATCTCTTGTTACTTGCTTGTCCGATGAGTGCTAGGTTAACGAGCATCACGAATCTGCATCGCACAATGACTGTTACGACGATGGCAGCAGCACCTCAGGCTAGTGGTCAACCGTCGCGATCATTTTCGTCCACTGCCCCTGGCCAAAGAGCAGATAGCCAAAGGCCTAATATCAAAGGAGACGGAACCGACCAAACATCATATGTGCTTACGCTCCTGACGGATCCAGCGCACAACAATTCTATGAACTCGTTGAGAAAGACCTACTTTCCGCCACACCTTAACAAGATCCCAGCACATATCACGCTGTTCCACGCTCTGCCCGGTTCAAAGCTTGAAAGCGAAATCCTGCCCGGAATCAAATACATGGCTTCTCGAACCCCGCCTTATCGCGTTCGGGCCACAAACCCATTCAGGCTAAGTCGTGGCGTTGGCATCAAGGTAGAAGACGATATCGACCATGCTAACGATAGCAAGCGTGGACGCAACATGACACGAATTATTCATGCAGAGCTGCGAAAAAAGTGGGGAGAATGGCTGAGCGAGCAGGACTCAACGCCGCCGAGATTTCACTACACAGTTATGAACAAAGTCAACAACGAGCAGGTAGTCGAGCAGGCACTGGCGCAGCTCAACGAAAGTTTCGAGAAGGGCGAGGACGTGTCAGATGGCAAGTTTGACCATAGCGGGAAGAACAATGGGCAACAGGATGCGGAAATTAAAGGCGAGCACGAGCATAAGCACGAGAAGCTACACTTTGTCGGTGAAGTCCAGGGACTGATACTGTGGAGGTATGAGCGGAGTGGTCATTGGACGAAGCCAGAGCAATTCGAATTCACAGGTCGCGATAGATGATGCCCGATACTCTTTCGATGGCCTAAGTTGACAGCAGACGCACAGCTACCTGAGCCCGTCGAATCCTACACATTCCTGCTCGTGTAGGAGGTCTGGGCCGGTTCAATATCTACCAGCCGGCACGTTGAGCACAGCTTGGCATGTCGTTGTAGAAGCAGGAATGGCCGACGTCAGAAAAGCCCATGCATCCGACCCAATTCGCACGATGGGCAGCCGTAGTGCCATGTACTCTATACAAGCGATCTATCCTGAGTCAGGATCGGCAGTCTTGACTCGATAACGGAGTTTTGACACGCAAGTAGGTACCCTACCGCTGAGATAGAGTTCCTTCAACGCTCATGCAGCCGATGGCGTGTCGAGATCTGAGCGATTGGGCAGCAAAGACCCTGTCGGGCACGCATGATGCATGCATATCTACCACAATGCGATATGATCTGCATACGCGCCTTGATCGGGTGTCCATCTTTGCAGGGACAGCAGCGAGATTGTACTTCATGTCACAGCAAGGGCGGAATCAGTGCGCCCATGTCAGTAGCCGGTCCTGTTTCGAAGCCGTGATGTTTGTAATTGGTAAACTCGAGCTTTATGAGAGGTTCGCGATTCTATTGGCAACACTCATTGTAGTAGTTCTGCCGAAAGCGGCGAACTGGAGCGTACGTGCACACGGTAGCAAATTACTTCTGGGCTTTGATTTCAAGACGAGAATGGCGTTCTCAGTACTCTGTGATCGTATTGTTCTTAGGGCAAAGTAGGAAAGAGGTTGGTGAGAGTGTCTTGATGCATCCAAGGTGGAAGGTCACGTTTTATGGCATCCGAGCCTGATACGACACAGAACCGTTCCGTATAACATCGGCCTCTTTTATCACTGTCCCACGAGAGCAGCGACATCTGCACTACTAGTATGCCATCCAACATACAGATCTGATAAACTTTAGCTACATCAGTCGCAGTCTTGTTGTCATACAGTGTCTAACCTAACAATCATCCGGCCAGGCGGTTCGGTCTGGACCTTGAATCTGGGACTAACCCATGTGAGAGGTCTACAAACCACTGGGCTGTAAATAGAAGGGGCATACGAGACAAGGATCAACAGTGTTTTGGAAACTTATTAAATAGGAACTAACCTAGAGCTTCATTCCCAGAGCTTTATGTACCCTCATACTCTGCCGAATGCTCAAGTCAAGCATGATCTCTTCACTGCCACCAGGGATCTTGTAGGCTAACGTATCTCTATACAGACGCTCGATCTTGGCACCCTGACCACCCCTCGAGTAGGCCAGACCACCGAAGATCTGTGCTGCCTCTTTGGTGCAGAACTCGAAGGTGGTAGTTGCTTGTGCTTTGAGGCCTGCGATTGCTCCTCCGAGCCGCAGCATGGCTTCTGTTTCGCCCATCTTCTGGCATTGGAAGACCAGGTTCTCTAGCCATGCGTATGATGCTTCAATCTGTCGCGCCATGTGTGCTAGCTTGAGTCGGATGACGGGGTGGTTGATGAGCTTCTGACCGAAGGTTTTCCTCTTGTTGGCGTATTTGACACACTCCTCGAAGCAGACTCGGGAGAAGCGCAGGCACTGGATGATGATGCCTATCCTCTCGTGGTTGAAGTTTGTCATGACGACCTTGAAGCCTTGGTTCTCCTTTCCAAGCAGGTTTTCGACGGGGACCTTGACGTCCTCGAAGGTGATATATGTTGTTCCGGAGGACCACACACCTTGGCAGTCCATCTTTCTCGTACTGACGCCCTCAGTGCGTTCGATAAGGAGGACAGAGATACCGCCCATGCCAGACTCTGGCGTGCCTGTTCGTACGGCAGTGGTGAAGTAATCGCACCAGATACCATTGGTGATCCATTTCTTCTCGCCGTTGACGATGTAGTGCTTGCCGTCTTCACTCAGCTTGGCTTCGCAGGTGAGGTTTGCAACGTCGGAGCCAGCGTCAGGCTCAGTGATGGCCAAGCAGATGCGCTTGTCACCGTTCAGGATGTCAGGCAGAATACGCTCAACCAGCTTCTTCTTGCCGAACTTGACGACGGGTGGGCAGCCGATGCCGAAGCCACCGATCAAGTTCCAGACGAGACCACCACTGCCCGTTCGAGACAGCTCGTCTGTGAGTAGCATCTCGTGGAAGAGATCCCACTTCTCGGGCTGCACGCTCTTGACGGTGTTCTTTGTCAGGTGCTGGGGGTAGTGGACACCCATCAGACCAGCGAGGTATCCTCTCTCACCCATCTGCTTGTAGATCGTCTCTGGCACCTTCTTTTGCTCGTCCCATTCTGTTACGTATGGCTCCAGCTCATTCTCGACCCATTCTCGAACCTCAGCCCGCAACGCGGCATGGGACTCATTGTAGTAGGGCGAGTGGTATGATTGGTACCAGTTGGGGTCGGCGAAGGGGATGAGGCTTCCGAAGGGGTCAAGGGCTTCTGTTGTTTCCTCTGATGCTGCCGGGCCTGGTGCAGGTGCAACGAAACCAGGCTCCGCGGATGGGACGACCTTCTCCTTCTGGTCTGACGCTGGAGTAGATGGCGCTGGCTCTGGTGCAGGAGCCGCCTCGGCCTTCTTGGAGTCTAATGAGCCGACTTGAAGCTTTGACTTGTACTTCTTGAGGATGCCCTCATTGTGGTACTTCCAGAATTGCTTCGAGGCATCCTTGCCAGCGACACGCTGGAGAACTGCAGGATGGTTAGCACCGCACCGTCACGTCCTGGAGACTCTTCTTACTCTTCTTGCCGCCTGGATGCTCATCCTGGAACGTGGTAAGATCGTACACGTCCTCGTCGACCACGATGTATAGATCAGTGGCCTTGTTGTGTTTGGCCACGTCGGCTGTTGAGAATGTCTTCGACATGGTGAATGGAATGCTGACTACAAATACAGTCTATCAAGAACAGAACTCAGAAGGGTATACTCTATAGCAGAGAGACAGAGAAACAGAAACAAAAGAACAATAAAGCATTGATAGAAAGGACATTCATTTTCACATGTTAGCTTTCACGAGCGCACGAGCCTCGAGCACATGGTCTTCCAGTTCAGGTACACGTTGCTGTGTACTCCGGCTTCTCCATCAATCGTGACACGCGCCCCAGATTCTGACGTCTTGCTTACTGGTTGACTTGATTCTGAGCACTCCGACTGGTTGAGGTAGGAATTGCGATCAAGTGACCCGCTGTGTTTGTTCTGGAGTTCCGGGCTTAGCCCGTTCCAGTGTGCCTCGGCGAGTCCAAGTTCCACGTGCTCACCAGCGAGTATCATCACATGCTGGCGGGCCCCTGAATGCTCGAGCCTGACAGCTATCACTTCCTATCTCTCCGGCCTTTATTCGGCAATTCTGGTAGAGCTCCGTAGAGTGCTAATTCCAAATCCTTTCCAAAGCATCTTGTGTGCCCGCGTTCAACCTGGAGCGATGTCGAAGCACTCAATGTTTTGAGCTTTACTGGTTTGCCCGTCAAGCACTCCGTCACACATTTCGACGTAGCCGAAGGGTGATTTCAATAATAGTAGCTCGAGGTTACCCAGATGCTATTGGAGCACCCGGGGTCCCTGCAGAAGATGATTAAAATGATGAATTCGCACATGTTTTGTGATTAACTCCAAGAACCGAATCTAACACACGAAGGAAGCATGCAGCAACCATGGCAACTGCCCCAAAGATATAGCTCCTACGTCAACGCTGACAGAAGCGCCATAACCAACATGTGAGACTTTCTTACAGACTGATACAAGATATTGATCTAGCAAACGACCGTCTGGAGAGGGTACGCACATAAGACGCTACTCAGGCAATTAGAAGGTTATTCTGGCACATTGAAATTCTCTTTCGACGAGCGACGAGCAGGAAGACTGCCTCTCAGGGCATAGTCTTGGGTGATGGTTGAGGCCTCGAGCTGTGGAAAGAACCGCTGGATCCGTCTCTGTTCTTCTCTCTTTTTCCAGATCATCAATATGTGAGAATGCCCTGAAGTCTTGACGGTGGTACTTGCCCAATTGACCCAAACTTTCCCGCACCAAAAGTTATTGACACTGCATCTTCCATGCTTTCGCTGCTCCTATGACCATCCGAAACGATTCCACGATGGAGGCAACCCTTGGTTTCAGACGCGACATTGCACGAAAGGTATCTCGGTCCTCGCTTGCTAGCCTGGTCTAGATACAAGACTAGTTGACACTGGGCCACAGGTTGGTGCAGCACGCACAACGAGCAAGCAAGAAGCCTTGCAAGCCGAGTACCAAAAAGAAGTCCACCAACTCGCCGCTCAAATTGACGAATCAGCCCAGCAGCATGCCGCCTGGATGTGAATAGCAACACGAGACAAGATCAAGTCCTCACTTAACTGATATCTTATTCGCAGTAAAAAGATACATCAAGAACGAGTCCAAGAACTCCGAGACCTAATCATGAAGAAGATGCAGATCGAGAAGGACATGGTCAAAACCACGAACGAGCTACAAGAAGCCTATGAGAGGAGCAGAGAGATCTTTGCAGCCGTCTTGGATGGAAGGGTTGAGGATTGCGAGATGAGTTTGCAGCAGCTCAGCGATATCACCGAGAACGGGTGGGAGCACGTCGAAAAGAGTCAAGAGCTCTAATCGTGTCGCCAAACGACAGACGTTGAGTCACCAACCCTCAACACTCCAGGCGCTTACTTGTGAGAAGGGTCATTCCCTGATGTGTGACGATATGTTCCGTGTTCGATCTCAAATCCTGGGTACTACAGCCTAACGTCGGTCAATTGACGAGACCGGTCCACAGAGTACTTCCAATTTTGATAGAGTGTTCGTGTTCCACGTGTTCGGCAGTCTGTCATGCGAAAGGCTTCGTGGTGATATCCATGGTGACTACATAGGTACTGTGACTCGAATGTCGAGCGTCACATCAGCAGGCAGTCACTACAGCTGCAATTTCTTCGTTCGCCTGATATTAAATATACGCTGCTCTGGAAAGCTGAGCACTGCTCTGCAAGCTCCTCTTGTACCATTTTGCAAATTCGGGTCTGCAATCACAGGTCGGGAAGGTCAGGTCCTGCTTTACTAATGTCTTCTACACCGCACCAATCTTGTCACGAGCTTTTCGAGTATGCCAATCTGGAGGAAGGGAATGCTGGAGGTCAAACACTTTATCGAGCCGCTGTTCCAGGGCGGCTTTTCGCACAAGGTCGGGAGCGATGTGCTTCACAGTATGGAACAACCTTCGATAACGTCCTATATCAAGTCCGTCCCGGGTCAGCCCGACCAGCTGAGACTATAACCGAAGCTCAACGTGACAGACAGTTCCGCTTCTCAAGTCACATGCAGGAACAAGCATGTCCTCTCCCCTCGCACGCACATAATTCTGCAGCAAACCTCTATGTCAATCCGTGTCCCGAACAACAGTTCCATGCGTCGGGGCACCGGCACACACCAGCTGGAGCGCACCCAGCCACGGCTTCATCGCCTGCAGCACAGCAGCAATATGGCCGGCGACAAGCTACATACCCATTGGAAGCGCCAATCCCTGCACACCCGCAAGGTCAAGCCCGATGCCATACTGGAATTGAGCCTCAAGCATATGCCACGGAGAATTCATACGCTGTCGGCCTGTCCCAACACGCTTCCTGTGATGTACTTGCGTTTCCTAGGATCTACCCGCCTCTTCCTATGTCCCAGCCTGCACCTGAGCTCTTCTCAATTCCCTCGCCTATACGAAGCCACCTCGATGTACCTCAACATGCAGATACACAAAACACGCCTCTTGAACCAGTTGTTACCAGTATGCATTCCATAGGACCGGCCCACCCTTTCGAAGGACAAGGCTTTAGAGACAATGGTCCTCATCCACACTGTGAACCTCGACCGTTGATCTGCCCTCAGAACAAAGACCATGAACCCAGAGACAGTTCTATTGTGGAACAATGGCGTCAGCGGCGATCAGGTAAGTGCTTCTTGCATCATTAGTAGCCCCTTCATATTATCGTGACATACTTCATTCGAAATCAGCAGCTTAAACCAAAAGCATCACCCCCACCATCATCCACGCCCTCGACCATCGAAATCAAACCACTCGAATACGCGTATACCCGCCCCCCTACCCCAGTATTCACCAACCCGTTCGCACTTGGCCAGCGAGCGTCACAACCTACTTCTCCGTCGCTCTCACCCAGGACAATACCCGTCTTCATCGCTTCGCGAAACCCCGCGAAACGAGGCGCATCGACACCCTCTCTCGACGGCCGCGAAGGAAGATTAATCAAGAGGTCGAAGTCCACGCCACTGCGCAAGTGGTCGCCCACCCGTCTCCGGGATCTGCTCCGACGAGACCGGCCGCGGAACCTACCTGACTGCGTCGAGTACTCTGACTACGATGTTGTGCGGGACATTCCGGTTAGTGAGCTTGTAAATGAGTGGACGCATGTCACCGGTGAGCTTAGGGCTGGGGCTGGGCCTGGGGCCGGGCTCGAGAGGGATGATGGCTTAGGATGTGAACGCGAGATGATGACTGAGGGTGTAAAGGGGTGGACCGTGAGCATGAGTGTAGGGAGTCGGCGGTTTGCAGACGGTGGGGGAGTCGAAGCACACGACGCCGTGGCACCGGAGGTGGTGCCGTTCAAGCTGCGCGTGGAGGGTCGAGGTGGGGAGGTGCTTTGGGATATGGCTTGGGCTTGGGGTCGTGCTTGAGGCAGGGGTATATGAGCTGGGCCTATTGAGCTGGCATAATTGCACGACACGCCCACGAGACACGGGCCGTGGAGGTAATGCAACGTAGTGTAATGTAACGGAGCTTTCATGATTTCGTCAACGCTGTCTATCCTAATGCCAAATCCCACCCAAATGCCATGAACATGCAAGGCGTCCTTTCCTAATATGCTCCAATTATGCCAGATCAGATGCAAAAAATGGTTGTACATGGCTGTCTTTGACGTAGTATCTCCTACAAAAACAGTGCGAGGGCGCTCCCTAAAGCGGCGACAGCCATCACCCTTGGAGAGAAGTGCGCCGACAAAGTGCCAGCGCTATCGATGTCGAGGGTCGATAGCCGCGGCTCCGGGGTATACGTGCCCGGATCAGTGCTGTTCAGAGTCCCGTCCCAGCAGTACTGGGTGAAGCAACCCTGGCAGGCCTGCGGCACCTCGGTGCCCGTACGATCGAAACTGCGGCTGAGGATGGCGCAGGCAACGCACTGGGACCAGTTCTCGTAGCCTGACAGCGTGCCGTTGGCCATTGTGGCGACCTCGTAGCCGTTTCGGATCATGGCGTCGCGGTAGGTGTTGTTTGTTTCTAGGGTGACGGTGGACTGGTTCGAGTATGTGACGTAGGGAGAGTTGGGCATGTAGACGATGAGGGGCGGGGTCACTGCGAGGTTGGAGGCGTCGAGGGACGGGCTGGAGCTCGTGATGTTGGATGCGTTGCAGCCGAAGAAGGTGGGTCTGTAATTGAGGCCGAGGTTGATGAAGGTGTTTACGTCCGGGATGGAGGGGAAGGCTGTCCCGTTGCTGATGGGCTCTAGGGAGCGCATGTACGTCTGTACCAAGGCTGAACCATTGGGCCAGTTCGTGGGCGTGTCTGCGCTGTTGTCGCTGGCGAAGATGACATCGACTTCTCGTAGTGGCTGAATGAGTGGATTGAACGGAATGTTCTGGTTGTCCTCGCCTCCGTCAACAAGGGTGAGAGAGTGGTTGGTCGCGCTACGAGCATCTCCAGTCGGGTTCCAGCCATAGAAAGGGTTTGGATCATAGTCTGCAATGTCGTTGTCGTCGCTGCCGAGGTTGACTAGAAGAGAGCCAACGGCGTCTCTGAGGAAGTCAGGTATGTCGAGGGAGGAATCGTTCAGTTGGAGAATGAGTGTGTTGAAGAGACTGGAGCTCGTGCCCATGACGAAGCCTGCGTTGTCGAAGCCGATGGTGCAGCGGGAGTCGTCGGCAACTGAGCCGTTGGTCATGTTGGTACCCAGATAGCGGGTGGGTATAAATCCATAAGTTGTCGGATCCCATGTGCCCATTTCGAAGGGGTTGAACTCAAAGTTGCTGCTGTTCAAGGAGACGATCTTCTGTCCGGGTGCGCGAGCATCGGCGAGACTGATGGGGAAGGGTTGCTCTGCATTCTGGAAGCCCTCAGTCTGGGCAATGGAAGACCAGGTGTAAGCTGGCCCGCCATCCGTGGCATTGATTAGCTGGAACGACAGCGCTCTCCCCCAGTAATCCGTGAGACTAGCGTCGAAGCCAGCATTTATTTTCCCCTCGACCTCATCATATAAGTCGCTATAGTAACTAGCGGTATTAAGGAACTGAATACCTCCGGACGGAGGGCCCTCCAAGATGCTGTTATCGAACTGCCATACCGACGGGTCATCTCTCAACGCAGATACAGTGGTGAAATTGTTAATGTAGATCGAACCGACCAGCCAGTTGCCTCCACTCAGACCGGCGATGTATGTCGCACTCTGTAGCAGGCCTCCCAGCTGTCCAGTATTGGTCGAGTTGTCGGACCTGCTGTCGAAGGCGCTGAGGACGCCGGCACCGTTGATCAGAGCCCTCCAGCCGCCACCCGAAAATGCTATACCAATATTGGGGAGTGCCGAAACGTTGTTTCTATGGTCATCAATGTATTGTCCAGCGTCGAAGTTTGATATGTTCATGCGTGATAGAAAGTCTCGCATGGGTTCGATGGTGTTGTCCCGGCGCCGCTGGACCCATTCGGTCTCGTTTGGTGAAAGGGAATCTGCTAGTCGTACAGATGGCGCGGTCGAGGGACAGTCAACCTCGCTAGGGGTGTATCCTTTTGGAGAGGCCGGCAGAGCGCGGCGCAGGTTCGACAAGGCATTCGGGGCATTACGAGGGACGTCTGGCGATACAACAGTGGCTGAAAGGTTAGCACAAGCCGAGTTTGGTAGGCATTCTTGACGTACCTTGCGCTATGCTCGCCACGCTGCCCAATACAGCAGCACACGTGGTAAATTTCATGGTTAGTGAATGTAAAGCCCAGCGAAAGCGAGCTGAGAACCAAGAACAGGCAACAGAAGAAAAGATGGATTCTACTTAACGCTGACTACCTCGAATAGAACCTTATAAGTATGTAATACATGTGCAACGAGCACCAGGAACCGGCAGTGCATGAATGATGTGTTGGGTACCCAGGGCGGGAACGCGCAAGCCCACCGCCCTAGGACGGCCTTGTCAAGTGCAGTCAGCCATGACACGAGCGCCAGTCTTTGCTGCGCTCACCAGCGCTGAACAAGGTAATTTGTGCATGCGCGCTGATGTCAGCCACACCCACTTTTATGCTTGCTCCGATCCAATGGCGATGGATAAAGAGCCGGGAAACCGAGATCACGGCTACGACGGAGACCTACCTAATTATGCACCTAAGGTAGTAGCCGATGCCATTTCTAGGCAGCTGAAAGAAGAACGCCAGGCAATCTTGCCAGAAGCCATACCGCTGTCTAAAGGACTTTGTGGCACTTCTAGAACGTGCGTGCTCCAGTGCGTCCTGCGCAATGTCAGGTGCCAAGTGCCTCGTTGGTTGTCGTACAGAAAGAGAACGGGAAGCTGTGGAACGTGAGGCAAATGTCGACCTGCGTTGTGGGCGTCCTGTTTGGGCGTGCCTACTGAGTCCAGCAGACCGTTCTGACTTTGATCACGCGGTGTTCGTCTAGGCTCATCGTCGTATCACCTCAATCTGCTACCAAATGGTGCCTTGATACATATACACATGTATGTACTATGTAGCGATAGCAATGATACGTAAGGACGTACCGTGTTGCACCCGTAGCTCGTTGAGGAGTCCAAACCTCATCGTTCCGGCCCGTGCTCCCTTTTCCTTTTCTAACAGCAGTCTGGTTACACTCCTACCTCTCCATGGGAACGGGAGCTAGCTGTGATCTACGTGGTGTTCTTTTTGAAGGTCATCCGAGTATGCACACACCATGGTTGAGACAGCATAGATCTGCCATGTGAAGCAAAGATTCGCATCAAGGTCCCATAGTTGCACAGCAAGATCTCCAAAACTGACACCCTATCTCAATGTCATGTCTTTGTCATCTTACTGCCGTCGCCTTTGATAAATTCAAGTTCAAGTTGTCCTGCCTGCAAAGTGTTCTACCCGACGAAGCCGAAGAGCGGAACATAGCCACTGGACAAGTGTCTTAATAAAGCCAACGCTGTTTCATGGGTGCTCCCATCAAACAACCACCGAGCCTGACAAGCTAAGTCGTGGAAGCTGCAGTGCTACGAATGACTACGAGGATACAATGCTACTATCTTGGTACTAGCAGTAGTGAAGTAGTGGAGAAAGGGGTCGGGAGTAGATGGCCCGAGGCGCGACGCATTGACATCTCCAAACATGAACACCAGTGCGCAGCCATCACGCTTGACATTGGAGTTGGCCCTGCTGCTATCGAACCCTAACCTCTCTCATCGTCGCCATGTCTATGCGCCCAGCATACTGTCTCCGCAACCAAATACGATCATGTCCCTCACCACTCCGTGCCCAGCGGCGGTGGGCACGAGTCCACGACATCCGCGTCGTCGCTCGCCACAACAGCACCAACGGCATCAAAGACAGATACCAGGATAAGCTCGAGCAAAAAGCACGCGAAGAAAGTTTCGAATCAGTGTCCCAGCTCAGGGCAGCCTACGAAGAGAGGATAAAGAGCCTACGCAAGAAGGTATCGTCTGAGCTCGAGAAAGCCACCAGTCCGGAAGCACAAGCGCAAGCATCACAGACGCATGCACAGCAACCGCAGTCACCATACGTAGGCCAGCAGCCTCCACCACCTAATCCCGAGCCACAGGCTTCAACAAAATCCCCACAGCCGCCAACGACATCCGCGAAGAGGAAAGAGGGCGGCGGCCCACCCGGCATCAAACCTCTATCCTCCTACCTCGACCTCGACAAGATCCGCACCCTGCCCAACAAAGAGATCGAGTACCTCTGGCGCCTCCGCCACGCCAACGACCCCAAGTCACTCTGCGCCGTCGTCCCCCTCGAGACCTACCGACGCATCTACGACACGGCCAAAACACACCCGCGCTTCATATTGCCGCTGCCCCGGCCCGCGGCGGAAGACGGCTCCGGAGACCTGCAGCAAAGCCCTGAAGGCTTCGACGGCAGAGTCCCCAGGACCGCAAGCGACATCCACTTCCTGCAGTGGTCATTCCTTCCGCCTGCGGGCGCACCGCCTGCCCCGGGCGTGCAGACAGCGAACACGCACACGAGCACGATCCTGTTCACCCACTTGGCGGCGTTCAAGCTGCACGGGGAGTACGCCCAGCCGCATACGACGGTGACGCATCACCTCGATTTGGCGGACAGCCACGGGCTGGTGCTGCTGAACGGCTCCGTGGTGGATGGACGAGGTGTGAGTGTGGAAGAAGGCAAGTGGCTCCTCCTATGCATGCAGAAGTTCTATGACCATGGTGGTCACGGCGGCGGCGTGGGCAAGGAGAAGCGACAGGGTTTGTTGAAGAAATTCACGGGGGGCGACCAGAGCTTCGACTTGAGCGAGCTTGTAGATGAGGCCGAGAGGATCTCGTGACATGTAAAGCGTAGCATAACAACAAGGGTATCTCAAAAATCACGCCCATAACTCGTCCTTCTCAACATCTGTGTCGCTCACCCCCTTCCGCCTGTCCTCATCCCTGAGCACTTCCTTGACTAGGAAATCCCAGATAGCGTCAAAGTAGCCAGGCTCTGCCACGGTGGAGTTGTGGTCTCCGTTCTCGAAGTCTTTCCACGTTTTCCTTTTTACCCGGCAGATGTCATGTAGTGTTTTCATCATGGTGGGAGGCACGATCTCGTCTTTCAACCCTGACAGGAACAGGATAGGTGGCGCGTCGGCTGGCAGTGTTTGCAACGTCTCGTCGGACGGCCATTTCTGGTGACAAAGGAGGCTTATGTATCGTGCTGGCGGAAGGACCGTAGGGATGAGTTTGCGGATGGAGAGGAAGGTGTTCTCCAGGATTACACCTGCTATCCTTTGCTCGTTCTGTTTCTCACTTGCTCCATCGTCGGCCGTCTTGTCGAAGTTCTTGGCCAGCAAGCGTATCGAGACCGCTCCGCCTAAGCTCTGTCCGTAGATGACAATCTTGGTTTTGGACATTTCCGAGTGACTACGCACGTAGTCGAATGCCGTTTGCGCGTCGATGTTGATACCGTTCTCGTCCGCTGAGCCGGTACTGAGCCCGTAGCCTCGGTATTCGAGCATGAAGACGTGACACCCTAAGGACTCGGATAAGACTTTGGCGATGGGTAACCTGTGGCCGATGTTTCCTGCATTGCCGTGGAAGGTCAGGATGGTGATATTCTTCCGCAAGCGAGGGTTTGGCGGACGAAGGTAATATGCATGCAGAGTCTCTCCATCCGGCGTCGGGAGATAGAGTGACGACGCATCCTGGATGTTGAACTGTGCAGGCTGAGGGACATCGGTACGAGAGTTGAGGATCGTCGATGGATAGATTATCGAGTTCTGACGAAAGTACAACAGTGAGGAGCCTATCGCTGCGAGGCCGGATGAGGCTAAGAAGGGAATGCGTAGGTAGGACAGGACTGAGTTGAAGGCGCTCATGGTGGGACTGGGATCCTCGGAGCGTTCATCGGTGGGTGTAGAAGGAGCCGTAGTGGGCAACTCGGCGTGATTCAGGGGTACGCTTGCGAGATATGAGGGATATTAGACGGTGTAAGGACTAAGTGATAATGTGGTCGTGGTGAAGGATGAGGCACGTTGAGGAGTCCGGGATAGACTTGCATGTGCCTACAAGACCCTCGTGGGTGTAGCATCGTCATGATTGCCTTGGTGCCTCGCCGATACGGGGAAAGGAGCGAGGGAAGGAGCTAGCTTAGCGCGATGCGGCTATGATGATGGCCTGGTAGGCGCCTGAGGCCTCTATCTTTCTACTTGTAACGCGTCGATCGTTTGCCTGCGGCTACCCGTTGGTGAAGACATACCGACCACGCCCTTCAACTCTTGTCGCCATCCATCTACGCCTTACTACTCTGCCTTTCACGAAGCACACATCCGTACTGACTGGTCATTTGACAGCACTGTTCCCTCCCTCTCCGCGACTTGACTAGATCTGGCTTGAAATTCCGCAAGTATGGGACCTGATATGGCAACTGGCATGCTGGGTGAAGATGGTATCCACGTCGACATGAACCACCTGAAGAAAGGCGAGGTTAATTTGGGCACCTCGATCATGGCCATCAACTTCAAGGACGGTGTCATACTAGGAGCCGATTCCCGAACCACGACGGGCGCATACATCGCAAACAGAGTCACAGACAAGCTCACCCAAGTACACGACACAATATGGTGCTGCAGATCCGGCTCGGCGGCAGACACACAAGCCGTGGCGGATATTGTGAGCTACCACCTGGGCTTATATGGAGTTCAGAATGGCCAGGATGGACCAACCACGCAGACTGCGGCTGCACTGTTTCAAGAGCTATGCTATGAGAACAAAGATTCGCTCAGGTAAGCCAGGAGGTCCTCTTACATGAAGACATGACACTAACGAAGGCACAGCGCTGGTATGATCATTGCTGGCTACGACAAACGACACGGCGGTTCGGTCTACTCCATACCACTGGGTGGCTCATTACACAAGCAATCCTATGCCATTGGTGGGTCTGGTTCGACATACATCTATGGCTACTGCGATGCAAACTGGAGAGAGAGCATGACGGAGGAAGAAGGAGTCAAGTTTGTGAAGGGTGCACTGGCAGAGGCTATCAAGTGGGATGGTAGCTCCGGCGGTGTCATTCGAATGGTTGTCCTTACCAACAGAGGCCACGAGAGGCATCTATACCTACCGGATAACGGCTACACCGGCCCTGGTAGGGCTCAGCCTGCGGCTGCATAGACTGGAAATGAGATGACTCGACTCTGGTGTTTCGACTGATCTAGAAGTCGTTCCAGGAAGGCACCATTCATGCTGAATGCAGCTAGGGGACGTTGACTGTAATCCATCCGTGCCCATGGTGTCATGCGTTCGAATACTGCACCCCATGTTTCTGTCCTCCATTCGCCGACATCTAGGTCTGTGCTACAAAGGGATGACTGACGATAATACATTTTCACGTGGAGTACTATTGACGAAGAGAGTATACTTTCCTTCTAACCAATATATATAGAGTAATAGCTCACCGACCACTGAACTTGAGTCGTGTTAGCCATAGAGCTTGCGCCATGTCACTCCGTGCTTGTCTAAGCACATGGCGGAATATTTCAGGCACAGTGACGTATCATTACGTCTTTCGTGCATACTGAGGTGGTCCTTTTCGTAACGATGCGTTGCCAACATAAGAATACAGTGCCCGAGCAGTGGTGTGAATGTACATCTCGTGCATGACTCTTCCAGACCTACTTTTGAGCCTTGGACTTTACTTCTCGTCTGCATCTTTCTCTCGGCCGATAGTCTGAAGTCGCTACGGTCGCATTGCCTGGCAGCGTTGAGCATTTTCACTTTACTTTTAACTTGAGCGTTAGAGCCTCCAAGTCCATTGTGCCTACGTGAGTCAGATCACAGTGTCGCGCCGTCGAACTGGTCGAAGCACAGTCTCGAACCCTGATAAATCATCTACAGCAGTAAGTTGACACGTTTCTATTACTTGGGGCCCAGCCGAACAGCAATTGGTACGACAAGAGCACATGTCAGACAGGATATAATGGCTGGGGCGCTATTGGTACGCGGTGCCTAGACCGCGTTTCACGTCGCTGTCGATTGGCTACGCGCTCAGACTCTCTGTTCGTGATCGCGAGTCGTTGTGCGTAGCGGGGAAATCTTTCACAGCGATAGATGTCAGAGTCGTAACAGCCAAAGCGACCGTGAGGTAGGCCAAAATCACCACAGGGACCCTTGGGTGCGCATCCAAGCTCGCGAAGCCGCAAGAAAAACGAAAGATCGACGAATTGAAACCGGCAGTCATGCATGAGAATGGAGTCGCCGGTGGTCTAGTAACCAAGTTTGCAGGGTCAGCATGCCCACGGCAGCCCCTCCGCGCCAACCGGAAATGGAAGGCAAGCGCATATCGAATCGCGACTGCGCCGCAGCTGCACTCTGCAGTCGCTCTTGCCATCTGCCATACAGTTGCCTGGAACCTTTCAAGCCCTGGTCGGACTCCAAGACCGAGAACATATCCCACCCAGTTCATACTTGCATATCTCATTCTCCTGTTGCTTGCTGATTATGTGTCGCGGCTGGTCCGTCGAGGGAATGCTGACATAGATGTTGCAGCTGATGAAGGGTTCATCTTGAGATGGGATCGGTGGTTATGAGCCAAGTGGCACCCAGCCTCGGTCAGCAACACGCCTACCACCACATGATGGTTGGCCGCAACGCCCAGCTCAATGAGTCTGACACGGTTACTCGATCAGCAACCCAGCGAACGCCATCTTCACAATCACACTCTTCCGCACAACCTGCGACAACGACCGACCGACCACCTTCCCCACCCTTGCCGCCTACTGAGGCCCCAGCAGATGTTCGTCCGGCTGCAGGCTCGCGGCAACCATCCCACCTGAGCCAGCATCATCATGGCTTCGATCAATCGGGCTTTCCACTCTCCAATGATCCTCGAGGCCTCCATTCCTCCCCGTCTTCTCCACGACTAGGTCCTACTCATCGATCCACGAGGTCACTCGGTGCTTCAGAAGCTTCTTCGCCTAGCAGGCTGAAAGTAAGAGACCTGGCACATATACAGAGTTTTGCAAGTCAAGAATACCTTGCAAGGCCACGTCTGGCCGGAAGGATCCTCGAACCTGGAAGGCAGTATGAGATCAGCTCCATGCCAGTGACAGACATCATTGAGATGGTTGCAGGCCTGCTTACTAGGATCACCACAACGAACGATCGCCAGCATGAGCACATACACCGACCGGGTACCCCTCAAGATGGTGGTAATATTAGCACGCAGTCGTCGTGTGTGCTAGCCTTCCATGGGAAAAACGTGCCGAGCATCACCATTCTCAGCTACCTCAGTCGGATACACAAATACTGCCCTACTACTTACGAGGTCTTCTTGAGCTTGCTGGTATACTTCGACCGCATGACCGATAATTTCAACAAGCGGTTCCTGCAAAGGGCGACAGGGACCTCTGGTTCGGATAGCTCGCACTCAGGCACCTCCTCGGGAACCCCGACGGAGCAGAAAATGAATGAAGAGTCACGATTATCGAGAAACGATGAAGATGATGAAGACGATCAAGGGCAATTCTTCGTAGTGGACAGCTATAACATTCACCGCTTAGTTATAGCTGGTGTCACTTGTGCTAGCAAATTCTTCTCGGACGTGTTCTACACCAACTCGAGATATGCCAAAGTAAGCTCGCACTCCTCATCCTGCTTTGATCGAGCTAACCGTGTCTCAGGTCGGCGGCTTGCCACTGGCAGAACTTAACAACCTCGAACTTCAATTCCTCCTTCTTAACGACTTTAGATTGAGCGTTCCCGTAGAAGAGTTGGAAGCCTATGGCACAATGCTGGTGGAATTCTATGCAAGAGAGGTCATCACTCAGCAACAGGCGGCAGAAGCACAACATCAGCAGATGCAACCGCCTTCGCCTGGAGGGGATAATATGTACATGGACGGGGCGAGGCGGGCACCATGATCGGGCACCATGAACGGGCAACCTAACGAGTTTCTTATGGCAATAGAGTACTAGACGATGG
>Ga0066648_10000476_pt1 | contig 27683 bp, 27 predicted proteins | sample CryGeyCG12114_NA_FD_59537 | JGI IMG/M metagenome (GOLD analysis project Ga0066648, IMG submission 59537) | Groundwater microbial communities from aquifer - Crystal Geyser CG19_WC_8/21/14_NA | ecosystem: Environmental > Aquatic > Deep subsurface > Groundwater | place: USA: Utah: Grand County... | reverse complement strand
TGCTCGTGCGCCGCAGCCGGGCCACGGGCACCGCCGCGCCGGTCTTCTCGAACAGACAGCTCCCGCTCTTGCTGTCGCTCGCGAACCAGAACCGGCTCAGCACCGCCTCGTCGACCCCCGTCGCGATCACGTCCGGGAACCGGCGCTTCTGCAGCGCGAGCAGTCCTTCGCCTTGCGCCGTCAGTTGGCCGAACCGGTCGCGCATCGCGTCGACCGTCACGCTCCAGATCCAGAACAGGCAGTGCTCTTCGTCGGGCGCGCGCCGCGCCTCGCAGAGCGCCAGGTCGTGCGTCAGGTCGTAGATGGCGCCGTTGGTGATGCAGTTGTACATGCGCAGCGGGTTGGTCGAGTCTCTGTTGGTGGTGTAGATGAGCAGAGCGAGCGAGAGGAGGCGTTCGAGTGGCGGTTCGTTGGTGTTGGCCGAGTTGGTGTGGTTGAGAGTAGATGAGGTGGAGGAGAGAGAGGGGCAGGACTCCCAGAAGTCGAGGTACATGCCGCAATGGGTTGTGGGGGATCTGTTGTCGGCTGATTTGAGGAGGGAGGGGAGCGGTTTCTGCGTCGGGTCTGCGATGCGGCCTAGGACTTCGAGGACGTCGAGCGGGAGTTTGCGTTGGAGCGCGAGTTCTTGGAAGCCGATGGGGAGGTTGCCGATTAGGGTGCAGAGGTCGGGCGCGAACGGGTGGGTTGGGATTGTGGGGGCGCGGGAGGGCTGGAGGAGTGGCACGGCCGGGGTGGTTGGTTCCGAGGCTGTGCTGCGCCAGAAACTATCGAGACGCATGGTAGTGTTGCGCACGAATGAGCCGTAGTTGTGGAGGCCACCTGCTGTAGCGAAGGCGGTTCGAAGGATTTTCTTGTGCGCGTCGTGCGCGATTTCGTCGCCGGCCATGAGGTCGAGGGAGGCGAGCACGAAGATGGACATGACGAGGTAATCGTCTAGTTGGCCGTTCTTGATTTTCAGGAGTTCCTGCTTGAGGCAGGACAGCGCTTTTGCTTTGTACAGTAGGACCTTCTGGGATGGTGGTTTGCTTGGGTTCTGAAGCGATTCGTAGAGCCCCTGAATGGCAGCTGCTTCCGTCCAGAGGAAGACTTCGTGGCCCATGTAAATGGGCCATTCCTGTCTGATGATATTGGGGACGTTAAAGGCGTCATAGGCTGCCGTGTAGGAGGGCATCATGGTCTCGAAGAACATTCCTACGAAACGGTCGGACATGCACGATGGAAGCCAGATCTGGAACGGAGAAGGCGTTGCCTTTTGTTTAGCTGGAACGAGTTGCTGACTAGAGTTTTGTTCTTCGCTGTCCTCAGTCGACTCGTTTGTGCTTTCTTCGCGGGCTTTGAGCAATGCCGGTTTCTGAGCAGGCTTTCCAGATGCTTTCCTGCGAGACTTGGCTTTCGTGACAGGATCTGCTGACGACTTCGTCTGCTGGTCAGGGCTTGAGGATGATCGATTGGCCATGTTTTGGCGAGACTTTTGATGGCCTTTTCGCGCGGCATGAGCGCGGATGATGGATGACTTGACGCCTTTGCCATCCATCGAGACGAACAGAATGGGTTCCGAAGCTTGTGCCATGGTGGGTGGCGCTGGTTCCGACTCTCTGTCACAACTTGATCCTGGTGTGGATGTCCCGAATGATTGTTGCTAGATGGCTTCAGAATCAGCAAGACTGGAATGAGGCTGTGAGATAAGTGCGGTGCTCACATCACGAGCTAGTGGCGAAGGATCTAGAGACCAACGTCTGCAAGGTTGCATAGGTGTTTAGTGAGGGTTTTTGGGCGCTCCTCGCAGTGGTCCCGCTCACCATGCTTGACAGCGTCAGCCTCCGGTCCATCCCCGCAGTAGCCGATAGGCTTTCTAACCAACGGTTCGCTTGGCGCCGACAAGTCGTGGATCGGACTCGTTTAGTGGTCTTGGTGGGGCTTCCTCGCCCGAGCGGCCGGGGTGAGCAACAGATGAGACTTCTCGTTCAGCACGAGGTCATAGGAATGGACGTTCTTCAGTCACGTCGGCAAGCTCGATCTTCGCAGGTGATAGGTTTAGAAGTCCTACTTTTGCCTGTGTGAGAGGCAGCCGAGTTTGTGGCATGGCCACGCTGAGACAATACTTCATCAAGGAATAATACACGAAGAGCTTCGTTGATTTGTACGATAACGGAAACTGATCAAAACATTCACGCAATCTGATGACTGACTGGCGAGGGTCTACTGTCACTCAGCCTCCATAAGGTGGTAGATCTGACGAGAAAGGAACCGGACACCGTGGCGACCCTCTCCGGCTGAACAACACCGAAGATGTCGATACCAAAGCGGCACTGTCGGCATGGGCGTAAATTCAGTCACGACGGTCACATCTGGGGAAAATCTTGTAGCCGAACCTGAAAGTCGAAGTGCTTCTCACCTTGACATAGGGGCATCCAACTGTTAGACATCTTGCGAGATGGTATAGTCAGCAATCCAAAGATGGATAAAAGAGGGTTTGGATTCGATGTTCGGAGGAAGACTTGTGTTTAATGGATAAACTGAAAGACGTCTTGGATTGTGCCTAAAGTGAGCTCGTTTATATGAAGGGTCAGGAGAAGTTTCTAGCTGCCCAAGAAATGGACGGCGAATGTGAAGAGTATAGAATATTGGGTATTAAAGTGTGAAATGCCGACCAAGAGGCATATCATATGCGCACAACATCCACACGCGCGCGGTCAAATATGTCATGTGGTATTGAAGTTTCTGACCGTTCTCCATCCGATATCGAGCGCGGCAACAGGGTCATCTGGGCATAGGTTCCAGCTGCCTTCCGTTTCGACAACGAACCAGGGTTGATCACTGTCACCGACTCCACGACCTGACAAGTGAGTTAGCCATGACTTATAGCATCAGCTGAGCAATACATACCTTGATTGACGGAGTCAACATGCTAGGTAAAAGCAGGAGATCCGGTCGAACGTTCGCCCATTCACCTAGCTTTGAGTAGCCAAGATCAATGCAATCGCCCGTCGCTTTGACGCCGTCCGACGATAATTTGTCCCTCGATAGTGACGGATAGAGCGGGAAGAAATGTCGTTGCTCGATCAGATAACCTGGAAGTCGCTCTAGAAGACCTGTTTTGTTGTTCTGTGAAATCTGCTCACGACTGAGCTGGTAGAGAACGTCGTGCGAGGAAATACCAACAACAACTTCGTTCAACGAGATGAAGCACGGGTCAGGGAGCATCTTGACTTGCTTTGGTAGGCCAAGCTCCTTCCGGATGATGTGCTCCTGAGGCCAAGAGACGTGTTTGCTAATCGCATCCCGCACATTCGGCACCAGTATTATTGTGATTGACGGTACAGCAGAGCACACCTTGTCGAGCACAGAGGAGATCCAGAGTCGGAAAAGTGTTGTCGTGTTTGCGTCTTGATCGATGCCTTTCACATCTGGCAGGTCGAAATCCCCGGAAGCCAGCATTGGGTGTTCAATATCCAAGAATGGTCCTGTCAATATCATCGCATCGACCATATCTTCTGTGGCTTTGTTGCACAGGGCTTGCAATGGCTCGAAGTCAAGGTTGTTATCGGCTGTGTACGGACCTGAGGCAAACATTATGTTCAAAGGCGTACCCGTCGACTCCTCGGATACTCCAAGTTTCTCATTCATTGCGTCGATGATGGCAGGAGCCGAGACAGGTAGCGGTGGTGGCGGCACCGTAAGAATCTCGTTGACCTGGAAATATTGACCCGAGGCGTTGGTGCCTCGAACAGCTACAATCTGGCCAGGAAAGAAAGAGTAAGTGGACAAAGTATCGACTTTCAGGGGTACTCGTAGACCACCACCCCATTTTCTCGACAGCTCAAGCAGTAAGGATGCCTGATTCAGCTTGCCTTCTGGTGTATCGCACGCAATTCTGCCTACTGCAACGATCTCGCTGGTACTCTGGGCTGCAGCATTTCCAAAAGCATTGTCCTCCAGTTTGTGATGTTTTTGAAGCAAGCCTTGAAAGTCGTCTATCCTCTCGTCAAGGACTTCCGAGGATTCTGTCAGGCGCATTGACATTGGCTTGTACCCGAATTTCTTCACATCGGTGTTTGCAATCAGCTTGACTCGTGGCTCTGCGAACGGGGCGATCGGTGCCTCGACGGCAGGAATCTGACTGTTGAGTGTCTCAAGTACGGCACCTGCGTTCTGGCGATCTGCAAATGCTATACCTGTAGATTGTGCACCATTGGCCTTTTTCTCGGACTTCGCGACTCTTTTTGGTGCAGGCGTGTCAAAGTCGTTCTTTCTCTTGACGCTGCCCGTTCTTCGAGGTCCAGCGTTTGGGGTGAGCTCGTCAAGCATGCCATACACATCGCCGCTCTTGCCTGTAGTCCTTGGAGTAGCACTGACTACAGGCTTGCGTTCACTGTGCCTGCCTTGGTGACTGCGCTCAAGACCGTCCTGCACATCTTTTTGGAACATTCGAGCAGTTCCAAGGTCGAGCTTCGTCTCCTCCGAACCCATCTTCAGGCAATAGGACTCCCATTTGTAGAACAATTCCTGCGGCGTGATCGAGTAAAGGCGCAGTATCGACTCGAGCACGCCGAGGATATCGGGCTCAAGACCATTTCCTGAGGGAGCAAATAGCGCATTGAGGTTCTCATTCTGTGTTTCGGCCATGTTCACAGCTGCGTTCGAGATAGAGTAAGAGACTTGCAAAGAACCTTCAGTAGATGTGCCAGACACGATATTTGGGAGTGTGACGCGTCTTGAACAAGCACGCGTCGCCGACGCGTCAAATTGGTGGTGACCTCAGGGTCCATCTTTCTGCCATCGATCAACCGACGTGTCTAGAGATGAGCTACTGCTTACATCGAACATATCGCAACGACAAGCTAAACCCACAGTCTGACTGTGCTATGGGGACATACAGCATGGGGTGTGTTATATGGACCACAGGTCACACCTGACATGTGTCTGGATAGCGAAGGTGACTAGAAAGAATTGCCTGCTCGGCTTGCGTACAACGTAACCATTGTCAGTAATTGGGTAGGCGGTTTGAGCTCTTTCGCTGTTGCTGAATAGCGCTTGCCTTGGCCGTACAAGTGTTCTCCTCAGCTGCTGCGATACATCTACTGGCTTTCTCTGTAGTCTCAACGTGGCCGAAGGTCATATACTCGACAAAGGCACTATCGTGGTTCGGGAAGACAACACGAGGCACTAGAGACCCTACAAAATACGGGAAATATGGCTTGACTCAGAGACCGCTGCAACTTCTGCTCGTCGGTATCGGAGGTACTTCGAGTGCTTCTAATACCAATATTATGATATTTTACCTGGTGATTTATCCAACTACCACCATCGACTTTTTTCGACACGCTCCTCCCCAATACTTAGCATACCACCTCACTACCTTTACTGGTACACCCGCCCCACGATGGGCGCCGATGCTTTCCGACTCGTGATCGTAGCGTGTCCCAACTCATCATCACCTGTGCCTTCACGTGAAATGTCTCAAGTAAGCGGCTTCAGAGCTACGTCTTTCCCCCGCCGTCGTCATAACATGCTGCGCTTATAGCGAAGGAGTTGTTGCCTACCGTTGGGGTCCCGAGTACGAGCTTTGGCATCGGCAAAGCCAAGAAATTGGCTAGCATAGGTACCAGACTTGATATCTCCAGGATCATTGCCAGAGGACAGCAGCCATATGCTGAGATGGCAAGATCTGGTTGCTGTTTGCTACCGGGTCTGAGCGGCTGGCTGCATTGCGGTTATAACACATTCTGATTGGTCAAGCTCTGCTCATGAATATGGCTGCCAGCATGCATGTAGCACATCTGACAGTGGTCATATCTGGCGGCCAACGAATCCCCACAGTGTGGCGGAGAAATGTAGCGATATTCACTCTGGCCTGTTGGGATACCCACCGTCACTCTGATCGGCCTACTGTCTTGTTGCCGATGCCTCCACCAACACAAACACCTTGTATACTTTGCTAAGCAACAACTGTATCACCTGGATGAACGATAATGATCCCAATCAACAATGGGGGCCTGTAGCTCAGTGGCAGAGTGTTCCCTTCGCAATCCTTGAATGAAACACACTAACTTGTTTGGTGGTTGGATGCATTCTCGAGGCCGTGATGTTCACCGCCTCGAGAATGCACCCATTTGGTTTGACTTGGTCCATGTTTGGGAAAAGTCGTCCGTTCGAACCGGATCTGGTCCATCGTTCCTTTTTGTTTACTCGGTCCAGTGAATGCCGCATGATCCACGGTGAAGATTGGCGACACGTGTTGACAACATCTCGTTTCAGGTTGGCCTTTTCAGTGATGCATGTAGTATACTTTTTTGTTGTTGTAGCAATGCGGGGTCGAGCTTGCCTGCTACAGCTTGGAGGTCAGAGTCCGTTAACAGGAAGTAGGGGTGTCATTCGTCAGACCCATACCAGTGGAAGATGCACGACGCTGTTCCATCGTCCAAAATCACAGCACTTGCACCTTCACCTGACACTCAAGATCCCACCACGCCTCCCCTCCCTCCTTACACCATCAGCCTTTCCCCTCTCGCTCGGACCCCGACTCGACACTCCTATCCTTCCCACCCCAGCAACAAGCTCATCCAACCCGAAATCTCTCCAAACATCCTCTCTCCCCTGACCCCCCAGCAAACCCCTTCCAGTCCTCTCCCCGCTACTCTCCGGCACTCCAGACTGCCCCATGGCCTGCGCAATTCCAAACGCAGCATGCATATCCGGCACCACACCATCTTCGTCTTCTGGGTTCAGCGGCATGAGATGGGGCGGGAGATTAATGGACTCGAACGGCAGGAAGTGGCCAGGAACATGCTGCAAGGAGGGATCCGAGGGATCGTTTGTGGCCGAGGCAGGTGCTTGAGTGTTTAGGTTGTTGGATGAGTTGACATGGGCTGAAGAAGAGGGCGGATGGCAGAATTCTTCGAAGAGATCGGCGTGATGCGAGTGGTGGAGATGAATGTAGTTGTGGGACGAATCCTTGGACATTACGATGGTTGAAATGGCCAGGAACGTTCTTTGTAAGAAAGCTGTATATGATTTCGCCTTCTACTCAATCTCCAAGTGAACTCTTCAGACGTCGTATCTACATAATACTAGTAGCAACGAGGAACAACTCACAGCAACGTCTCGATAGTGACGCGACATCAGTTCATCGCGCGACCCCACAATCACGAAACCATGTGCTCTGTTCATCACTTCCTGCCTTACCGCCTAAACAAGCAAGCCGCATCTCGCGCAACCTTCCTTGCCCCATCCACCCACAATCTGAAAAGTCGGCCTTGGCGCTTGCGCTTTCGCAGCTAAACCCACAGCAAACTGCAACTTGGATCAACCTACGACACCGCACAAATCCCACGTCCGCCGCTCGTAGCAAAGTCAAGTCGCAGGTCAGCAGGAGCCAAAATTAAAGCAGAAGAGGAGCAGGCATATCTGACACACGAACCAGTCCACCCCGCGAACGACAAACCACCAAAACCCGCAATCATGTCTCACGAATCAGTCTGGTACTCCAGACCCCGAACCTTCGGAAAGGGCGCTCGATCTTGGTAGGTCTATCCTATTCGCGTGCCTTGAAAACCCGCAGCAGAATCGAACACTGGCAATCTGGAAAGAGCGAGGAAGCAGGAAAGAGGAGGATGTGTGTGGACGCAGTCCAGCGCGAAAAGCAGACATATAGTCGAAGGAGACAGACCTGTGGCACAGTCTCGTCAGCCCGCCTGCATCCCATCAAAGAGAGCCTCAACTGTTCTACCCGCCGCGACGATTGTGATAAGAATTATGCTAATACTCCCTTTCTACAGCCGAGTCTGCAACCACACTGCCGGTCTCATCCGAAAGTATGGCATGAACATCTGCCGACAGTGCTTCCGAGAGAAGAGCCAGGACATCGGCTTCATCAAGCACAGATAAACGATTCTTCGCGATTCAATATGGGACAAGGAGAGTGGTGGAAGGCTCGTTGAGTTTGAGGTGCGGATGACAGAGATGGCGACGGACGTATGCTCGAGGTGATCTCGGTTGCCCGTTGCACATGATACGGTTCGAAACGACATGGGGAGAAACAGCTGGTGCTTGTACACGCGATTGTGGTTGTACGCATAGAGTCAATTGCTAAGAGTGGCACGCATCGATCAGAAACGATTCCGGGCAAGCGCAAGATCCCGATCCTGGTCCTTCGTCCGAGGCTGGTTTGACATGGTGTTGCGACTTGAACAATGAAAACATTTTCAACTTCATGAGATTTATTTCTGAAGCGTCTTTGCTAGCGTTGCAGTATCTTTGCTGTTGCCAATGGCAAACCGTTGCAACGTCCGAAGATACCATGCTAAAATTCTAGGCTAGAACTGAGACAAACAATATGCCCAAATTGCAACCCTTCAGCCAGGATCGACTGTTGAGCCGAGAAGCACACTAGTCAAGACCTCATAATTATGTTGCCCGTCTCGAGAAGGGTACCCAGAACGCCGCGCTATGATCTGTTGACTCCCAGGCCTTGCCATCGAAATAATATGCCATTATCCATTCCGGGTATAACCAGTCGTTTTGCTTCAACAATGTTATTCAATAGGGACCCTGCTCCACTGCTTAGCCCTCAACCGTCTTGTTAGGACCCTTCCCTAGTAGCTCGAGTGATCGCTGTGCGAGGGCAATGACCTCGCCTTCCCCATCTTCGTTATCCTCATCGTCGGACTCGATGTGTTTCTCGGCGATCGTCTTCACCATTTGGATAACATCCTCCGATTTGGCAACAAGACTGACCAGTTTCTTGTCCTCAGATTCAAGTAACTGGAGAAGTGTCCATATGGCAATGTGCTGGAATGTAGGGTCTCCGCTGGCCAAGAATCGTTTCAGATAACCGTGGATACCGCCGTTGGGCTCTGTCCAATCTCGGACGAAAATGGAATAGTCGCCGACCTTCGAGGAGAGGTTGCCAAGGGCAGCAGCACTATTACCTTGCACCTCAATACTTTCAGAGTCGGTCAGAGGGATAAGAACCTCGAACACGCCGGAACGCAGAAGCTGAGGCTTGAGCTCATCGCTGAGCGCTAGTACAGCAATGGCCGCCGTCATCTCGGATTGGACGCTCAAAGGGACCTCTAAAACAAGCTCTTTGCATTTCTCGACAGCTCCTGCTTCTAGTACAAGCTGCTTGTTGCGGTCAGAGCTGGCAGCAAGGTTCCGTAACGTCGAGATGGCGTGGCACTGGATCTCTTCGTTATCGGTCGAACCAAGCAGGTCGACTAGCGGCTTCAAGAAGCCCGCATCGATGATCGGTGACTCATTAAGAGGGTGGATCGAAATGTTCCTTATACAAGCGACTGCCGACAGTATTAGAGGCAGGTATGACGATTGAAGAAGCCTTAGTAGAGGGGATAAGCCTTTGGCGCGAACAATCTCAAGCTGGTACTTCTCGTCTGAAGCAAGATTTCGCAGGGCCAGGGCAGCTTGACATTGCACTTTTGGTGTGCCGCTGTCCATCAGCTGTACGAGTGATTGCACTAGCTTTGATTCCGTTTGGGCCAGCTTCTTTCGGTTCGTTGCGTCCACAGCAATGTTGCTCAATGCCGTTGTGCAGTAATACTGGACGTCCATATCCGGTGAGGAGAGTAGCTGTACCAGAACAGGGATAGCACCAGCGTTGACGAGCTGTTGTCTGTTGTCATCTGTACAGCGTTAGCATGACACGCGTGATTGGGAACGACAGCATATACCTGAATGTGTCATGTTGAGCAGTGCACCAGTAGCATTGCGCTGTACTCTCATGTCTTTTGATTTTGCTAGCCTCGTCAAAGGCCCTAGTGCACCTGATCTTGCTATCCTGGCTTTGTTGTCTTCGTGTGTAGCAAGATTTGTTATGCAACCAACGGCATTGCATTGGACCTCGACATTCGGCGACATCATTTGCCGGATCAATGGCGGCAGACCACCCAATCTGACAATGTTGACTTTGTTCTCCGCTATAAGCTGTTAGCAGCTCGATCATTTCTCTACACATTGCCACGTACTGTTGACGGCGAGGTTGCCCAGTGCAGCGCTTGCGGCCCTTTGCACCTCGATATCGGAGTTCTGAAGGAGGAATAGAATGGGCTCCAGTGTTTCTCGGTCGACTTCTCGAACATCTGCTATGGGATCAGCCGGGGCTCCTGATGTCAATCCGTAGTACTTCTGCTCACCTCGTTCGGTGATCTCAGCAAATGTAAGACTAGCACTTCGCTGAAGGTCGACATTGTCCGAATAGACAAGAGTGCTCAAGGCCCGCAAAGGATCACCAGAGAAGAAATCTGTCTCCGCCCGCTACAGAGCAGTAAGCTGTCTGTATTCTTATAATGGTCATGTTCACGTACGTTCTCGAGATAGGCTAGGAGTTCCGCGACTGCTTCGCGCTCGCTCTCTGCCAGAGCCGGCTCGTAGAGTCCATCTTTCTGCCGTCCTGTTTATGAATCAGCTGCGTCACGTAGATCGACAAGGTGTGTGATATACCTCCACAGCAGGCGGAAAGTGTGGAAAAGGCGTTGCCCATCGTGAGGACAGTCCCGAAGGACGTATCCAGGAATCGGGAGGATGTCTCTGTGGTTTCAGTGTGTTTGCAGCGGCGGGCGGGCGTTGGCGAAGATCAGCGAAACAAAGGCCCGGGTAGCAGCAGCTTCGACCGTGAATGTGAGATCAGGTACAGCATGCAGAAGCGAAGATGTTGGATGGCCAAAATCGTTCACGTGTATCGTGCCGTGTGTGTTTGTATTGCTGGCTATGGTCAGTTGGGATGAGGTTCGAGACGTGTCGCAGCCAGGCGGAGAAGCCACGGACAGATTGGTGTGGAAGGTCCACTCGTGGCTTGTGAGCAATTGATGCTGCCGAGATAGAGCAAGAGTGGCCAATAGCGTTGCCTATGCAAGCAGAAGCACAAGGTTCCTAGGCGTGAAAGAGCTTCTCGACCGCAGCGGATGCTAAACCAAGTTGCGCTTGGTGTCTGAGCTTGTAGCTAGAATTATGCAATTTTTAGGCATCACACCGCAAGCATCGAGCGCGCAAGTAACATAACACAACACGTTCGCAGAAGTCTCACTATTTCGACGTCCTCCATCAACTCCAACATCTCCAGCCACCGTGTCTCTTCGAGACTCAGTGCACAGTCAGAATAAGGAATATTGTTGGTGACGTTTCGCGTCACGAAACGAGCAGAGCCGTGGTTCACAACAGATGCAACTATAGTTGAGGCAGTCACAGTCGAGGGACTTTCACATGCTCGAAGTCCGCGTTACAAGCGCCACTTTGTTTTCGCGTAGCAAACAAAGATGGTGTGAACAACAAAGCAGATGACTCGCTCCCCCTCCCCTGTGCCTACTGCTACAGCTGAAGATGTTGGTGCTAATGAATAGACGGTCCATGTTCGGTTCTTGCATCTATATAACTCGCTCTATCAAGCATATTCCAGCCGATGCAGAATGACTGAACAAATGACTGAACAGGCTATTCTGCTGTGACAGAAATGACAATTGATAAAACTATGCGACCGATGCCATGATTCTGGGTGATTGATGTTCAAACAACCAGATCGACGGCGATATTCACGAAGAACACTGAACAAGATAGTCGTGGTTGCAATATCGATTCAGTTACTAGTAATTATTCTGTTCCCGGTCAAACGACCTTTCAATCCTCAAATCGTCCATTCCGTGCCCGACCAATGTCAAGGGTATCGTTCGCATTTCAAACAATGCTTCGCTCAAATCCCAAACGCCTTCTGCTGTACCTCGAACATCATTGCCTGTCTGTTCGATGGCCAACCTCCAAAAGAGTTCATCCATAGAAGTTCACCTTCTCGCCACCAACGATGGTCTTGAACTCAGAGTACAGCTGACTGGCCCGCCTGCTCGAGCTCTGTCGCTCCTTCTTCTGCTTGCCGTCCGCCTTGGGGCTCTTGTAGAAGGCAGGACCGAAGAAGGAGATCGGGGTCTGAGGTTCCTCAATTGGCTTCAGCTCAGTGAGGATGCGCTGCCATCTGGACTTCTTGGTAGCCGTAGAGGATGTCGTTGAGGAGACTGAGCTTCGTGCGCTCAGCTCTGCTCGTGCTTGCTTGCTGACCGAGCCGTTGCGGGAGTATGCTCCTGGTGTGACTGCCATTGTGATTGCTGTTCGGCTGTGGAAAGGGTTTGTGTTTGATAGTTTGATCTCGGGATTGTTTGGTGTTGCTGTGATAGGTATTCAATTGCTTGATGCTTTGTTTGTCTTGTATCTGTGTGATGCTGGAGGAAAACCACCTACCTGACCCCCCAGGGAGCATATCATTATATACTCCCCAGCCATGAAGACTTTTCCGTCATGCTTGCATCCCATCCACCGACATGCCACGCCTTGTGTCAAATTGACAAGTCGTCACTTACGTGAGCTGTTGCAGGTAGCCTCGACGCCCTTCCGCGATCTGACATGAGATCGACCAATCCGAGCCAAGGACTGCCTCGCGTTCCGGAACAGGGCGTGTGCGCTTACCCATAGCGATTCATCTTTGTCATTGGGCGTGAAGAACTGCTGTTAGCGATCGTCCACGTGTGATGACGCCCCAAACATTTAGCTGAAATTTTTCTGGCACCTTAGTGGGCGAGAAAATTTTAGTTCACTAAGCAGTTAACTGCAAAGTACGAAGAGCGGTGGAGGCCCGTCAGCAACGCGGCTGAAAAAGTGCGCTTTGTAATTACGTTTTGGATTGCCTGGTGCGGGTTTGTTGGTCCCCACCGCCCACAGCCGCCGGGAACGGATGAGGTTGCCGGGCTATTTCTGAGCGAGTGTCCGGGAAAAAATTGCGGTCCGGGCGCGGTTATTCATGGTTGGCAGAGGAGCATGTTCTAGGAAGGACTGGAAACCGAGCAACAAAAATATCATCCAGGAACGTGACAGAAACAGGCCTGCTGGTAGGGTGAATAGGAGGAGTGGCGATGGGTGGTCCGGATGTCTTGTTCTGCAATCAGGGAGGGCGGAAAGTAGCATGAGGATCGAGCGCTGAAACAATGATAAGCAGTATTATTCTCGCCTATCCCGCCAATGCTGCCGAAATACCACGTAGACCGTGTTCCTATTTATTCTACAGACCTACCTTTGAATGTCATCTTGAGACATCATCGGCAGTCAGCAAGCCATGTCAGGGCCTGCGCCTCCTCGTTCAGCCGCGTGAGGTCCACGCATGGGGTCTGAGCTAGGAGGTAAAGAAGTTTGAAAACCGACGAGCGAAGCAGGGTCTGCCTCGCAGCAACGCCGTCGCGCCTCAAGTAGGTCTGGGCGTCGACGACACCTGTATGTGATGAGGTCCGCTTTGGTGTGCTCATGGTACCTTGAACACTTGACCAAGTCGTTTACCTGAGGTGGAATCATGGGTTTGAGACTTCCTTGGGCAATTGAACAGAGTAACGCATATTAAAGGACACCATACCCACCAACATACCGTAATGCTGAGCTGAAGCACTAATACAACAGGTGAAAAGATTGCCGACCCATAAGCCAGAGGTTGGTGCTTGGTCCCTTTAGTATCGGCGTTTTGATCTCGGGTCGTCATAAGGGTCTCCGTCGTGGTATCGCTTTCGAGAGCCATAGTCATCGTCTCGTCGTCCGCTGCCATACCTATCGCGGTCGCGATCGCGGTCGCGGTCGTCGTATCGATCTCTACCACCACCACGGTCACCGCCAACCGGGTCTCTGTTGCTGCCAGTCGCGCCACGGTCACGGCCTCCGCCATACCCACCACCACCGTAGCCGTTTCTCTGGTCGTCGTGGCCGCCTCGTCCACCTCCAGGCCCACTGGGTGCTCCGACTGGTGGTCGACCACCGAAGCCACCACGACTTTCGTAGCCAATCCCACCTCTTCCTCCATACCCACCCCGATCGCCTCTGAAACCTCCGCCAAACCCACCTCGATCACCTCTGAAGCCTCCTCGGAAGCCACCGCCACCGCCACCGCCACCGCCTCGTCCTCGGAAGCCACCTCGGAAACCGCCGTCGAAACCCCCAGAGTACCCGCCTGGCCCGTGACCAAATGTGGGCTTCGCTGGAGCTTGCTTGGTGTAGCCTCTGCCTCCAAGGCCACCTCCAAAACGTCTCGGCCTCCAGCCTGGCACAGATCGGCCCCTTTCTACGTCCACTATACATCGTCGATCCTTGATTCGAGGAGCTTCTGCATCTTTGTAGGCGGCTAGAGAATTCAGTGTCAGTTCATAAATTTCTTACCATGGCGGATTCGTGTCAGTAGAAGAAGATGGAGTTGTTACCTTTCAGATCCTTCTCACGCTCAAACACAATGAACGCATACCCCTTGCTGGGCTTCTTCGGCTTGTCCGAATGCTCATCTTTGACGATACGTATTCTCTCGATAGGACCAAAGCGGCCAAATTCACGTTCCAGGTCGGACTCCTTCACATCATACGCTAACCTGCCGACGAAGAGCGTCTTGAAAGCATCGCCCTTGATCTTGGGGTCTTCCTCGGGCTTGAATCCTTTAAAGTCCTCTTTCTGCATAGCTGCCAGCTGTTCGCGTTTTTCCACGCGCAAACGATCGCGTTTCTGCAGCCATGATTCTGTAGCTTCGTAGTGGTCTGTCTCCTTGTACTCGTTCAGCTGTGGCAGAAACGCGGCGAGACCTCCTATTTGCGATTCATGCTTCGCTTTCTCCTCGGGAGCTTGATCCTGCGGCGGTATGTATCGCACAGGCGGCCGTGGTTGGAAAAGCGCAAGCAACGGGGGCGGCAGCTTGTCAGTCATTGTGTTTGTCTATGCGCGGATATTCGATGACAGTATTGAATAGGCCAGATTCAGGCCGGGCGAGATTGGTGACTTCCAGTCTCAATGTTGATGGGCTTTGCCAGAAGCTTCGCACAGACGCAGTCGAGAATCGATGTATAGAAACCTGAGTCGACACGGGCTTTCGATTTGGGAGCAATGTGAAAGCAGAGAGTGATATGGTTGGAATGGAGCAGCTACAAAGTACAGACGAGGGCAGGCGCAACAACCACAGCCTTGCCGTCCTTCGCAAGGCTGTGGCTTTGGGTGGACTCGGGAGGGAACCAGAAGTCCAGTCCCAGGACATTGACCAGTCGACTTCTCATCACCCGTCACATCGTATACCGGCAAGTTGGGCACAATGCCAGTGCAAGCAGTCAAAACCGTCGCCACGGCCAGAGTAAGAGCACCCCCATCACTCCCGCCCGTCCTCTACTAAGCATCGACTGCAGAACGGCGTCGGCGCATTCATCCTCCAATGTAAGCGCCTCGACTTCCACTACTGCGACTGGGCAGGTTCATCGCGCGGCATGAACAAACTCCTCACCGAGCCGTCTCTTCCAGCGCTCACATCCCGCTACCCAGCTTGTGAGTTCCGTGTCTCACCCCGACCACACAAGCACCCGATCTTAAAGGCATACTATATCAATGGCAACTCCAAGGCCATCTGTGTACGGAACTTGGAACCTGGCGAGATCATCAGGAAAGCGGAGTTGTTGTTGCAAAACAGTGGGACGAAGAACAAGAAGATTAGGGGGAAGAATGTGGTTAGTAGCAATGAGAACGTGAGAGGCATATGGAGTGCGCTGCACGGCGGGATTAAGCCGGTGTGAAGAGTTATGGGGGAAGCAAAAGACCGCATGCACTCACAGGCATGAGGCTGGCAAGTGGTTGAGGCTAGGCAGAGAGATGTGAGGGAGACATGGCCATCTGATGCCCAACGGAAGCCAGCCAATGGACGAAAGCCTCGTGTTCAACGACTTGACCAGCGGTTGACGACCTTGTGCGCATAGCAATCGCGAGCTGTGCAGGATCTTCTAGAAAACTTACGACCCCAGCCCGCTGGCTCGCGCGATCGTGCAAGTCGGATGCTGAACTCGACGATGTCTCCAGCACATCCCAGTGCAGGCGGCAGCACATATGTACGATATAGAATAATGTACAGGATAAGGCTGGGTTTACGGGAAGACATGAAATATTCCAATTCCAAAGGGCAGCTGTGCCTCATTCAATTGAAAGTATCTATGCAACATGGGTATCGTAAGTGGGCTTGAGTCGTAAAGACGCTGCACTCGCTCGGTTCGTCTTTGTCGGACGAATCTACAGGTACACCTGAAACATGGCAGTCTTGGCCGAAAGTTTCTGGTTGCAGCCTTCGACTTTGCAAAACCTGAGCTCGTCCACTTTCTGCTGCTTGTTTTTCCTCTTCCGATCTCTGTCGTTGCCGCTTCTAGAGGCAACACGACGGGAGGCGCAGGCACCACAATAAACCTGCAAGGTTGTTAGTCACCATACTCGGTCGCAGAACACGGGGCAGACTTACGTGACCGCACTTCTTGGATACCCATACCTGCGCCTTGGTTTCGTCGTCGCCCGCAGCAAGCTCGTCCTCACAGGCAACACAAACAAGCACATCGTCGTCTTCCTCAATGTCCTTGGTAAAGCCTCCGCGTGCTGCAGTTGGGGGCTTGTAATCCTCAGCCACAAGTTCATCGGCCTCAGGATCTTCTATCACGAACGCCGGGGCACCATAGTCCATGTTGATATCGTCATAGTCTCCCAGCCCGTCAATGTCGTCGTAGGTGCCCATGTTTAGCGGCGGCGGGATTTCGGACTGAAACACGGCCCTGGCGTGATCCAGAATACCAAGGCCAGGGAAGGGCCCTACTGACTGCGGCCTGAAGTCGGTTCTGCGCAATCCCAGGAAGCCTGGCAAATTTCTCAAGGTATCTGCAAACGTCTGAGCGTTCGATCTACGTAATTCGGGTGGAGGCGTGCGTAGGCGCCGGTCGATTTCCCTAGGGGCAGGCAGAATTGGTCTTCTGGGCGCCTGCCGTTCGCCCACGATCTGTACATCGTTGTCCTCCTCACTGTCGGATAATTCTATCACTTCAGGCGGCGGGCGGGTCTGGTTCTCGGGTGGTTGTGACCGGTTGGCTCGAGGCGGCACATTGACCCTCACCCGGTTGACGGCGGCGTGTGAGGGAGCAGCAGAGGTGTCTCGGCTTAAATCGATAGAACTCGACCAAGGCGAAACCAAGGACGAATAGTCTAGAGCGAGGCTCTGATCGCCGTCGTCGCTATCTTCATCTAACGTAAGGTCGACTGCATTGTGCTCTTGTGTTTGCGTTTGTGCTTGTGCTTGTGCCATGGCAGAGGAAGTAGGCCGTCTGAAGTCGAGTCCGTCGCCTACGAATCGTCTCGGGGCCGACTGAGGGCGGCTGGTGGCTTCTCGAGGTGGACTTGTAGCGTGTGATATTGAAGTGTTGGTTCTGCGTCGTTTGGAGGGTGGTGGAGTTACGCTTCGACTTTGCGACCTCGTTATCTGCTCATGTGTACGCTATTCACCGTTAGCACCGTAGAGACGACGACGTTGTCGCTGCCAGTCTCGTACCTTTCTCGAAGCAGGACCAGTCCTGAGTGTCTCCTGTAGACCATTCAGCGGCATGGTCCCCCCAACACCGCCTGGATTGCACCTTCTCGGATTGTGTGTGTGTGTGTGTGTGTGTGTGTGTGTGTGTGTGTGTGTGTGAGTGAGAGAGAGAGAGAGAGAGAAAAGAGATCGAGGATGCGTTGGCTAGGTGGAATGTGGTCGAGGCAGTGGTGCTAGTAGGATGTGGCACTGAGGACTTGAGGTGGAATTAGTGGTAGCGACTCGGAGTCGGTGGTCACGGCGGAGGTGGTGGCGGCGCCGCCCATTTGCCCATTTGCAAGACGGGCAAGTCTCGGTGCAGATCAGTCCGTCTATGCGATTACGTCAAAAGTGCAGGTGTTTGTTGTCGCAACAAGTCGACCAAAGAGGCTCTCCCGCTACACGCCACGACTTCATTGTTCGTTGCTTGTTCACAAAGCTGCCAATCACGCGAATGAAGAAGGTCCACGCAATTCATACAGATCTTGTTCATGATTTGGTCTTACTGCTACCACGTTGTAATGAGTTCGCCACTAGACAGTATAAACTATATGTGACAGCTATGAACTCATTGTGAAGAACGGACCGATGAAATGTCCCAGAAAACGGTAGACAACCAAGAAGCGCGATCAACCGATCCTCATGCGAAGCTCACGCGATCGACAGTACAGCAACGCTGCCCTTGTCGTCTAATGAGAAAATGCTCTGAGCGGAATCGCCCCACCCAATACTGCCAGAAGAGATACTTGCCTTGAGAGGCTCGGACCAGAGCTTCGTCGCCTTGGTGTACTGCTTGACTGTAAGGCCTGCAGACCCTCCAACTAGAAGATACTGCGCCGTATAGTCCCAGTCGAGCGATTCGATGCTGTGTTCGACTGGCAGCGTGTGGATCAAACCCTCGGCGCCCGTCTTCCTTAGGTCCCAAACACTGACATTGGTGGATCCTTCGGAAGCAGTTGCAAGCCATGTGCCGTTCTCAGAGAAAACAATGGCTTTTGCAGGGCCTTCAAGCTCGAAAACACCGCCCACCGTTCCACTTCTGATGTCGAAGATGTGCAATTGCCCGTTTCTGCCACCTGCTGCTAACAGATGTCCGTCTGGATGGAAGGACGTACACGTCAATTCTGCGAATGGTTAGCTAGAAATCTCTCGGGGTGATAGGGAAACCGTACCGGAAGATGCTTGAACCTGTGTTAGTAGACGATTTGACTCGATGTCGTATAGCGCATAGCTTCGATCGGAGCTGACAGAAGCCAGGATGTCACCACTAGGATGGACGGCCAGTCCAGTGACGCTTGCCGAATGAGCACCAAAAGAGGCGACTTCTTGTCCGTTTTCTACAATCTTAACTTTGCCGTTCGATGTCGCAACAGCAATTCGCGATCCTGCCCAAACCCCAGCTGTGACAGACTCTGCTTCAGAAACGACGGCGTCGAGCTTGCCGCTTGAAGGTTGAACCGTATATGCACCGCCTCGCCTGCCACCTATCAGAGCTGTGTTGTCTGACACACGGACATCGAGGAAGGTGCCCCCAGCGCAAGGCGTGTCTAGAGAGGTAACGGGCTTGAAGAGTGAAATGTTGTCTGCTGTCGCCCATTCTGCCGGCACCGGTCGCTTTCGTCGCGTCTTCATGAGTCCAGCCTGTGTCGTGTCGATCTTTTGGACAATAGGTTCTGGCAAGGGTGCGCCGTCAACGTGCATAGCGTCGCCGTTTGTTGCTTGCGCCGGGGCGCCCACATTGATGTCCTTTAACGCCTCTCTGGCAGCATCTCTCTCTTGCGTCAAGCGTGCAACGACTCGTACAGCGGCATCGTTCTGGTAGAGTGCAGTGCTGAGTTCCTGCCGTGCTTGCGCAAGGTTCTGCTGAAGGGTGAAAACCTCGAGCGCCATTGCATCCCATTCTTGCTGGAAAGCGCCGAGCAGCGCCGGAATCGAGGTGAGTTCTGGCGGTCGTGGTCGGACGGTATGCGAGCCTTGAATGGCTAGTAGGTCTTCGTTCGTCAGAGGCGCGCCGGTCGTCGGTTCTGTTCCATTTTCCGAGATGTATGCTTCGATCAAGCGCTTCTCATACACGTTCCCTGACTTGCACGACACTACTGGTACTTCCGGTAGAGTGCCAGAGACTGGAAGAGGTCAGTAGGAACCAACGGCAAGTTTCGTATTGGGGAAGCTCACTCGAACATAATGTTGCCATTTCTCTCTCCTATCTAGCACGTAACTATAGTCGGCGCGACCTTCTCGTCGATAGCTCGAGCTGGTGTAGATACGTGCCGCAGGTTGAGGCCCTGCCTGGATACCTCTCTCTTAACGAAAAGTTTCTGAGGCAGGTCGATCTTCGCAAGATGCCTGCGTTGCTTCCTGAGGCTACAAGGCAGCAGTAGCCAAGCTACTAGTTACTGATCACGGTAACTCCAGCCACTAAGCCAGTAGGTGCCGCGAAAGCACCAGTTCCCAGCATCGACGTCATGCCATGTCGGTCGTGGTGCAGGTGAGGGTGCACAGCCTCAAACTTTGCATTTGCGAACCCGGCAAGCTGGGAAAGGTTCGTCCAACATGCAATGTCAGTACTCGTGTCCTCATAGCCAGCCTGGTGCTGCTGCGCAACGAGGTTCAGTTCCTATCCGATCCTCGCCTGCCGTCCTCAAGGCTGGTTTTCCACCTAGTTGACGAACCATGAGTTTGGAGCGTAGAGTCCTTTTATGCCACCATGGATCGAGATCGAGGTGAACGCGCCCTCGCCCAAGAGTCGCTAGGACAAATGCCCATATCGAACGGTATGGAAAGTAGAGATGCGGCAATGCTTGCGCAACACGGACGCGACGATATTGAGCCGCCTCAGCAGTTGCCTCCTCGAGCCGCGACATGGAACACTGCCTCTGCTCCGTCCCAGAATGTAGCCACTCGTCACGGCACAGACGCATCGGGAGTGCGATTTTCGGCGGACTTCAACAGCTCCGATCATGCTGGTACAACAGCCGCAACACAGTCCGCGCACGATGGCGTCCAGCACAGTGTCAATATGCGACCTGCACGGCCTTCTTCGAGGACAAGGGATCGAGGTTATTCACTGCGAAGATCTTTGTTCACACAAAATGTAAACAAGCAAGCCCAGGGCAGTGTTATCGAGCTAGAGCCATCTTCCTCCTCTGCGCAGCCGCGGAGCTGGCCAGACCACAAGAATGCGAAAGGTCCGACCGTCATTACCATAGAAGAGGCCGACGAACAAGCTCCTTCGGGACATGGTCACGCAAACGCCTTAGCAAAAGGCCGTTCTGTCAAGAACCCAACGTCCTCGCGACGGATGCCTTTTCAGGGCAAGCTACCTCAAAGGCTACGCAATGGACTTGCTTCCGTCAAAGCACTTCACAACCACTTCTTCGGTCCTGCAGAGCTACCGCCGACCGTTGACGGCAGACACGTTCAAGTCAATATCAGCTCTAGTGATGGTCCGGTGGACGAGCGTACGGGTAAGCCTTACATCACAAACAGAATCCGTTCTTGCAAGTATACTCTGTGGAATTTCTTCCCGAAGCAGCTAGTAGCTCAGTTTTCGAAGCTCGCCAATTTCTACTTCCTGATAGTGGCCATTCTGCAGATGATTCCTGGTCTATCGACTACGGGTACATACACCACCATTATACCGCTCCTCATATTCATCAGTATATCCATGGCTAAAGAAGGTTATGAGGATATTCGTCGTAATAGGCTTGACAAGGAAGAGAACGAACGAATGACCTCGGTTCTGAACAGAGCTGCCCTACAAATCGAGTCAAAGGATTCCGACACCTCAGACGTCCTCGGGAGCAAGACCACGGCTTGGACCAAAACTAAATGGCGAGACGTAAAGGTTGGTGACGTAGTGCTGCTGGAACGTGATGCTGCTGTCCCTGCAGATATTGTCCTTCTGCACTCTTCCGGCGCTGAGGGAGCCGCCTACATCGAAACGAAAAGCTTAGATGGCGAAACCAACCTGAAAAGCAAGAAGCCTTTGAGTATCATATCTCAGCGTTGCAAATCCGAAGCTGAAATAGCTCAACTGCAAGCAGACTTCGTGGTAGAAGATCCCAATCTGGACCTTTACAAATTTGATGGCAGAGTCTCCCTTGCCAATCAAATAATGCCCCTAACATCCAGTGAGGTCATCTATCGAGGCAGTATTGTTAGGAACACGCCAGCTGCCGTGGGATTAATTGTCTACTCGGGCGAGGAATGCAAAATTAGGATGAATGCCAACAAAAACCCCAGGGTCAAGGCTCCCACCCTTCAGCATAAGGTAAACCGCGTCGTAATTTTGGTGGCTTGCCTTGTTCTCTTCGTCGCTATCGTGGAGAGTGTGGGCTACGTTTTTTGGAAGCGTACCACTGAAAATAAGTCCTGGTATCTCGACGCCGCAGACGTGCCTTTCGGCCACATCTTGACCTCATTCATTATCATGTTCAACACTATGCTGCCCCTAAGCTTGTATGTGAGTCTTGAGATTGTGAAAGTGGCGCAGATGTTCATGATGAACGACATTGATATGTATGACGCCGAATCTGATATACCAATGGAACCAAAGACGAGCACTCTGAATGAAGAGCTGGGACAGGTCAACTATATCTTTTCGGACAAGACTGGCACATTGACGAACAATTCCATGAAGTTCAGGAAGATAAGTATTGCTGGTACAGCCTGGCTGCACGACCATGACCTGCTGGAAGATGGCGAAGGCCCCACGAAATTACGGCACAAAAAGCGAAATACGAAAGGCAAGCAAAAGCAAAGCAGAAGGAAGCATAGGCGAGGAGAGTCAGCGTCACCTTTGGTTCATGATGGTTCTTCTCAAGCGCAAGCTGGTGCGACTGCAGACGGAGGACAAAGCTTGGCGTACTCACGCACTGGGAGAACCGATGATCTTCTCGAGTACATTTATCGTCGTCCTCAAAGCATCTTTGCGAAAAAGGTTCGCTGGTTTATCCTCGCTCTAGCCTTGTGTCATACCTGTATACCAGAGAAGGATGACGAAGGTGAGATAAGCTTTCAAGCTTCGAGTCCCGATGAGCTCGCATTAGTCACAGCCGCCTCAGATTTGGGTTTCGTGGTGACAGATCGCCGGTCCAACACCATAACCATCAAGACCTATCCTAATGGAGACAGTGAAGAGCCCATCTTCGAGACTTACCAAGTTTTAGACGTAATCGAGTTCAGTAGTGCACGAAAGCGCATGTCTGTTGTGATACGACTTCCCGACGGCAGAATTTGCCTTTTCTCGAAAGGTGCTGACACAACCATTCGAATGCTACTTCGTCAACGAGACATGGCAGCCATGTATGTGGAGGACATCCGTACGAAGTCTGAAGCAAGAAAGAGCATAGAAGCACAGTCAGCACTGCGGCAGCGCAGTGTCCAGCTGAGCAGGAAGTCGCTATCTGCTCCGTCGAGAGCAAGTGCAATCGGACGGCAGAGCAGTGTGTCATCGGGACGGAAACAATCAATGCGCGAGAGCGTCGACCTTTGGCTCAGGGAGCGCGAAGCCGGAGCTGCGACACCACGGCCAAGTAGTTTGCATTACACCCCTCGGCAGTCTCAAAGCATTGCTCCGCACTCGACCGACGCAGCGCGTGTCTCTGCCGACAGCCGGCGAAACTCTTTCGAGGATGAGGATCTCGATGGTCTGGTTGATGAAACCATCGTCATCAGCGACCAAGCAGTGTTTCAGAGGTGCTTCAACCACATCGAGGACTTTGCGACCGAGGGTTTGAGGACCTTGGTATATGGCCACCGATTCATTCAGGAAGATGATTACCTTAAGTGGAAGGAAAGCTATCATGTAGCAGCTACCAGTGTGACAGATCGACAAGCAAAGATCGAGAAGGCGGCTGAGGGTATCGAGCAGCAACTCGAGCTCACTGGTGCAACAGCAATCGAAGATAAACTACAGGCTGGTGTGCCTGATGCTATCGAGCGTTTCCGACGTGCAGGAATCAAGATGTGGATGTTGACAGGCGACAAGCGAGAGACTGCCATCAACATTGGCCATTCATGCCATCTGATCAAGCACTATTCAAATGTGATGGTGCTCGACCACGAATCAGGGAGACTTTCAGAACGCATCGCGGATTGCGTAAGAGAAATTCAGACAGGTGGGCACGCCCATTCAGTTCTAGTCATCGATGGGCAAACACTCACAGTGATCGACTGTGATCCAGCGGCGAAAGCACTCTTCACAGACCTTGCAATATCGGCTGACTCTGTTGTCTGCTGTCGAGCTTCGCCTAGTCAGAAAGCAGGTCTCGTCAGAACAATTAGAACGACGGTCAAGGGCTCCGTAACCCTTGCCATTGGGGATGGCGCAAATGACATCGCTATGATTCAAGAGGCTCACTTGGGCATCGGTATTGCAGGTAAGGAGGGACTCCAAGCGGCAAGGACTTCTGACTACTCCATAGCTCAGTTTCGCTTTCTTCTCAAGCTGCTATTAGTTCATGGTCGATGGAATTATGTCCGAGTATGCAAGTACACACTCGGCACCTTTTGGAAAGAGATGATCTTTTACCTGGTGCAAGCGACCTATCAGCGATGGAATGGGTATACTGGAACTAGTCTTTACGAACCGTGGAGCTTGAGTATGTTCAACACGCTGTTTACCAGTTTGCCTGTCATCTTCATGGGCATCTTCGAAAAGGACCTGGCACCTGCTACGTTGCTAGCCATTCCAGAGCTTTATTCGCTCGGGCAGCAGAATCGAGGCTTCAACATTGCGCTCTACGCAATCTGGGCGGTCATTGGTGCACTGGAGTCTATGATGGTGTACTTCATCGTGTGGGGTATTTATGGCGAAGCTCTTTTCACGCGGGACAATCAGCTATTTGCAATGGGCGTTTTAGCATACACGGCTTGCGTCACGATCATCTCGCTGAAGCTCCAGGTCTTCGAGCTACACAACAAGAGCATCATGGCAGGCCTCGCTATATTCCTGTCACTTGGTGGTTGGTGGCTATGGAACCTGATGCTTTCGGAAATCGGCGACTCATCCAATAATATCTACTTCGTAAGGGGTGGTCTGATGCACGCCTTCGGCAGGAACCCACTCTGGTGGTTGACGCTGATCTTGATCGTCCTGACAGTCAGCGTGTTTGAGGTCTGTATGAAAGCCGTCAAGACGACGTTGTTCCCGAACGATGTCGAGATATTCCAAGTGTACGAACGCGACATTGACGTCAAGAAGCGCTTCGAGGAATCCGCAGCAGCTCTCTTGCAGCAGGGCTGGAACAAGGGTACGAAGAAGTCGAGCCTCGAAATTGCAAGAGAAGCAGAAGAACAAGCAAAGCGCGAAGCAGAAGTGCAGAATATCCTTGATCGGCCGCGAACCATGGATACATTTGCTAAAGAGGTGCCACTCATGGGTCTCAGGAAACGTCAGTCGTGGGCGCCAGTGGATTCAGAAATGGTACCGACCCAGCAGGAAGTTACGCCTTCGCCTATGAGGGGTTCGGTGGATGCTGGTGAATTATTTTCCACCGGGTATGGCATGGTGAGGAAGGATTCTCTACAGTGATATATATCTGAAGACTTATGACAATGGAAATGATGGCGAGAATTACCTAAGTACTAGTGGATGCATCCAACTTGAGAACTTGAGTACTGTTTGTATCTACGCCTGTCTCGAGCTCTCACTTTTCTCTGAGCCTTGGCTGCCTTGTCTGCCTCGCTCGCATCGTCCATGGGGCCGATTGCTCCGAGTTCTGCACCGAGGTATGTGCGCTGCAGAAAAGCTGACGAAATCGGCATTGACCTTCCTTGCCATCCTGGTTGGTTTTCAAACGTGGCTTGCAGCAATGCGGGTTTCGTGGCAGCTCTACGGATTTTACCGGGCGACAAGTTCGTGGACTACATGCTTGACGAGGTTTGTGATAAAACTAGCCGCAAGCAATTTCCCGCGCTTGAAGAAATCGCGCAACAATCGCTGCTCAACATCCCATATGCTCCTTGGTTGTGAAGTATGTGCTTTGAGCTGCCATATATATATCTGTAGGACGAGGTCACGCACATTCCTCAGCCCTGATCGAAACTGCGGTATCAGATGATTCCTCGGCACAGAAGATCGATCTGATTACGAAGGCTTTCTTTTGAACTCACAGCTATCAATACTGATGACGAGTCGAGGGGCATTGTGTGACAAGACAGAACCTCCCCTAGCATGTGCGCGGAGAATTTTCTGCTGATCAAAAGATCAAAGGTCTTGCAAATCGCCGCAGGCTTTCTGTATGGACAGAGTCTCCGCATCGTGCGACACAGGGATTATGGTGCAACCAAAACATTCAAAAACAACCAAAGACGTGGCACACCACTGCAGCGGTTACCTACTTATTCTGGGCCTGTGCCGATTGTACCTGCGCTGGCGCAAAAGCTTCTCCGTGCTTTTGCAGGACAACCAATCACACGATAGCATACTGCTGCCTCACACAGGCTGTTCCTGATTCGACTCAGAACAGTTTGGCGTTTATGCAGTATTCCCTGTTAGCGTGTGCTGCTGTGTCACTTCGAAACTGTGTCGCGATTTTGCGACATGCCCGCGATATCGCGTTATTTTGGTTTACCTGCTATTGCCGAGATGCTCTTAGGCGCTCTTGCAGCCATGATAATTACTCCAGTCCATCGGTCTGCGAGATTCTTGTTCCTGGCGGTACGGAGCGAGGCTTCTTGACTTGCAAAGATTCACACCCATGCTGTCGAGGTGTAGCCAGAGACTTACATGATCCCATTCCACAGACCACCACGTACCTACATGCATGCAGGAAATCTAGTCACTTGTGTGCTAGTGTAGTGGACCTAGTCTTACTCTGTTTAGTATTGCCAAGACGATGTTGGGTCAAGGTTTACGAAGGTACTTCAAGCATATCCAGTCCTCTTCAGGAGAACATCGGTACAACTGCCGAGCCCAGGTCTTGAGCGGCTACTAGCCTTCACGGACTCCTAACTAACGCATTAGCCACGAGCATATACCTCTAAGATACGCGCGTAGGAAACAAAATCTCTCGCCTCCGCAAACGGGGGACCGCCCTGCTATACTGTAGGTACAGTTTGAGACTCGTAACATGGCTCTGAGTTCGGATGAATGTCAACAGACTTTAGCGAGCATGTCATCATCACCGTCGCGTCAGGATGGGTCTGCAGGATCGAACGCTATGATTGAGCCAATCAGCCCGCAAAAGCATTGCCTTGAGTCCTTGCGTGTATGCATTCGCCGGCCAGACATGTTCAGTGACCGATGAACAATGTCCCTAACCTCCTTTACGAAGTCTGAAAGATCTGCCCCGATGGACCTACAGTAACATCTTGCGTTCGATTGGTCTTGTCGTACTTTGCGCCCTGCAGAATCTCGCACCAGGGCAAGAACAATCAAAATCTGGAATTCTCGAACAAGCATTAAGTATTCTACGACGCATCGTCATTCGCTGAAAGACACGAACAGTGGTTTGCAGCCTAACGTTTGCTTCTTCGAGCTTGAGACAACACCGTAGAAGCACTGTCTTGGCAGTCTCACGATAGCTTGCATGGATCGTCACGAGTCTACCATATGTCCATAGTTTGAAAGGTCTGCAGACAAGCACTGCCATGCTCCGGTGCCGGTCCACGTAGATTCACAGTCTGGAGATGGAAACATTGCCAGCGAACTCATGCATGTCTCACAAAGCTATGGCTACAGCCAGGTGCAGCATGGCCTTGTAAAGCAGACGGACAAGGGCATCGACGGGAACCTGATGCTGCTCGAGAAGGCAGACTCCTAATTTGGAGTCGGAGAGCGGACACGTCCTCCCTGAGCAGGAAAGACGTTAACCGTTACCGACCTAGCCTTCCTTGCACTGCATGGTCTAGCACATGCACAAAGTTCTCAACTCGTGGAAAGCTTACCATGACGATAAGGAGTCGAAGTGCGAGACGAGCAAGCTTTCGAGGACACTCCAGTTCAAAAGCTAAGAACCAGAAGAGGTCAAGACGGAAACAACTGGCGTTGACCCACAGCACTAGCACTAGTAGCCGATCCAAAACCACGCTTACTGGCATACTCCTCGCATCCACGGTTCCATTGCTACTGAAGCCGCCTTACTGCTTTGCGATACGCTTTGGCACTCTCCATGCCTCTGATTCGTCCGAGTTTGACACTGCCGGTGGTCTCTGTTCGGTGCGGTCACTCTATCGATGCGCGCTCTGGCACCTGCACCTGCCCAGGGTGCCCACAGGCTCTCACTTGGCCCTCTTTGCGAGTCTATTCCACCCCTTCCTGCCGATTCACCCTCTTCTCGTCGTCTGCTCCATGCCTCCTGCCTTT
>Ga0066648_10000466_pt1 | contig 28126 bp, 22 predicted proteins | sample CryGeyCG12114_NA_FD_59537 | JGI IMG/M metagenome (GOLD analysis project Ga0066648, IMG submission 59537) | Groundwater microbial communities from aquifer - Crystal Geyser CG19_WC_8/21/14_NA | ecosystem: Environmental > Aquatic > Deep subsurface > Groundwater | place: USA: Utah: Grand County... | reverse complement strand
TTGGCGCAGTTGGCTGCCGACATGGTCATAGCGCCCGCCAAGCCGTGCCGCTTAATTGGCCCGCTGGTCGAGGGCTAGACTCGATTCGTCGCCGCAGCTGCGATCAACTGCGGCCGCCAGTGCCACGAGGCCGAGGGCCACACCAGGTTCACCATCGAGCAGCAACCCTGGCCACTACCCTCACATCGCGACCAACAGCTGCATCGACATGCCTCCCGCCGTAATACCACCTGGTGCTCAGAGCAGAGGACCGCGATGGGTCGATAAAAGTAATCCAGCCGTACTGCCTGCCTGCATCACATGCTAATCGTGTTACAGTGACTATGGGCGCCCTCATGGGTGGCAGTAGGCTGCATATCCTCCACTTGTTCATCGTAATGCTGATCATCTATAAGCTGTCGGAAGTATCATGGGTTTCATATACGGTGAGCAAGACCAGGAAGGTGCGAGGCGTGTGGGCTGACAGCGGCAGGCACGGTCACCATATTCCAGTATGGAGCAGGTACAGCTGGTGTTTTCCGAACATTGGGAAAGTACATGGGCGCTTCGGGTGGCATGTTCGCGTACGATCCTAGCCCCTGCTAAGCATTTGGACCGGCTGACTGACGTCGCTGCAGTGTCTTCATGGGCATCGGTAGTGTCATACGGCATGACTCTGAACACAGGGCCCTACAAATGTGGCAAGCTCAATACCAGCACGGAAGACCTTTCCTGCACCAAAGACCCGACCTCCTGCAGCTCAGAAGATAGGCTTGGCTCAAGAGGTAGCATTGTCCCAACATCTGTATACAATGAAGAGATGGAGTTCTCGCGATATACGAGTCCCATGATTGACACCATTCACGATACCCACAAAAAGCTCAATATCAATTCCTACCTATTTCATTGTTGACTGTATCTTGCACATTACTACACACCAGGCCTGCCTTGCATCCCACCTTCCTTTACATCTCCCTCCAGTGGCTCCTTCCTCACGAAACCCCGCCCATCGTCGGCACCACTCCACCTGTCACCAACACTTGCGTCACCCGGTACACTTGCGTTGCAGCCTCTTTGGTCGATTGACTGATCCAGCTCGCTATGCTCAGAGTCGTTGCATTCCCCGTCCGTGCGTACTCGTATGAATTCAAGTACGCTTTGCCTGCTCGCACACTGAGCACCGGAGAGGGTGACAGAACGGCCCAGTTCCGGGAGATGGCCAACACGGACAATGTGACCAGGAGAAGTGAGACCAGTGGTCGGTTGACCCATCGAAGGCCACGTACGTTTCCTGACAGATTATAGAAGATTCCGAGAGTCTGACAAGCCCACTTGAGGCAGTGCAGGCTGAAGCTGACGGTGAAAGCAAGAACAACCTCAGATACGTTGGTGCTCATGCCAAACGTGAGCCACGAGCAATGCCGGAGGCCCATCGTCAACCCCAACACGAGCACCGGCTCAAGCACTTCGTTAACCACATCCCTGCAGATTGGCGCAAGGTAGCCATGAATGAACGCCATAGGGTCCCTGCGGAGGCCATTCCAATCCTTGAACAGTGGCTCCTCTTGCTGCGCTGCTCGGATCCCCGTGTTGCTCAGTGTCCTGCCGATCGCTTCGAACGAATCAATCAGCCCAGAGATCGTCAATGTATAGACGCCTAGGATGCAGAAACACTCCCATGGTGCCGATCGGAGATAGATCAGAATCAGCTCGTATCCACTCCGATCATTGCAAATGGGGCCGGCAGAACACAGGATGGATGCGAGGAGCTTGATGGTGAGGCCGAAGGAGACATAACACCGGGCCTGCTTAAAATAGCGCATTGCTTCACCAAACTGCTCCCAGAATATGAAGAGCAGCATCCAGAGCCACTGTATCCATTCTCGAGGTAGGTCCTCCTCAGCGCCTGGATCATCCGAGTCACCTGGATGCGGGGCTTGGCCTTGGCCTTCAAGTAGTGTTGTTGGGGGCTCGTTTGGCATGCGAGCAGGCTGTGGTGTGGGACGCCGGCTGGGAGCACGAGAAGTTCGGCGGATGGCCTGAAACAGGGGACTAGCACTGGGTTGCCGTACTGCGCGTCTATCGTCTGGTATCGAGTCGTTGTCGGTGAAGTCTTCATCACTCGAAGCATCGACGCTCACGCCCGACCATCTGCGGCTTGTAGGATTGTCTACATCTGGCGATGATCGTCCGTCAGAAAGCAGAGAAGACGTGTTCCTGCGTCTGCTCGCGTCGGGCGAACCAACGCGCAGAGAGGTACTTCGACTGGCCTCACGCCTCGGGGAAGGCATGTCTTCGCCAAAGTTCTCGAGACCTTGCCCAATCCATCGAGGGCGTTCTATGGATGGCAACGCAACATCAGCATCGGCCAGGATGTCCTCGTCGCCGTCGTCTTCTTCTCCAATCGCCCACAAGTCTGCATTGAACGACGCTGCCACGGAGGGACGAGCTCCCTGGCCACTTTCTCTCCTCTCGTTGCTGGCAATACTCGCTCTTCGAGACGGTGTCCGAGCGGCTCTTAGGATCCTCTCCGGATCGTCGAGTGTGTCTTCCAGCAGAGCAGCCCTTGTCCTGGTGCGCCGGCCTGTCGTTGCTGGTGGCATCGTTTGCGTGGTGTTCGCTGCAGGTGTCGATGGCATTGGCTGGGAAATGGTGGTCTGCGCGTGTACTGATAGACTCTCGGCGGCATCTGGAGTTGGTGTCTTTGCTGGCCTGCCTCTACCTCTGCCGGTTCCAGAGCCACCAGTGGACCCATTTTTCTTAGGAGGCATATTTGCGACTCGTTAGGTCGGTTGTTGATTATCTGCACTGCAAGGAGTCGTAGCACAGTATCTGACTTGAGTTGAATGAGAGGATGAGACCGCAAGAAATGATGCGGTCGATCGCAACGCGAAGTCATACTTCAGCTAACGTTTGCGGTCAACAATCCACCACACCTGAGCTCCTTTGTTCTATCTGCGTCCTTCCGCAAGCGCACCGGTTCCTTGAGTACCAAAGCGTTCCGAGCCTGCGTGCACCTGCTTCGATCTAGCCTGGTAGAGACTCCATACGGCCCCGGCCATGTCTCGTCTCATACTAGTATGCGAAGCTCTACCCGTAGTGCCGCATTCCTGACCGAGCAATTCAAGCATTTCTGCACTGAGCACTGACCACACACACAATCCCAACTTCATCCGGGTGCTCTGGCCTGCAATCCTGGGACTAGACGCTAGTATAATGCATGCTCAGAACGTGAGATCTTAGAATAGTCTATTTCACAAGCTAACAATGTAATGGCGGAATAACCTCGAGCAATCAGCGGCTACTGTAAGTCCACCATAAATCACTTGTCCTGGTACATGCTTCCCGCATACACGCTCCCCTGATACGGGGTTCCCGAGTGAACGCTTCCGTTATAGTTTCCTTGAAAGCCGGTCCCGGGATACACGTTGCCCTGATACCCGTTCGGGGCGTACACATTGCTGCCGTGGAACCCGTTGACCTGGTAGCCGCCGAACGGGCTCGCGCCCGAATTCATCAGCGGCGCCGAACTCGGGCCTCTCGCGTGGCCCTGCGAGCCCACCACGCTCCTCACTCTGAGATTCTCCATCTCGCCGGCCGCAACGGCCTGCGTGCGGTTGCCCGTGCCCGTCCCCGTGTGGCTCATCTTCGCCTTGATGCGGCCGCGGAACTCGGGGTACAGGATGCCGACGAGGATGTAGATGGCCCATGTGACGAGCGCCGTGGCCGCGTACACGATGCGCGGCCAGGTCTCGGCGACGGCGTTGTGGAAGCTGGCGGCGAACAGGAAGCCGAGGCCGCCCTGGACGGCGCCGGCGATGAGCAGGGTGCGGCCCAGCCAGAGGTGGATGTGGGCGGTGATGATCATGCGCGGGTGGGCGTGGTAGAATTTGTGGTTGAGGATCTCGGTGGCGGGTTGGACGGCGAGGAGGCCGAGGAGGATGAGTCCGATAATGGGGTGGTAGTAGTTTAGCTGTGGATTTCAGTTAGAATTCGTCTTGAGGTTGGGTAGGATAAGGGCAGGGAGTGGTGGTTCGTTTGTTCGTTTGGTTGTTTATTCAGTCATACCTGGTCTATTTCTTTCGCCATCCAGATGCCCATCCCTGCGGCGCCGACGTTGAGCCAGAAGCCGATCATTTGCATGACTGCGTGAACCCAGACGAAACGTGAGTCTCGCATGACTCGCGGGATGATGCCTCCCATGGGGAGGATGATGAGCCACACTGTGGACATTACTACGGCGTGGGCGATGCGTACTTTGCTGTAGTGGCTGGACACATAGTCGTGAGGGTCGTAGTTGTCGATGTCGTCTGCTGTGCCGGCGAAGGAGGAGGATTTTGTATTTTGTCTTGCCGCGAGGCCTTGGGCCTCTTCGATAGGTGTGCAGGATGCTGGCGTACGCGTTAGTGGTGATTGTGACTGAGAGCATAGGTTCATCTACCAAGCTGGATCAGTAGCACTGCTGCTGCCAGGGATGTTACCCTTGCCATTCTCTCGGTCACACGAGTCCTCGGCTTGCAATACGTGGCAATATCACAAGATCATAATGCGTGAGACTGGCTTCTCGAAATCGAATTGAGTAAATGTGCGAGCGTGCTATTCTTGCAGTCCACCAGGTCTGAACAAAGAAGTGCACGCTGGCCAGAACGATGCAATCCTTTCACCCTTGTGCTTTCGGTGAAGCCTCCGCATGCGCCCACCAATCGCGGTAGTCAACAACATTCTTGAGCGACCGTGCGTGCTCGGCTGCAAAGACAACTGCATGACTCCGAATACATTCTTCCAGGTCACAGCCCACATGCTCTCGCTGTGCCCTTGCGACGCTCATGCTGCCTTCCTCTACGGCTTGTACAGCGCGTACGAATGCTCCTGCCAGGCCCCAGTCTCCTCCACCGTGCGACTTTTCAATTTCTGGATTCTGCTTGGGGATGATGTGTTCTTTGGTCTGTTGATCATGGAAGGTGTAGACAGAGATGGTCTTGGAGTCGTAGCTGATCTCGCCATTCGAGCCATATACTCGGCCACGCCGGTTACATTGCGCCTGTGTAGGGTAAGTCATATGGAACAAAGCCTGCTTAGGGCCTCTGCCGAGCGTTTCACTGTCCAACGCATCCTCTTCCCAAGTCATAGTAACAAGTTGCTCATCGACAACATCATTGTCTGACTCGTATACGCACCGCCCGTACCAACCTCGACTGGAAATGTCCTCGTCTGGGGTGTCGACAGTGTAGTCTTCTTTCAGCTTGTTCATGAGAGACTCTTCTGCTCTGTCCCAGCCCGAGTTCTTGACAATGTCTTCAATCTCCGGTACCACTATTTTGACTGGCCATCCTGTGTCTCTCGCTTGACGTAGGAACTTGTCGCGGTAGATCTTCTTCGCAGAGTAGACGCAGTCGGTCTCAGCTGCGCAATTCGTGCAGTTTGTGGCCTGGCCAGCTTTCTTCGGCTTGCGAGCCCGGCGGAAGTGCGAAAGATGACCACTGCTGGTGATTGTACTTGGAAGGTGAGGACGGTCGCCTGTCAGTTCACTGGGTGAGCAGAGGAGCCACAGCAGAAAGTCAATATCGTGGCACGATTTTGTAAGCAAGGAGCCAACGCCTTCAGGTGTTGCCCGGCGCCAATTTCCACGGACGTACGAGTGCGAGAAGTGCCACCACCCTATTGGTTCTGTGTGCTCGATTGAGACGATCTCGCCAATGGCTCGCTGATTGACAAGCAGGTCCCGAAGCAGGATGTTGTGGGGTGAGTAGCGTAGGACATGGCCTATGGAAAAGACCTTTGGCGGATAGGATGCCAGCGTCCGGGATATGGAGAGACAATCAGACATCGACAGAGCTAGAGGCTTCTCACACATGATGTGGAGATTCAAGGGCGCGAGAGCGCGTATGATGGGGGCATGTGTTTCGTCCAGCGTGCAGATGAAGACGCCTGTAATAGGCGGCGGCGATGCATCTTGAGCTGTTGTTTCTGCTCGACGTTGTAGCTCCCATTCAATGAAATCTTGCCAGTCAGAGAAGGCTTGATCGTCACGAGGTTGGTCGTTGTGCCAAATATATGCTTGACCGAAGTCTTGGAGTTTGAACGCATCTGGCTCAGCTACAGCAGCAATGAGGCCGTCGGTCGAGGCGGTTACTGCTCTTGCGTAAGCATGTCCCCGCGAGCCCGCTCCTATGACAAGAAACCGGGGACCCTTTGTCTCTGGCACGGCCACAGAACCCATAGTCGTTCGTGTGAGACAGAGTCACGTTCACGAAGAGCAAAATACCATTATGAGGACGAGCAAAGTGAGTTGATACGCGTAGTGCCTGATTGGCGCCTACGTTAGTTTGTAGGTAGGCACTCCAAAGTCCGCGGCCAGGCGTGTTATGGTGCACGGGTTTATGCCAACATAGTACTGGTGTGATGCCTACCTACTCGAGAGTACATTCAAGGACGATAAGGAGAAGTTTTAAGACTTAATTTGGACATAGATCAATTAGAGGGCTCCAAGATTCTTTACATGTCAATCCTGGCTCTAACAGCAACCACTGTCGCGTCGCATCACGCCACGCAATGATCCTGAAGCGCCAAACTAGAAACAAAAAGACAGATCGAGTTATCTAGTCAACGAAAATCTGAGCACCAGACTCTTCCAGGGCGGAGCTCTCGTCGTACCACTTCTCGATCTTCTCGGCCATGCCAGGTCGGACTACGCAATCCATCTGGAATGGCATAGGACCACCGATAAGGTTGGCTGTGAAATCATAGCTTGGTGGCGGCACTTCATTGCCAGCAGCGTCTTTGATGGGTTTCAGGTTGAAGCAGTTGACAATGGTGCCGCAAGCGACGAGCAGTTCAGCTTCCGTGAGTTCAATCCCTGGGCACATTCGTCGGCCCATACCAAAGTGGTGGGAGCCCATGAGTCTGGGGTGCTCAGTAAGGGGCTCCTTGTATGTGGGCCATTCCTTGTCCATCCATCTCTCAGGACGGAAGTTTTCTGGGTCTGGATACACTTCCGGGTCTCTAGCCAGCGCTAGATCACAGGCGTGAACGATAGCGCCCTTGGGAATGAAGTAACCATTCCACTCGTCGTCCTCCTCGAGAAGTCTCGGGACACCAAGAGGTACAGGTGGTCGCCATCTGAGAGTTTCTCGGATGACGGCTCGCAGCAGGACGAGGTTTGGCGAGTCGGTCACCTCTATGACGCGGTCGGTACCGACCACTCTTGTGACTTCTTCTCGAACCTTCTCTTGCCATTCTGGATGGAGGACCATGGTGAGCAGGAAAGCGTACAGAGGACCACCAATTGTGAAGATCGCAACAGTGACTAACATGCCAATGGCATATGCGGCCTCGTGATCATCAAAGTTCCATGGTTGGCCTTCGACGGCCTTGCGTTCAAAATATGTTCGTGCGTAGCTGACTGGTGCAGCAGTGCCCATTGCCATTTCCCTTTTGACTTGATCGAGCAGACCCTTCCATAGCTTCTCTTCCTTCTCTCGTCTTTGTCGGACCGCGCGGATTGAAGGGTTCATGAACTCGGGGATCTTTCCGAGAAGTGGCAACAGGTTGGTGATCGGGCCGGAAGGAGAGATTTGAGGGATGAACTCACCAGCGTTCTTGCAGTGGGCCGCCGCTGATGAAGGAGATCCATAGCCCATGCGGGCTGCGACTCGTCCGCAGTATCGGTCAGTAAGAGCGAAGTGGTCGCTGGGATCCTTGAGCAGCTTGTACACAAATCGCTTGACTTCGTGTGAGACAAAGCCGTAGTATTGCTTGTTGTAAGCTGCAGACAAGACAGTATGGGCAAACTTTCGCTGCTGGTTCCAATGCTCGTCTCTTTGCATGAGAGGTAGGTACTGGTGTTGGGAGTTGCTTCCTGGGACAGCAGGCACCTCTGGCCGGGAGGAGTAAATCTTTGCTTTCTTGATCAAGAACTCTTTCGCCAGCTCCTGCTTTCCAATCCAAACGTGCATTTCACCGCAAATTGTAGAGGCGGCAATGCCTCCATACTTTGGGTCTTCAAGAATCTTCCGCCATGCGAACCACGGGCCGTCGGGGGGGATATCGTGGACTCTTCCTAGCCAAGGTAGGGTGCTAAGGGGACCAGGCATGCGCTTTAGTCCTTTGGGAGGAGCATCGTGGATGAAGAAGTAATGGAATACTTGCCAGCCGACTGTAAGCAAGAAGATAGCGCTACCAATCAACCACTTGTAGCTGCCGATTGTGGTGATTACGCTCTGCTGCTTCTCGAAAAGAGCGTCAGCATCGGAGGCGTTGTTGCTAACAAACGAGTTGAGCTGGGTCATGATGACCGACGGCTTAACTGAAGCTGCCATGATTGTTGGATGCACCTTTGCAGAAAGCCAACAACACAGCAGAATGAACGACTGTATATGGTGTGCGGTGGGAAAGTCAAGGACGATCGATACCGCCCAGGGGTAAGCCGGGTAATAATGAAATCCACACCCTTGCACGGAGCGGCAAAATGGTGCTACTACTTACGGTAGTCTGAAAGTATTTTGGGATGGAGCACAGCCTGGTGCAGCGAAAGGAATCACACTCCGTAACAGCACCGTCATGGCAAATACACAGTTCACTCAGGGATGGCGACAATCGAGCAAAATGGTGCCTTAAAGGCTCTGTTAGAGCTAGACAAGCCACAAATGGATCTGTCGGAAAGTCATAAACGAGCATAACGATTGGGCTTTCTCTTGAGCTCAAGAAGTCTGTGACGCTCTTGTAGGTGGCTGGAGATGGTAACAATCCTGTATCACCATAATTCCAATCTCTTGTGGATGTGCCTAAGCAAAAGCCGAGCTAGTGTAGGCTTTACGGTCAGCGCTAACGGGAGGCCTGACTCCAAGCAGTAACTGTATGGCCATTTTTGTAGCTTACGTCCAATTTTGGAACAGTCATAGCAAGAAATCCGGAGGCTTCGAAGATTGGGTCGGGGTCAACGCCACCCAGCGCTGACAGTGATTTTCTTACTGCTTGGCTTCCCTCAGGCTATTTTGGTTGAGCATTGAAGCCTCCATGGTCTAACACGAAACCACGGATACCTTTTCGACATAAGCGACAGACATCGACGCAACGTGCAGCACGTCTCGTCGCCATGGTGGATAATGCTGACATCGTTTCCGAAGTACTGAGAATCGATTTCTCGATGACGGTGATGAAGAGCAAGCGCGTTGCTGCAAGGCTGGAATCCATGTAAGACTCGTTGGAGAGAAAACAGACGAACCAAGGAGTTCGATTACTACAGAGTTTGGCCGGGTTGAATCGCAGCTAGACCAATCTGGTCACCAAGTCCGGCCGCTAACTTGCGCTGCCAATGATCGAACCGGGTCCCCACTCCAAATGCGCACCATCTATTGGCAACCAACTGTCCAATGCATGATGCTGATATGAAGGCAGTCCCGTCAGCCAGCATCCAACAGCTTGGCGCGGCTCGTTGAACGTATTGTTCTCGAAACGAGCTGCGTGCATACCTAGGGAAGGAGGTTCGACGGAGACGCCGTAACAAACGCGAAGCATCAAGTTTGATTGCGATCAAGAGAACTGTACTCTAGCGCAGTATTCTGAAGCGAACGGCGCTCTAGGCAAGAAGATTGGCATGTTTGATCTGTCCTGAAAACTGCCACCGAATTATTCGAAGACTATGCAACCGTTTCCAACCACATCCGATCTGGTGGATCTGCAGCTTCCTGTCTTAATGCAGTAGTTGGTTGTCCGAGAGCTTCTCCAGGTTGGACTTCGCCTTGAAGAATGATGCGAGAGCCGATGGTCTTTTTGACGCCTCGAGGCCTCGCTCGCCATCATTGTGCACGTGACTCTTGTGCACTATTCTACCTTCTCTGCTGCGAACCTGCAACAGCTTTGCTTGTATAGCAATCGCCACTGGACTTTTCTGCCAAAAGCACAGTGCCGCCACGAGGTCGACGACGTGAGTCAAGCCCTTGTGTCATCATATCTGCAACCACGAAAGCAAAACCGAGTGACCAGATCCAATAGGTTCGAAGCCGCAGCTGGTAGGTTGAAGCCATTTCTAAGACCATGATGCATCTTGTTATGGCTTTGTAGAGACAGTGCGGGGAGGCTCTCCTTGTCGAGGCAAGCGGCCATGTCGAAGTTCCGCTGGATGCCATTTTCGTGCTTGCGTTCTTGCCCTCTGAGGACCGCCGTACCTGCTTGATCGTTTCTAGCCGACAGCATCAACGCTGGCTTAGACTACTAGGTACTTGCGTCCATCGTGCATAGCAATCAGCATCACCTCAAGCTGCAACCCAACACGGCCGACATTGAGGCCATTCGCACATTTGTGTCGAGCTTCGACTTGCATCGGTCATCGCAGCTCGGCTTCAGGTGTGACCCAAGGTTTGAGTCTCAACAGCGATTGATCTTCGGCCCCTGGTCATGGACATGAACACCCTGTATGTCTATAAGTAGTTGTGTAAGGAAATATGTACGGTATCGTTGTCCGGAATTTACCTCGAGTCCAGAAGTCAATCCGAGACGGCATGAGAGCAATTTCAACTATGAGGCGACAAAGAGCAGCATTCTGGCGAGGCGGTACCTCCAATGGTGTCATGATCTCGAGCTCAAATCTGCCCCAATGGCAAACAATTACATCGCGCTACCCTGATGGCAAGCTTGATTTGAAAGACTGCGCCCAGATTTTAGAGCCCTTGTATCGAAGCATTCTGGGCTCACCTGATCCTTATGGTAGGCAACTCAACGGAATGGGAGGAGGCTTGTCATCATTAAGTAAAGCCGTCATCGTCGATAAGTCAACTCTACCTGGCTGCGATTTAGATTATTTGTTCATTCAGATCGGAAGTGAGTCTCATTCTTCCACAACCCTTTAGCACACGTGCTTGCTTGGGTCCAAACCACCCACTACGCTGTGCCTTCCATCTGAGTTTTTGCAAAGCTGAAGCTTGCTTGCTGACGTTTTCACACAAGTCCGGGACGGCAAGTTGGATCTAGCAGGCAACTGCGGGAACATGACGGCGGCTGTTGGTCCTTTTGGCATTGATGAGCAACTCGTGGATCCTAGAAGCCAGCTGACCACACCCATGTCTGCGGAGGGTACGAAGTCTCTTGGTCACTCGACATCAGCAGCAGTACAGGAAGAGGTTAGACCGCGACCTGTCAAGATCCGACTGCGTAACCTCAATACATCTCGCATCATTGATGCAGACGTGTATGCTTCCGAAGGCACAGATGCCGAGTCTGGCGCCGGGAGCGTCTTCTTCGAATCTCAAGGGAACTATGCACTTGACGGTGTCCCTGGCTATTCTTCTCCAATAACGCTATCCTTTGTCTCTCCTGGTGGAGCAAAGACTGGAAAAGCCCTGCCAACTGGTAATGCCACCGATACCGTGGAATACACCCCTGGTGAGACTATTCGTGCTTCTTTGCTGGATATTTCAAACCCGGGCGTCTTCATAGATGGACGTGACGTTGGTTGGGACCCAACCTCATCTCCTGAACAGCTTAACGCTAACGTCGAGCTGATGGCAAGACTTGAAACAATTCGTCGAGCAGGAGCCGCTATGATGGGAATGGACCCTGAGACACCCAGTGTTCCAAAAGTTGTACTGTTGTTTCCTCCGGCTTCCGAAGGTGTCGACATAACTTGTCAAGCACTTTCAATGGAGCAAGCGCACAAAGCTGTTCCCATGACACTAGGACTGAATCTTGGCGTTGCCTGTAAGATGACCGGCACGATTGCACATGCTCTAGCCAAACACAACGACCCAGTGACAACGGTTGTCGGTCATCCTTCTGGTCGGGTTGAGGTCGGAGCGGACATATCGCCCCAAGGGGATATCATCAGCGCCAAGGTTATTCGGACCGCAAGGTGCTTGATGGATGGGTACGTCAACATTGCCCCTAATGACAAGATCAAGTTACTAGCGTAAGGCCTGGGATTAAGCAGGTTTGAGGACACCTGTATCATCGCGACTGCCCATGGCTTCTAGTGACCTCGGCAACCTCAACAACGGTGTTCTAGCTCTACCTTATCTCTCTATGCATGTTAGCCGGCTCTAGACGAGCGCTTGGCCTGCCGACATCGCGTAGCCTCTCCAATACGTGGGTTTCTCACAGAGACTACTAACTAAGCTTGGTCCGAAAACGTGAATGCCTTTAATACTTGTCGCCAGCCATCACCATTTCCAAAGTTCCCAAGCCACAAGCCCATCTAGTGGCGATCGTCTGGCCAGGTATACCTGAGATGGAGAGGATGGACATCGTTGACAAGTCTAACGACAAGAAAACTATGACTCTGAAGTCGCCACCTGCCCATACCGAACTGCCAGCTTCGGCGTCGACTTGGCCAGTGCAAGACATGTCTACTATCTCTGGGAGGTGGATTGAAAGGTGTCCGGACGCGAGACTGCACCTGAAACGAACAAAGCGAGAACGAGTAGATATACCTGTACTACTATTCGCACACTAACACCCTGTTCTCTAAACCGATACTGAGATACCTCGAAGATTGCAACCTGAGCTTCCGCAGGACCCCGTGCTCTTGAGTAAACTTATTTAGCTCTATCATCTCATTGATGTGAGTAACATGACAACCAACGACGCTGAACAGCATAGTGGCTCTTTCAACGTCATGAGAACTTCTTGCGTTTAAGTCCTGGTTGCTCATTTCCCAGTATAACTACCTTGGGTACGTACCCACAGTGTTTCCAACATCACGACTGCTACTGCATCAGCATAACTACGGGGCTATATCACAGACACTAAGCAGCGGGGCACATACACAAAGGAAGGGACTGCGAGGTGCGAGACAACTCTCTGTAGTAATTATCGCGCTCGGAAGCGTGGGAGATGCGGGAACTGTAAGTGCTCGTCGTGATATTGGTCAGTATTGATGCTGTCTTGTAGGACACCCAGATCAAACCGTGCGCGAGTAGTAGCCAATATGATCACATCTCGCCAAAAGAGCCCACGATCTTCCCCATCGGCACTACCATGCTCCTCGCTTGTCTTGGATTATTTAGAATCGAAGTGCTCATGCAGTAGCAGACTAGAGCCTGGCACCCTGAAACTGCTGAGTCCAGGAACCTTTACTCTCAGCCGCATGTGCGCCAGCAATTCTGCCAAAGACGGTACCTGCGGTGAGGCCAGACCCGCCGGGATAGTTCGAGAAGAACAGCCCACCAAGCAGCTCACCACAACAATACAGCCCACCTATCGGCTGTCGTGTAGTGTCGGAGATGACTTGTGCAGTGTCTGGATTGACGTCCAGCCCTCCGAACGTGAATGTTACGCCACTTGTTATCTCAACTGCGGTGTAGGGTCCTTTGGTCAGAGGTCTTGCCCAGTTTGACTTGGCCAATGCCAGTCTTTGCTTGGAGGATTGGGTCGACAAGCCGTCCTTCACAGCAGGGTTGAATTTCAGATCACGATGCTCTTCCGTGAAGGCCTCAACAGCTTCGTTGTACTCTTCAATGGTTTCGACAAACTTGTTCTTGTTTGTCAGACCTCTCTGAACCAGTTTGTCGGCGAGTTCCTCGAGGCTTTCAGCTCTGATGTTTGTAGTCACTTCGTCTGCATATTCCTCCTTCCTCAGCCAACTCGCACCTTCAGAGTCCCACACCTGAAAGGCCTTTCCGGATGGCTGCTTCAAGACCTCGACGCCAAAGATAGCGTAAGTATAGTTGCGAAGGTCGAGACCTTCGTCTACAAAGCGTTTCCCGTCGCAGTTGAGCATGAGTCCCAAGGGATACCCGGATTTCGTGAACTGGTTAGTCAAGACTCTGTCGCCACCGTTCCTGGGGGATCCGGCGTCCCAACAAGTCGAGTGGCAACTGCTGTAGTTGCCTGCAGTCTTTGCACCAATCAGTCGTGCCATTCTATGGCCGTCTCCAGTGTTGAAAGGAGATCCGCGTACGTGTGCAAGGTCCCATCCAGGGCCCAGGTACTGAGCTCTTAACGCAGGGTCAGCTGAGAACCCGCCACAAGCAAGGATCACACCGCCTCTTGCTTGAATTCTCTGCTTCCGTCCATCTTTGAGCACTTCCACGCCGAGCACAGTGCCGCTCTCTTCGTCACTGATCAGTTGCACAGCCGGCGTCGACCACCAGATCTCAACGCCGTTTTTCTTTGCGGTCTCAACATGCCACTTCACCAGTTCCTTCCCACCTCCTCTGAACATAGTCACCATGCCTCCCCAAAAGACAAAGCGATCCTCTATCTCATAAGCCTGGCGGTTGAAACTGAGCACAAACTTGCCACCATTGTCTGCAATCCACTGTATCGCTCCACGGCTCTCATTGACCAGTTTCTCGGCCAACTTCTGATCAGATCGTCCCTTCGTGACGCGCATCAGATCCTTCATGAAAGCATCTTCTGGGTAAGCTTGCAAGTCAATGCGGCGCAACAAGTCTTCAGACAGTCCTTTGTTGCCCGTCTCGACATCGTGTAGTATTGGCTTGAGGTCATCTAAACCGGAGAAAGCATACCGATATGCTCCAGCTGTATAGTAGGTGTTTCCGCCATTCTCGGCTAGCGATGCTTTCTCGACGAGTAGTACGCTAGCGCCTTTCTGAGCTGCAGTTGTGGCGGCAGAGAAACCTGCATTTCCTCCTCCTACTACTACCACATCGTATAGGGCGTTGAAAGGCTTCATGGCCTTGACGATTGATGAGGCGATATCGCAACTTTGTCCCGAGCTAACCTATCGTAGTGACTGGATAAGGTGGTCTGGCATCTGAACGTGTGCACAACAGCCGAGATTGCGGGTCTACCAGATACAGTTCCTTGAGTGAAATGCCTGGAATACTATGTAGCAGAGACGAAGGACTACTTGGCATTAATATGAAATACGATGCAGTCAACGGAGCTAGTCCATCGGACTCATCCGAGGTACGCTGGAAACCGCCACCGGCGTTATACGCGTGCAAAGAAGCTCATTATGTCGAGCTTGTTGGAGATTAGCTTGCATAGCCAGTCGCGGAGATCATGATGGCCCGCTTGGAATTGGAGTATCAATTCGCTGCACGACTTAGCGGGCACTGACCGCCTCTGCGTAAAGGACTTGAACCTTGTCGATCAGCTACCCATTTTGTTGCTTAGAATCCCTGTAGGTAGAAGGGATGTGGTGGACATTGTACTGATATTAGTATCTCTGGAGGGCTAGTCAGAAGAGGTGGCATAAAATCACTGCACGGAGAAACAGCTGGCATACACCTGTAATACTTGGGAAGGTGTTGTGGAATAGAGCTGGTTGGCTTTGAAGCGCATAACTTGAGATCGAGTACTAGTAGTCAGCAACGTTTGCGACTAAGTTAAGGTGATGAAGCGCAAGTTTAAGAGTGCTTGGCGTGGTGTTGGCATGCTGGCGGGGCTCCAGCGCTGCTGTGCACATTGGCCATTGTGGTAACAGTAGGCCATTCCCTTCTGATAGACTGAACGAGTTCTTCTTGAGACATTGGCCTCGTATCTCCACGCGCGTAAGCGAAGGAAAGGATTAGATTCCACGCGAAGCATAGTATCTTTGCCTAAACCCCGTCGTGTAGTGGGCGCGTTCTTCGGTTGAGACCATTCACGACGGAAGTAATCTTGTTCTATTTCCTCTACTGCTTATTGGCTTCTGGCGAGAGCTATAAACGTTCAGAACGTGTTGGACCCTGCGGATGATCCTGACTAAGATCGAGTCATGCGCATGTCTGTGGCCCAAGTCTAAGCGTGCCGACACGCAGCCATGGGCTGACCAGATATGGGGCAAGGCATGGCAGCTAGACAGGACTACAAGTATGTTGGACGCAGCTGCCTATCTTGTTTGCACTTCACCAAAACATATTCGACCCTCTCGGGCTCCAGCCCTTTGAAAGCATCATGAGACCTCTCTAATGGCTAAGAGAGCAGCTTCGGAGCCGCATCGCGGGCAAAGCAGCGGTTTAAAGTCACCTATATCTAGATGTTCCTCGCCCCGAGCGAAACTGCTTGCAAGAGAAATTGGACTGGGCAGAAGTGCTTGCAGGGACAACATGTCTGTTCAGGCTCATCAGGAGCTCCGGTGGGGAGCTCGCTAGCTAAATCGATCACCCTCCAAACTGCCGACGATCGAGGCTTGGTCCAGAACTGTGGTCAGGTGGTGTCCAGCTAGACCTGTAGTTCGTTTACCGTACTTACGTCTGCCAATACTATGAGCACTCCGCGCGTACTCTATACCAAGTATGTCGCAATAGTCTGCACGATGTGGATAAGCACTGTGGCGAGCTTCAGAGCTCAATCTACCATGTGAACGTGTCGATCATTCCAGACTGACGCGCTGGGCATTTCCTGGGGAAGAGTCGCCCCCGAGCGGACAGGCACCGGCTGCTCCTAGCTGGGTGGACCTCGCTAACACGGAGACCAAATCAAGACCTCAGCGTCCAGGATTGTACGGACAGCAGCCTTCCAGAGCGTCACCCCGCTCCTGCAGGGATCCCACAAGCGACAGCATCAAATGTGACGGCGGTGCGTCTCTCAGCATCAGCTGCATGCGGCATGGTCAGCCAGAACGGCTGTGACTCCGCTGGCCAGTAGGTACTTGTCGCTTCACATCTAATCACCTCTGCAGACATGGTCTTCGCGCCACGTTTTTTGTTTCGCACGATCAGTCTTCCGTATCAATGGCATGATGCCATGTGAGCCGATTTGAGAAGTAGGTATTGGCAGAACGAACCCCATCTATGTGTCAGCCGTTGGGGGTTCTTGCTCTTGATACTCCGCAGCTTTGATGCCTTGAAAGTTGATGCTGTCGTAGTGGTACATTTGTGCACTTGAGTTGTGCGAGCAGCTCAACTCTCGACAAGCGACAAAAATGTTGTCTAGGGCTCATTTGCAAACACATCAGGGCTTCAATCACAATTACCTGCAAACCTCCGAACCAGTGTCCACACCGGCGCAACTCCCCTCATCGACCAACCATCATGATCACTACGTGAGCGGCCATGGCACCGGCAACGGCAATGGCAATGGCAACCTACAAGCAGGCAGGAAGAGGAGGGAATCAGAGCTAGACTCGGTGAATGACTCGGGCGAGAACAACAATGTTCGCAGACGAATCAGTCGAGCTTGCGACCAGTGCAACCAACTTCGCACGAAATGTGACGGCAAACACCCGTGTGCTCATTGCACCGAGATAGGACTGCAATGCGATTACGTTCGCGCCCATAAGAAGCGCGGCAGGGCTCCAAAGAAGGACCAGGAACCCCAGTCCGATGAACAGAGCTTTGCAAATGATCAAAACGGGATCGAAGTTCAGAGACCACAAGCCCTCGCAAGAAAGTACTCCCACAACTCATATTTGGGCGGTGAGGCCATGCAACATGCCACGCTGCCATCCAACACGGCACCAACAAATAGCACGTACGATGCAGGTCACCAGAATACGTACTACAGTAGTTACAACGCCGGCCAGAACATGGCTATGAACGGAGTGTCAAGCATGCACGATGCCATGGTGCCTAGCATGTCTCGACAGCACTTTCCCGTGCCAAATTCCAACTCTTTCGCCCCTACCAGCCTCGACGGAATGCAACAAGGATTTGAGTTCCCTCTTGGAGACGACTATTCAGTAGCGTTCATGGGCAAGGCCCCAATGGTCGAGTCGCCGGACTGGATGGCTCTGACTACACCAATGTATATACAAGAGCCGCCGCTCATTACTACCCAGCCTCGACCCCCGGACACCTTGCGCTTCCCCGTGCTCCGACCTCTTCTACCGCATCTCGAGCCAATCATGCCTCAAGGCCTAGCCAGCGACCTCCTAGAGCAATATTTCGCAAGCTCAACGTCGGCATACCTGCGACCCTCCAACCCCTATGTGTTGGGGTATATCTTTAGGAAAAAATCGGTTTTGCATGCGTCGGATCCCCGTCCTTGCACGCCTGCTCTGCTGGCGAGCATGCTGTGGATTGCAGCACAGACTAGTGACGCGCCGTACCTGACTTCGCAGCTCGATGCTCGCGGAAAGGTCTGCCAGAAATTGCTCGAGCTCACCATCAATATGCTGAAGCCCCTCATCCATAACTCGTCTGGTATGGTCATCGGGACGGCTGGATATGCCTCAGTAACACAATCCGATGCTGGACTTGGCGGACTTGTAGTACCAACAGATCATACTGGCAACAATAACTTGGACCGCGTGCAAATCGACAATCTCGCTACGTATATCCATCTTGCCACAGTCGTGTCAGCCAGTGAGAGGAAGGCTGCTAGTTTGCGTTGGTGGAATGCCGCATGGTCGCTGGCGAGAGAGCTGAGACTTGGTCGCGAACTACCTGAAGAGACTGTCGGTGATGAACCTCAGCCGACATCGGTGGCAGAAGACCACCAAGGTACGACGAACGACGTCCGGAAGTCCTCTTACACTGATCCATCTATGCAACCTGGCAACTACCAGAAGCCGATCAGTGAGGAAGAACGTGAAGAACGGCGGAGAGCCTGGTGGCTCCTCTACATGCAGGACAGGCATCTGGCTCTGTGCTATAACCGACCTATGTTCTTTCTAAACAAGGAGTGTGAGGCCCTGTTACAACCGTTGGACGATGACTTGTGGCAGTCCGGACGATTCGAGAAGGCGGCTGCCAAGCATCGCAAACGAGGCCTAGATATCGAGTGCACTTCTCACAGTGTCTTTGGATATTTCTTGCCGTTGATGGTGATATTGGGTGAAATCCTGGATCTCAACCATGCACGAAACCGTCCAAGATTTGGCCCGAAGGCAAGTCAACCACGCATCTGGGACGAACTGGTGGACGAGATCACGTTACAGCTTGGGACCTATGCACAAAGCCTTCGCGAATTCGACACCAACAACGGCCAGACGAACGATCTCCGTAGCGATGCCATCACACCGTCGGTTGCGTCAGCTGGTACGGCAGACACTCCAGTCTCTTCAGAGCTTAGTATACAGACGAAGACTGTAGTCGCGTATGGCACGCATATCATGCACGTACTGCATGTACTTCTAACAGGGAAATGGGACCCGATTGCCCTACTGGACGACAACGATCTTTGGATTTCATCTCAATCTTTCGTGACCGCCACAGGACATGCTGTGAACGCGGCAGAAGCAGTGGGCGACGTGATCGACTACGACCCAGACCTTAGCTTCATGCCATTCTTCTTCGGCGTGTACTTGCTTCAAGGGAGCTTCTTGCTACTTCTTTTTGCGGACAAACTGCAAGGCGATGTCAGCCCCGATGTTGTCAAGGCATGTGAGACCATTGTGCGAGCTCACGAAGCGTGTGTCGCGACGCTTGACACACAATATCAGGTGAGTGTGCTTCAATGCGGCAACTTGTTTGTGCTGACCCAGAACAGCGTAATTTTCGGAAAGTCATGCGATCAGCCCTGCAGCAAGTCCGGGGTCGCGTGCGCGACGATGCTACAGAGCAGCAGAACTGGCGAAGAGAAGTTCTCAAGTTGTACCGTTGGACAGGAGATGGCACAGGTCTAGCCCTATAAGCACATGGAAGTGGCGTTCCCCTCGTTACACGTGGTGTTCACGCAACTCAGGTGTCAGCTTCTATAACCATTTTGTTAGCCATCAAATGCTATCACTAGTTGGATCGGTCGACGCGTGCCTGTATTTGTTGAGGAGCCATCGTCCATCTACACAAACTTCAGGTAGGTGCTGGGCATTCAACAAGTAGCATGACTGCACAAATTACTCAACCGCAATCCACAAGTTATAGTCACGGTATAAGATTTTGTATCACGATGATGCTAGGTGGAGGTACAAAGCCAGGCTGCGCATGTCCCGAAATTGAGGATTAGCGTGCGGTGTGGATCAGGCACCGTACCTAAAACATCCGTTACCCGAAGGTAGGACACGCTCGAACAAGCCAAGCGACGTGACTATTTTGTCTTAGCCTGTACCTGGTCTAAACGATTGGTCAAAGGTAAGACACCTCCCCTGCTTCAACGATCCCCAAGACTCGTGCACCAGCATGCCCAGATCGTCGCGTCGAACTGTATCTGGAACGAATGGTCTACCAGTACTGCAGCAAGGTAAAGTAACGGAAGAGGTTTCCAAATGTCGCAATCAGACAGCTGACCCTGATAAGGCCTTCATATGAGCATCATGAATAAGACCAGCCACGTTTTCTGTTTAGCAGGCACATGTTCGAATCTCAATCCCTGTCTATGTACTCATGCAATGGAGGCCGACTTCCAGCTGCCAAAATTACTAGCCACTGACGTTGCGCAAAGTTGCTACCACGCGCTGGAACCAACCTCGGACACGGGCACGACCATCAGTTCGCCTCTTCTGCATCGTGCGCCTCACAGTAGTATGCCTGATCCTACGTCTTCACAGCTAGCAATCACACTTATACCAAGGTCCCCTGGACTTGACACTATCAAGCCGTGCCAGATTCTTCGAGCGACACGAGATATATGGTAGATCACCAACAATATGCGCTGCTCTTGCATCTAAACAATCCAAGCCTCTAGGCTCTTGCGGCTTTAGGCGACCCCTCTTGTCTCATCGAGCTCGCATGTACGCCAACCGGCACCCGCATAGTCCAAAATAATTACCGACAGAGCCAGGATTGGGAAACCTTCGCTATCGCTCGCTTCGGCGCTGCGCGCTATTCAATAACTTTCTTGTCAAAGCACTTTGCGTTTCCGCTCATTCCTAGTCGTAGGTATCAACGTTAACAAACATCATCGTTGTCGTTGACGCCCACGTTATCTACAGGGATTCCTGCACCATCAAGGTCAATTGACTTTGAAAGTGGCCCCGGTGAGGATCCTCGCAGACGGTAGCCTGAGGACAGGCCCGCAGTTACCAACCATCTGCAGCTATCACGACAACTTGTCGCCCACTTCATACCCTGTCTTCCGGCCAGGCACTCCGTTAGAGTAACTCTGTTCGGGATGACAAGCATGGCTTCCGATCTTGTCACGACCCATGCGATGGAGAAAGCTCCGAATAAGAGGCAAGGTTGGTATCATCACTGCCACAAATATTCCATTAGTTCTCCAAACCATCCTCGTCAGATGCCAGCTCAGCTGTGTTGTTGATCAATTCCTGCGAACCTTGCATCAAGTTGTCTCCAATGCACAAGCCGTTGCACGACGACACCTTCACGTCATTGCCAACCCAACCACTGACTAAACCCTTTCTGAGTAGACGATTTTGACATGGCCAAATTGAAGAAATCAATTGCACAAGAGCGGCGGAGGTCATTCAGGTCACGATCCACAGTCGCCAAATTGACACCTGCCGAGATTCGTACACTCAACCACAGCGCTTCTGTCTCCAAATCTGGAAGCGTTCGGAGTATCGACAGTCAATCGATACGTCGCTTGCCTTCCAGTACGCCGTCGCTCACCCCAGGTTACCAATCTTCGTCACAGCAATCACATCAAACACATGCGCAGAGGTCGAGCTCGGATCTTAGCACGCCTGTAGTATCGCCTGATCGAGAACGACAACGCTCAAACTCGAGCACGCGACATATTTACTCACCAAAGCCCGTTTCCCATGTACAAGCAATGCAACTCGCCAACGCCAATAGCCACACCCGACCTCCAAGCGCGTCTTCTTACCGGGGTATTGCAACATACCGTGGACCCGAAGTCACGAGGACAAGTTCATTGACAATGTTACATACTCCCTCGCAACAGATTGTTTCGAATCCCTTGTCACAATTTTCACGACCTCGACAGTCAACCCTAATTTCATCATCTCGCAAAGTCAGCCTCGAGCAGCGTGGGACTGATGATAATGCGGTGAATTCGGTCGCCTCGAGCCAGCGACGTCAGTCTCTGGGCGCCACGAGCCGTGCTCCGTCACGAGGACACAGCCCAATAAGACCGTCGGATTCACCTGTATCCATGGAGAACGATAAGAACTCCAAGGACACGGAACTTGTCAATGCCGAACCCTCCGCTGACAAAGGAGCGCCCGTTCTTCATGTCACCCCGCAGACCACCAAGTCCGACGAGAATCATGACGAGGCTTCCGAAACATCGAAGAAGCAGAAGTCTATTTGGCGAAAAAGCTTCGGTGGATCTACCGAACCTGACTCTGAAATAGCCCCGCTGAGGAAGGAACATCGGAGGAGAACATTGATGCTACCAGGTCACGGCCACTGCCTCCATGCTGTTGCCTATGCTGACACCAGACCTGGGGAGCCGCCCAAGTTGAGGGAAACTTTAAAACACGAACTGCCATCTGCGAAAACTGCCGAATACAAGAAGGACGATGAAAAGCAGCCAGCAGAGGAGACTGAGTATGATCAGCATCCAGCAGTGCGGCCCTTGAGCATAAATGCACGCCGACCAAGTGCTAATGCTTCCGAGACGTCTTCCAGCAAGAAGGGTAAAGAGAGAGAAGACGCTTCCAACCCAGAAAGCGAGCACGACGCAACATCGCTGTCGCCATCGATGCCATCATATCCGCGCTGTTCATGCTGTGGTCGCGTTGCCAGATCAGGCGGCATCGGGTCCGAGTTGAGCCCAGTACTCGAGAACGAGAATCCGAAAAAGAACCTCGGCTCCAATACCGAAAGAACGCCGCCAACTGCTGGACGGCCATCAAGCTCTGTCAGTTCACAACCAAAGTTTGTTCCCAATACTCCTACGGAGGAAGGTAACCAGAAGCGGCAGTCACGAGTTGAGACTGCAAGGGAGACGGCACCGTCAGTCACAGCCAGCGAACCACCGGCCAGACTTAAAGGCGTCGCTGTCAACCAGCTGGGTGATGTTATAGGACCGAGCTCCATGCCATTAGCAATCATGCCTAAATCAAAGGAAAAGTCTCGACTCGTCAGGTTCGCGAGCTTGCATATGAGGGACGAAGACAAAGAGGAACAGAACCAGCAGGAGTCAATGCCGGATCCTCAACCGGAACCCCAAATGCCACGGTTTGCCAGTCTCTACGGTTTGCGCAACATCGCCCAACAGCAAGAGCAGCAGCGACAACAACGGAATGCATACCCAACTCAACAACGGCCAGCAAGTATGTATCAGGTCCAAAAACAGACCCAATCATCTCCTTCCAGCAACGGACGCCATCCGCTACGATCTGCGCTCTCAGCCTACGACAACGGCACTCCTGCAACGCCCACAACGAACATATACACGATTTCATCCTCGAATGCATCGCAAGACGTCCTCGAGAAGCCGCTCGGCGACTCTCCATCCTCGAGTCGCAGCCGACGCCAAGAATCTCCGGAAAGACCCATCTCCAACAACGGCGAACCAATTGTCGACCTATCCTCCTTCGACGGCAGTTTCATCCACGGCAGCCTCTCCAGATCAGCAACAATCATGGGCGGCACCACCACGCCTCCACGCACAAACACAAGCAACGGCCTGCACGCGACAAACTCGACGCGCAGCGCCAACGAAGCAAACATCGGCCGGATCATGTCGCCCGCCCCGGGCCCCGCGCTCGACAGAGTGACATGGTCCACGAGCCCCAAGGGCAGAACCAACTTCTCGCGGCCTCTGACCCCGCAATCGGGGAAGATCAACATCTCGATACCGTGGGGCCACAACGCGACGACGGCGACCGGCGCCTCGGCACTGTCCTCAGCAGACGGCACCCCGTCGCGGTCCCTGTCCTACTCGATCCCAAACACGCCCAGCGCACCCGACGCAGAAGTCGGCCACGCGACGTCTGCCACGATTCACCGCCCGGGCACCATCGTCCGCCTCGTCCCGTCGTACCCCGTCATGCCTGGCACAGCCACCTCGAGTCCGGGGCACGGCCCGATGCGGCTCGGCGACTGGGTCTTGCCGGAGCACCAGAAGGCAGCGGCACAAGGCGCGGCAGCATGAGTGAGTGGGTGAGTGGCTGGCAGGGAAGGAAACATTTGCGCTCTGAAACCACCACCACCACCACCACCACCACCACCCCCCCAAAAACAAGAAGAAGAAAACAGGGGTACGATTACGAATAGACGACAACGACCACGATAGACGGAGAAAAAGAAAGAAACAAAGCAAGTGAGCAAGCAAGCAAGCACGAGTATAACATCAGATAAGATAATGTGTCGGAAGCGTTTCAAGCGACAGCAGGCAGGCACGCCATGTAACGAGACCTACGTATTTTCTCCTTTGTATATTAATGAGGCGGGACGGGTCAGGGAACAAGACACGGACGGCCGAGGCTGCGCACCGCATCGCACCGCATCGCGCGGTATGGCATGGCATGATCTATATATAATGAGATAATGGATGTTCTCCCATCACACGTGTGGCCTACGCCTGACACTGTTCCCCGTGGTGTGGTGGTAGGTGCTTCGATCTCTGCGCACGCGAATCCTCACTACTAGTACCCCGTGCTGAATCGTGCTGGGGACGGTGACCCGGCGGCTGACGATGATACAGCACGTCTGCTGGGGGGGACCTGGGTGCTTGTGATGTCGATTGGGCCGCGCCTGTCCCTTTCCCACCGTAACCTGATGAATGGCAGTAGCGGCGCACGGGCGGTGCTTCCCTTGCTCCATGCTCGTGGTGTCCTCGCCTCTTTCTGACTGCTTCTGCTTTACGGCCGTTTATTACTCGTTTGGTTGAATTACATATGCCCTTTCTAGCGGGCGTCTAACTTCTAATCCGTCATATCTCCTAATGTTCTGTTTTCCTAGTCGTTGAGCGACAATATTTTCTGGTTTTTTTTGGTGCTGTGTTCCATATGATTACTGCTCTCACTGTACTGTTCTCCAGTCGTCGGTGGTGCTGTGTGCCGGACCGCTACTTCGGCTGTCATACGGCTCGTCAGAAAACGAATTCATAGTGCTGTGTTCCACGTGATCACTTCTCTCACTGTACTGTTCTCCAGTGAGCCGTGTCGGTAGTGCTGTGTACCGAACCGCTGCTTCGCCTGTCGTACGGCTCGTCAGAGAACGAGATTGTGGTGCTGTGTTCCACGTTGATGATTTTCTCACGGTCGTGGGTTCCGGCAACCGAGGCTCGTGCAATTTTGATACGTGGCAAGTCTTGACCTGCATTTGCCACCACCTCTGCTCTGTAGGTAGAAGCATTCTTCCTTCTGTCGCTTAAAGACGCTGAGGAGAATTCCTGATAACCAGCCGGCAGGTGGGAATGCGGACGGTATCGCGAACCACGATTGGTTCCGTTGGTACTGCCTAGTAGTCGTGGGGCGACGATGTTGATTAGAGGCTTCAACGTAGGCAGGCAGGCACAAACGATGGCAGTGTTCAGCTCTACTGCTGACCAAGTTGCAGCGCCGACATTGTCCCATGTGACATCGGTTGAATTCGCTATAACGTATAGCGAATGAAGCCTGAGAATAGACATGATGCATACGCTGGCGACCACGTTAGCTACCACCATCGGGTAAGACCAGACCAGATCAGGGTGACTTACAATCCTCCAAGCGCGAAAACCCCGACCAAGCAATACTTTTGCCGTTTGGGAATTTGCAGACTCCTCAAGACAGAAATGGGTATGGCGATGACAACTAGGTCCGTGATGATGTTGAAGCTGGAGTTGCAATACCAGAATACCATGAGGTTCATGCAGTGTCCTCCTTCTATCGTCTTGTCCCAAAAGTATGCAACAGGAACACATGAGCAGATCGAGGCAATCGAAACGGCGAGGCCGTGGGTACACACGAGCGCCAGGAGGACCAAGCATAATTTTCGCACCTTAGGGTCGACCATGAATCGTAGGAGTTGAAGAATGACCGAACATTTGATAACGGTGAGACCCAGGAGGTACACGGCTACACTGGCCCAAAAAGGCTTGTCGCAGTCAGCATGCCGTTCTTGCTTCTCATCAGATGGAGAAACCCACCTTGAGCATGTCCTCAAATTCCCCCGGGGCGAGCGTTGCGAAGTGCCGACCCAGTCCATGTTCCTTCTCTGAAGCGTTGTTAGCCAAGAATGGGGGATGGCAGACTAAACTTACGAATGGCAATGAGAACTGTCAGTGCCAACGATAAAAGGAAGGCAACGATGGCCAGATAGTCGTCACCTCCCGTGCGGCGAAGGATTCCAAATCTGCAGATCAAGCGAACTGCAAGAATGAAGAAGGCAAATGCAGTCCAGATCACAGACACCACGACAGCTTCCTTACCTCGCTCCATCTTGATTGAGACTTCCAGTCGCTCTGTGGTCGACCCAGGTGCAGGAGGGGCCTACTTTGTATAGATGAGCATGAATAAATCAGTGCTCGGTGGCGTCGCCGTTTCCCAACGGCCTGCTCACGCTACGGAATCCTAGCAGGTTAGATCTTCAAGCTCTCACCAGGAATACCTGGGTGACAGCATAGAGTAATGTCCATTTCGAGAGACCTTGCGTTGTGGCTGGCACGTGGCTTGTAATATGAGACCATCTACTGGGGTCCAACAGGAATATTTGTTGAACCACACAATCTCATCCGCTGGAAGCTCGCTTGCATGTACCTCCGTTCACACCGGGCGCGGCGCAAAAGCTCGTGTAGGTACCTGGCGAAGGGGCCCAAGTTCAAATTCAAGCAAGGATCAGGGGTCCCAAGGCCTGATCGATCGATACCATGCGGATCGAGCCTCGTTCAGACTAAAGATGCTCGAGCCATTGGATGGGTGCGACAAGGTAGTCATGGCGTCAAGATGCCATACGGCGCCGAGCGTGATGCTGTCGACTGGCAGGAACAGCGGCAGAGCACCCCAGGTACGGGTCGTAGCGTGATCGTTAAAGTTACGCGGAACAGAAGAGTGCTACATTGTAGTCCCTCGTTCGTCGCGCTATTGGAGGTTTCTGTCCCAATTGGGATCGATCGGACCTAATCAACGGTTACCACCTGATCCAGTGGAATGTGTACGAGCGTAGAGTTTCCAATAGCATGCCGGGCGGACATTGGAAGTGCTTGGTAGACCGCGGAAGTCACCTTTCGCCCGAGCCGTGGGCACATAGGAGCCCTGCATCTGCCCAAGTGAGAAGACGCTAATGCAAATGGTAGCTTCCGCGGTGTATCAAGTGCACGGAATTACCGCTGACATGCTTGTCGACGATCATCTGACTCGACGTGTAGAGAACGCCGAGTCGACGCAAGTTGATCGATGTTGCACCGAAGGCATCGAGTAAAGTTTGATAGCTCTCGAGCTCGCTCATCCGCCTCAACTAAAGGATGCGGTAGCTGTATCTGTGGCTGACCACAACCTCGCTTAATTCAGTCCATTGCGCAACTCTACGTCGGTTCTGCTATCCGCGGTTGTGCTAACGGGACGGTGAGCCCGACGATGTGGCGACGAACTTGTGCGTGCTCGCTAGCGATCCAATGGGCACAACTGGCGAGACGGTTGAGCGAGACGAGGTCGCTAGTCAAAACTCTCGTCACCATCTTGTCAGTAGGATTTCTAGGTATTTTGATAACCTAAAAGGCCAATGCGATGTACCTAACCTTGCAGCCAAATGTCAGGCCATTCCCGGCTGAGGTTGATTGCAGCTCGAGGGGGAACAGTTTGGCTTTCGTAGCATATGTGTTCAGCCGGATATGCAGAAGTGTTTAGTGTTTTGCGTGTGCATAAGCTAAAAGATGCATTGCCTGGACACGTGTGAGTATAAGAAACGAGAAGAGACTGTGAGTCCTAACTAAGTATGGAAGGAGCTCGGCTGAAGCTGGTAGGGGTCACCACTTGTGAGGACATGCTACCCCCGGCTGCTCGGGTAGAACAGGCGAGACAGTGCCGGGCAGGTCCATCCAGGAGTGCGCCTGCAGCTGAAGGAGCGGACGTTTTGGTCTTAGTGAGGGGTGGCGGGACGGCCCTCCAGGTCCAGGGGCTGACAGGTTTAGCGAGGCACAGCACGAGATAGGGCCAAGTCGCTTCAGACGCGATAATACATAGTAAGCTCACATATAGCAAAGAGTCAGGGGATCATAGGGCAGTGCGAGGAGCTTGTGGGCGCTGTCTCGTCATCCTCAAACTCGGACGCTGTGCTGGACATTTGAGTTGTTGCAGTCTCACATCTTCCGGGATGTGTCTGTATGGACATTTAATCTTATGTGCTAGACTATTCACGTATACACTATGCCAAATGTATTGTCCCAAAACCGGACTGTTGTTGTACGGTGAAATTCCAACTCGCCGAGACTGTTGTCTCGCTAGACTTTGGCGGTCCTTGACTGCCTGACCATATATGTGTGTGTGTGTGTGTGTGTGTGTGTGTGTGTGTGTGTGTGTGTGTGTGTGTGT
>Ga0066648_10000463_pt1 | contig 28179 bp, 27 predicted proteins | sample CryGeyCG12114_NA_FD_59537 | JGI IMG/M metagenome (GOLD analysis project Ga0066648, IMG submission 59537) | Groundwater microbial communities from aquifer - Crystal Geyser CG19_WC_8/21/14_NA | ecosystem: Environmental > Aquatic > Deep subsurface > Groundwater | place: USA: Utah: Grand County... | reverse complement strand
TACCAAGTACATCCGCTTCGGCCACATGGGTGTTACAGTCACAGATGACGAGAACCGAGGCGAGGTCGACAAGGCCTTGAAGGCGCTAGAGGAGGGTCTCGCGGAAGTGCAGAAGGCCAAAGGTCAACAATAGTGCGGACACCGCCTGCTGCTCTATGCGATCAACCATGTAACGATTTGACCGCGATTATACCGATCCACAATTTGCCGCTTGACACATCCACGAGATACGTACGATGAATGCACGGGCGCAGGGTATCGAACACGCTGGCCTCACTTACATAGTCGTGCTGTCAGGCTTGTGCGTAAACATTACGACACCGGCGGCTCGATGACTGCACGGTATCACGATGTTCATACGAGATGATGCAAAAGCCTAAAGCAACCACTACTGCTTGCGCACGACAGTGTTGGACTAGACGTATAGAAGTCCACACCCAACCACAAGCCTGCGCATCTTGAGTCAAGGTAGCAATGCCGAGCCTGCAATGCTACACGCATCAAATGTCAAATCTTCAACATTAAGACTAGGCAGTTCCATTCTAGGATTCGCGTTCGTTGACCGTCCCTTCTGACATGGTCGGTCGCACCCTGAGTGCTCGTTATCTCCTTTCATGTCGCTTCTTCGTGCTGCTGAGTTGCATCATTTCGGCACTCGCGTATGTAAATTTGTGTTACAATTAACACAATAACCGTTTGGGGTCTCGTTAAGTTCGTAAGAGTAACTAGTTATCGTGCCGAGCTAGCCTGGTTGACAATCGGCCAATCTGCTTCGGGGGGCTGGCCCGACACTCCCCGCTTACCTGGGATCCAGAATTGGAAACGTGACTGACCGTGCAGACATGCTGTTGACATCTCAGCTTGGATAGAGCACTCCCTGCGCTGTTTACTATTGATACCCGTCACCCGGGCATAGGCGAGGAGTACCATGTCAACTCACTTCTACTGCCTTTCCATAGTAGTTCCCCCCTTCTGGCTGGATCTTTGGTCACTGTGTCAACCACGTTTGCAGTCAGTATGCAACATGCCGCCATCAGGAGGTTGAGCGGAAAGAAGCACTGCCTAAATCTCTATTGACTGCCACCTCTAATTGCCGGAAGCACATGACCCGACCCGCTACATACAACACCACGCGCTACCCCAGGATTTGATCCGGAATCAGCACGCGAACCCCACTACAGCTTGAGAACCAAGCCAAACGGCGGAGATCTTCACCTTTAGTCAAGGCGCTACTAGTTGATGCTTGCTTGTTTCCACCACTCACGAGAATGGCAGATACAGCGATCAACACCGCCTGCTGATTGATCATCTTCAAAGTGTGGTGGTCCGTGCGGAAAGCGCCATGCAAAGCGGAATTTATGTGCTGCTTGCTACCTCAAGCTCTTCATGGCCCTGCACCGAGTGGATGCGCCGTTGACACCATGCATCTCACCCGCGGTGCTTTAGCCGGATGTACCTGACTATACTTATGAACTCCTGATCCCCGTGTTCATATCACAGGTATACTTTCTTCCGATCTTGTTTCCATCATCGCCGGCATCTTCTTACCCCTTCATAAAGGTGGCAGCTTTACTGAATGGATAACAAATCCAGCCTCGGCACAGAGGCACACGCTGTGGTACTCGAGAAGCCAGAACTAGGCGCCAATGCGACCCAGGAAGATGTTTTTTACAAAGGCTACGTGGACCACGACGGTGTGGAAGCTGTCCCCATCGACCCTGTTGCAGAGAAGAAGCTCATCCGCAAGATCGACATCCATCTAATTCCCATTCTATGGCTTCTCTTCTTGTGCGCATTCATTGACAGAATCAACATTGGAAATGCCAGAATTCAAGGCTTGGAAGAAGACCTGGGCATGAGTGGAAACGACTACAATATGTAAGCATGGTACTCGTGGTCTCGGCAGCCAGTTTAACATCGACAGTGCTCTTTTCACCTTCTTCATCACGTACATTCTCTTTGAGGTCCCCAGCAATATCTTACTGAAGAGACTTCGTCCGTCCGTGTTTCTGAGCGCTATTATTGGTGTCTGGGGTATCATTACGATTGGTATGGGATGTACACAGAATTTTGCCGGACTCGTTGTCTGCAGATTGCTTATCGGCTTTTTCGAAGCTGGGTTCTTTCCAGGTTGCATCTACCTGATCTCAATGTGTATGTCGACTACGGAAATGCCGACGAAAGGTTGCTAATGGTTGCCAGATTACAAACGCCACGAACTTCAATGGCGTGTCAACCTCTTCTTTTGTGCCTCTATCGTTGCTGGGGCCTTTTCCGGTCTTCTCGCTTATGCCATTGCGCACATGAACGGCGTGGGGGGATTTAGCGGCTGGCGATGGATCTTCATCCTCGAAGGCTTAGTCACGATCCTGGTTGCTGCGGCCTCATATTTCATCATCCCCGACTGGCCACACACGGCCAAGTTTCTCAACGAAAACGAACGATCAATGCTGTCTCGACGACTCGCACTAGATGTCGAACGTGCAACGATGAATCACTGGGACAAACACACCGCTTGGCGGTGTTTCGGGGATATCAAGATCTACATTGGTACTTTTATGTATATGGGCATTGTCCAGACCGGCTATGCGACATCGTTTTTCACTCCTACAATCCTGAAGCAGCTTGGCTGGACTAGCCTGCGAGCACAGATAATGAGCATCCCGATCTTCGTCGTCGCGACTGTGCTTGCACTCGGCACGGCTCTACTCACGGATCGGCTGAAGCACCGTTTCACCTTCATTGTCGTCGGCTGCTGTATCTCGACCATTGGGTACGTGATATTGCTCAACATGGGTAGTGTTCCCGTTGGTGCACGGTACTTTGCTTTGTATCTCATCACTGGTGGTGGATATATTGCCCAACCTGTCACTATCGTATGGCTCAGCAACAATGTCAGCGGCCACTACAAGCGTGGTGTCAGCTCTGCCATGCAAATTGGACTAGGAAACATTGGTGGCATAGTGGCGAGTAACATTTACTTGCCCTCGCAGGCTCCGAGGTACCCACTGGGCTTTGGTGTTGGACTAGGATTTCTGTGGATGTGTGTGGGGTGTGCTGTTATCTTTTTGTTGTACTCGATGAGGGAGAACAAAATGCGAAGTGCAGGGAGGAGGAACGATCGTTTGCAGCTGGCGCCGGAAGTGCAGAACAACTTAGGAGACGACCATCCAAGCTTCAGGTTCAGTTACTAAGCAGCACTCGGCCGGAGCATATTCTGAAGGTGGGGGTCATGCCAAGCCCAAGCAGCGAGTGATCTTAATATGCGTTCAAGGATAGACGTTTCAAGACCTCGTCGTCGGACTGAATACATCAATCCGTCCCAAGATGCTATCTCAGACTGGAGAGAGGCACGGAGCTTTCCGCACTGTGTCACATCCATCGGCCGAAATACCTTATGCGGTCGGTTACCGTTCTTTTTGTGGCGCGATCCTCTTCCTCGAGTGAATGAGCCTTGTTCCTCCAAAGATAGTGCGGAATCAGTGCTAGTCCGTTCCTTTTCCGGTGCCTCGTTCAAAAGAGGAAAATGACCAAAGACACGACGCTGATCGTCAACATTGCAGTTGTTGAGGGTCGTCGTATGTTGCTGCTGTTGTGCCGCCACAGTCTCCGTGTTTCGTGAGATCATTGTCTCCGCTTGGTAGTAAAGGCACATGTCTTGATTGGCTATAGATGTCGCAAGCCGTATAGTTCCTCTGCTTTGTGTGCTATAGCTCGTAGGCATCGGCTGTTGTAATAGATACAACGCTCATTGTAGCGATGGACTATGATCAGTAGTCTTGGATTAGAGAATAAGCACCACAAGTTCAACCAAAGCGAGATCGTTGCACCCATGTACCGCTACCTGGTACTGCTTGTGCAAACCCATCCTTTGGTTAGCTAATATGTTGTCACGAGGCGTGGACCCGCCCGTTTGGCTGCAAGCATTTAACAGCCATCCATCAGACGGTCCACCCCCTTCTTCACATCGCAAACACTCTACAGAATAGCAGTGCAGACAGATACTTGGATCGCAAAAAGATCAACCTGGGCTATTCGTTCATGTTGTAAGATGTCGGTAGCCCAAGTAGGCATCACGATGGTGATTCGATGCGTTAGCTACTACTATCTGCGGCCGACCTCATTCGTCGCATCTCAGATACACGGTTTCAACTTGAACGCGAAGTCTAGCATTGAAAGCTGCCAACTAAACATGGTAATCCGTGTGAGCCGACCGAAAGTCCGACTGGTGAGCTTAATTGAATTAAGTGAGCTTCTTAATCACCGGATGTTCTGCATACGGTAACTGGACCTACGCACGCGATGATCGACAATTAGCAGTCCCAAATGAGTATCCCGGACAGCCGCTCTCCGCTCTGTGTGAAACAACCCACAGCTTTTGGAGCTTACAGCACGGCTCGTTTGGCGTGCCGCTCATCCCCACGCTTCCTAAGACTGCCGGCTGTCGATCGAAGTGGTGCCAGCGGAAAGCGCATCGAATCAAAGCACACGAATTGAGGCCATGTAGTATCGTAGCTCGAGACCACGTTCCCGCTTTCGTCATTCCTGCACCATGGCTGGACCTGGCCCCTCCGAGACGGATCTCTGCCTCGTCGAAGCTCGTGTCGACTTAAGAGTCAAGCTCCTTCATGTTGTGGTCTTGGTCTGTCAGACATCTACGACGACGAGGACGGCATCAAGACCGACAACATGTTTGGGAAGAGCGGTAATTTCTTCGGCCTTCGGGGCACCAGGCTGCAGGTTGCGGTCGGTGTAATCGCTGGCATAGACTTCCTGCTGTTCGGGTATGACCAAGGTGTGACCGGTGGTCTGTTGACCCTCGAGTCGTTCGAAAGACATTTTCCAACAATCACACCGAGTGCAACGTCGAACCCTGCCGAGGCGAGCAACCGAGCAACCTACCAAGGTATTACGGTCGCAAGCTACAATCTGGGTTGCTTCTGCGGTAAGTGTTCCTGATGGCTCTCAGCGAGCTCTTACTGATGAAGGGCAGGCGCTGTCGCATGCATCTTCTTGGGAAACCCGCTAGGCCGTCGCAGGACTATTTTCCTTGGTACATGTATTATGGTTATAGGAGCGATTCTCCAAGCGTCCTCCTACCAGTTGGCGCAATTCGTCATTGGCCGAATTGTAACGGGATTTGGCAACGGGCTGAATACCTCTACTGTTCCGGTATGGCAGTCAGAGTGTTCGCGGTCTCACCGTCGAGGACAGCTTGTAATGATCGAGGGCGCACTAATCACAGGAGGCATCATGATAGCATACTGGGTATGGATGTGAGAATTCGATATTCTGAAGCAACGCTGACGTTCTTGCAGATGGATTTCGGCTTCTACTTCCTCGATCCGAACGATATCGCATGGCGCTTTCCATTGGCCTTCCAGATTGTGTTCTGCATCTTCATCCTAGCATTCGTGCTGAGTCTACCAGAAAGCCCACGGTGGCTCGTCTTCGCAGGCAGAGAAGACGAAGCATTAAATGTTCTGGGCGCGTTGAGCAACAGCGATCCTGATTCACAATTTGTGAAGGAGGAGTTCTATGCTATCAAGGACACAGTACTCGAGGCCTCGACGAGCGGCTGGCGTGATCTGTTCACCATGGGTGAGGATCGACACTTTCATCGGGTGGTGTTGGCATACGTCAACCAGGTGTTCCAGCAAATCAGTGGCATAAATCTAATCACATATGTGAGTACCAAGAAAGAATACTGGTCAAGCACGCATACCGACCTACTCTGTGCTACTGGTTCTCATCTTTGTTTTCAAGCTGACTCTTCGGCAGTACATTCCAAATGTGATTGAGAACGAGGTCGGCCTGTCCCCATTCTTGTCCAAGCTGATCGCAGCTTGTAATGGCACAGAGTACTTCCTAGCTTCATGGATTGCGGTCTTCACGATCGAGAGATTCGGACGCAGGAAGCTCATGCTATTTGGTGCCGCTACACAATCTATATGTATGATCTGTTTGGCGATATGTGATTCGCAGGCTTTGAAGGGCAACACAGGAGCTGGTTATGCCGAGGTGGTCTTCTTGTTCTTGTTCAACACTTGTTTTGCTAGTGAGTTCACTAAGTTCATGAAGTGAAACATGACTGACATGGCTGCAGTTGGATGGCTTGGGATGACATGGCTATACCCTGCGGAGATTGTGCCTCTCAAGATTCGAGCTCCTGCTAATGCGGTGTCGACTACAGCTAACTGGTTGTTTAATTTCATGGTTGTAATGATTGTAAGCAGTATACTCGGAGATACATGATGGACGTGGGGTGCTAATGTGCGACCAGACACCAGTCGCCTTCGAAAACATCCAATATCGGACCTACATCATCTTTGCGGTCATCAACGCCTTCATCTTCCCAGTCGTCTACTATTTCTACCCCGAGACAGCCTACCGATCTTTGGAAGAGATGGACGCCATCTTCGTGAAAACAAAGTCCATCTTCAGCGCGGTTCGTGTGGCAAGGGAAGAGCCACGTCGATATGGCAAGAATGGTGAAGTGCTCATCAACTACGACGAAACCGATATGGCGCACAGGCGCCGAAGCAGTGTTGCTGATGCGAGGCCACACAACTTCGAGAAGCACAGTGGCGCAGAGAACGAGAACGCTTAAATCGAGCTATGTTTGGTTCCGGACTGCTGAGTTGGAGCCAGAGGCCTAATGGATCAAAGAGCAATTTAGCTATATCTACGAATTGGACTTGCTAAAGTAGCGGCTTGCCCTAGATGCTCAATCAGAAGGGGGATTCTAAAAGGAAGTGTTGAGCATGGGCATGCCTTCCCATGTCCCGACCACGGTTATAGACTCGTTCCGAAAGAGTCCCGCTTCACCTTCCTGTTTGGCCTTCTGCACCTTGCTCGCTTCGTTCCCCTATTGGGGCTTTTCTTGTAGCTTCATGCACTCCATGCATAGATACGGGCGCCAAATACAATCCCTCTCGAATGCCATTTGACGAGAATGGCTCCCCGCTTTTTGCATACATATGCTGTGAGAGCAATCTCCTGCACTCGCAGCCACTGCTTGCGCATCGAAGGAGATTGAGCTGTGACCTTCTGTGGCTCTAGGTAAATCTGTAGCCTCCGCACAGCGAATGGCTGGCTCACGCTTCGAACACCCTGTGGTAATTATTGGTGGTGGACTAGTTGGACTGACCCTCGCGCAAGCACTGAAGAAAGCAGATATCCCATGCACGGTCTACGAGCGAGACGATGCTCCGGAGACTGAAAAGGGCGGTGGCTGGGCAATCACAATCCACTGGGCCTTACAGGCTCTCGAGTACTGTCTTCCGGAAGATATGTTTCGTCGATTAACTGACATTCAGGTGGACCGAGAGCAAGGCATTAGAGATACTGGTCGGTTCCTGTTTCTAAACCTGGCGAACGCTCAACCGAGATACGAGATCCCGCCTACCAAGCGGATGCGCGTCAACCGAAAGCTTCTGAGACAGCTCCTTGCAGAGGGTATCGACGTTAGGTATGGTAAGCGATTGACTAACTCTGGCCTTTCGCAGAGGTCTCACACAGCCACTGTAAGCTTCGAAGATGGCACATCTGAGACAAGCAATCTCATTATCGGCTGCGATGGCTCGAATTCTAGGGTGCGACATCTTCTCTTCGGAGGAGATAATGCAAGGTCACAGCTATATCAGCTGCCTGTGCTTGCTCTGGGCGTCACGATTCGTATGACCCAGCAAGAAGTCACTCCGCTCCGCAAGATTGATCCGCTTCTGTTTCAAGGCTGTCACCCTGATACAAGCACTTTCATGTGGTACAGCACGATCAGCACGCCGAACCTGAACGGGTCCGATCAAGATGAGGAACCATACTACGAAGGGCAGATTATCATATCTTGGCCTCACCAGACCCAGTCTAAGGATGATGTAGTCCCAAGTAACGAGGAACGAATACAATTGATGCGACGCATGGCGGCACCATTTCATGAGACTTTGAGAACAGTTGTGGAAGCTATCCCCGAAGAGACGACCGTTAAGGTGATCAGACTAGCTGATTGGCCGACGTTGACCTGGCCCAATCTCGATGGGAAAGTCGTGTTATGTGGCGACGCGGCGCACGCAATGACGATGTTTAGAGGAGAGGCGTTCAACCACAGTGTTACTGATGCGGCAAATCTTGCAAAGCTACTTGTCAGAGTTCGAGACGGGGAGATGCGGTTGAAGGAGGCTGTCGAGGACTACGGGACTGAGGTCGTGAAGAGGACACATGAGGCGGTATTGCTGAGTCGACAGGCTTGTCTCGATGCGCACGATTGGGAGAATCTGAGCCCCGAATCACCGCTGGTGAGTAAGAGGGCGAGAATTCTGGCTCCGGCAAAGGACGTCTCGGCGAAAAATGTAGGTCTGACATAGCTAGGATGGAGAAAGGATGCTAGAAGCTCAATGTTTCGTTGCGTCCCGGCTTTCATAGACGCAAGCAGTCCATCCGTAAAGCTATCAAGCTATGTCCACTTGACTGCCGGAATTAGCAAGTGGCAGGTGAAGTAAAAGTCGTCTTCATCTACCACGGCACCATTTAAATCAGAAGTGCATCACTGGTCTGCTGAGTCAGCCAGAGCTTTGAAAGCGCACAGCAGGCACAAAGCCCGTTTCATAAGCTCCTGCTTAAAGTGGTTAGCCTTCTTGCCTTGCGCAATGTACGATTTACTCCGAGCGCGTTATCTCCTTGTACGAAAGCAGTTTAGACGTTATAGTGCAGTCGTCATCTCCATCGATGTTTTAGCTTGACCCAAAACATCAGTGGCGGCACAGAATAGCCGAGCTTCATATTATTCTGCTCCCATTCCTGTTGGAGTACACTCTCAACATGAACATCTCAACGGCAAAACAGTACTTGTTGCTGGAAAAGGACGAGGGACACCGTCAAGCAACGTTAGTTGAGCCGAATTTTTTCTCCACAGACCACGATGGCTGGGAGCGATAACCACCGCGACACAAGCGAGTCGCAAGGTAGGAGCCAAGACGCCAGCGATCGCGGAACCGATGAACAGGCTATCAACAACCCCGAGAAACAGCCAAGCCGAATCAAAGTCGAATGGGACAAAGATGATCCTCTTAATCCACAGAATTGGAAAGTCTCCTACAAGTGCTTCGTTACACTACAGCTAGGCTTTCTGGCCTTGGCACCTTCGTTCGGTAGCTCAGTAATATCGCCTGCAAACCAAGTGATAGCACGATACCTTGGCGTCAGTGAAGAGGCCACGGTACTCAATATCTCCTTGTATGTTTTGGGCTTTGCGGTTGGTCCCTTGCTCTGGGCACCAATCTCAGAGGTTTGGGGACGAAAGATCAGCATTCTACCGGGGATCTTCTGCTTGGGTCTCTTCAGCATTGGTACAGCAGTCAGCAAGAATGCGGCGAGCATTTTTATCACTCGTTTTTTCGGTGGAGTCTTTGGTTCAGCTTCCGTGTCAAACGTTTCTGCAGCTCTGGGAGACATCTGGAGCCGAGAAGCTCGAGGCACTGCTGTTTCATTCTATGCCATCATGGTTGTTGGCGGACCAACGCTGGCGCCAGTTGCTGGTGCAGCCTTGACTGTCAAGTACTCTTGGCGCTGGACCGAGTACGTGGAAGCGATCTTTGCGTTTGCTGTTTGAGGCTTCACTTTCATCTTCTTCCCGGAGGTCTACGGCCCTGTGCTGCTGAAGAAAAAAGCGCAGCAGCTTCGAAAGGACACTGGCAACCATGCATATTACCACCCTCACGAGGAGATCAAGCTGGACTTCAAGTCGATCGTCACGAAACAACTTTCTCGTCCTCTGATAATGCTTACGACAGAACCCATGGTCACATGCATCGCTTTCTACGCTTCTTTCGTCTATGCTGTGCTGTATATGACGCTCGAGGTTTTTCCTATCGTCTTCGAAGATGTGCACCACCTCGGTACGATCCTTGCATCATGCTCATTCTTGGGTCTCTTCATTGGTGTACTTTGCGCGCTGACCATCAATCTCGGCAACCAGCCACGATACATCCGAGCTGTACGAGCGTCTGGTGGTAAGCCTGTACCAGAAGCACGGCTGCCGCCAATGGCTCTCGGAGGCGTCATCTTTACCATCGGGCTATTCTGGTTTGGCTGGAGTGGAGGCTACAAGAGCGTGAGCATCGCGGCGCCTCTGATCGCGACTATCTTCATCGGAGCAGGCTTCAACAGCATCTTCCAGCAATGCATCAACTTCTTGGTCGACACATACGGGCTATATGCTGCTAGCGCAACCGCTGCAAACACGTTTTTAAGGAGCTTGATGGCATGTGGACTTCCACTTGCTGCGCGACCAATGTTCAGCGCCATTGGTGTGGGGCCTGGAATGAGTGTCCTAGGGGCTGTTGCTGCATTGGCCATTCCAGTGCCTTTTCTCTTCATGAAATTTGGCTTGAGGCTAAGAAAGAAGAGTCGTTTTGCACCAATCAAAGACTGAAAACGTTTCTACGATGGCTGAGATCACTCATGTGTCACTTTTCAGCCGAGAATGAACGTTGGATGAGAACCAGACTTAGCAACCACTAGTTACAGTCTTCGAGCCCGGCCCTCCATCCTGATCATCGGCTCGCCTACATCCAGAGACCGCTTGGAATGGTCGTCACTCCGTTGTCGACATCTTCCTCTTTCACATCACAGCTTACTGCCATCGCCCCGCCAGAACCGATACCACTGAGGTACTTTATCATGCCATTTCATGTACAAGTTAGTCGCTTCATGAAAATCCACTTTGAGTGCGCAGCTAAGATCAACGACAGTCTCTCGAAGTATATGCTTCTCGCAGACGACAGCGTATGCGGTCGTCCATGAGACTCGTAACGGTATAAGAGCCACTACGTCGCTAGATCGGAGTGCAAAAAGACCATTTTTGGGGCCCTGAAACGGCACACTGAATCGCGATGAGTCTGAATTCTCATTGAACCATCGGAGTTCGCACATAGATCAGCATGTGAACTTTGCATTATACCTGCAAGTGAGAGACTCTATGCCTTGTCTGCGCTGTTCATGCAGGAGATATAGCTGTTCTGCGAGTTCTCGCAGACATGAAGAAGCCATGAGCTCACAGCGATAGAGCTAACGACGAAAACCGTGCCTCCAAGGCACACTACCTGTACGAAAAAAACGATGCTGCATGGACGAGCATGAGAGACAGGACATCTATCTTCAGACGGTCTTCCTACTGCTGAAGGGGCGATGAATAGGGAAGCAGAACACGCATCTACAAGAAAGAGCTGGGATCTGGGCCTAAGCAAACACCATCCCTTGCCGGAATCAACCTCCCTCCAGCTTTCCGCAGTCGTGCTCCAATCTGAGAGGTCTGCATCGCCTCGAAACGACCGATCGCTCCATTCTAGGCACTGTCATCTCGAAGTCTAGCGTTCGGGTATCTGCAGTCTCGACGTAATACCCAAGCAGCCAACCCAGTACATCAGCCCCGATATTGCTGGTCCTATCCAAAGGTTACCTCCCACATGGGGCCTCGTCTCTCGAGAGGTCGGCGTACGTGCCTGTACATCAGAGATTGCGCTTGTTGTGGGTCTTGCCGGCCTTAGCTGGTGGTTACGTATCGCACCAATCAAAGCGAATATCAAGAGTCCAATTTTAAGTGGTATCATCACCTTCGAGGGGCGTTCACACCAGGGTTCACATGGAAAATGACCATACAGGTGATGAAGACAATTCAGGACACTTAGCCGAGACGAATCCTGGTCTGTTCATGTATTCATTTGTAGCTCACGAAGAGGGAATAAATCGCTGGGTATCAATAACAAAAGTACAGTCTGAGGCGCGTGTTGCTTAGGAGTCGTGATCCCCGACCAAAATCCTCCCACACCTTAATTCATCTACGTGCACGATCACAGTGCTCGATGAACCTATAGATCCCTTCAATGCCTTCATAATCGGCCTGACTCATAGCCCGATGACTTCGTTTGCTCGAGTACTGTGCGTGATCGGGCTCGAAATGAAGATTCGTAGCCTCGTCTGCACGCTCAGACGGATGCAGAGAGGAATAGTCCGACATCTGTGCCGAGACAGGTCGCGAGCCGAGCCAGGGATTCTCGATGATGTCTCCTTCGTCGGTCATGACTCCAAGGACTTCTTGGCCATGCGCGTGCGCTTGGAGATCAGGACTGACGGTTTCGAAATCATGGTTCAGACTCTGCAAGGAGCACTGGGAGGGCTGAGCTGATAGCATCCCGTGCCACTCGACGTCTTCTCTCTTCGTCCTTTTGGCTGGTCTCCATCCATCGTAGATTTCGCATAGATCAGCCTCTGACGGCGTCTTGCTAGGTGCGAACGGGAAACGCAGGGCCATGTCTGCACCGTGTTGTGTCTCGAAGTCCTCATCTTGGCCGACTGTTCCTCTTCTGATGTTGAGCTCAGTACATAGTGCCTCGACAGTATCTCGATCGCAACCGGGAAATCGCACGCGCAGGGTCGTGGTGTCGACTAGGACGAGAGGGAGGGAGCCGAGTGTGGAGAGACGCTTGATGTCGTTCATTATCGCGGCGAGGTCTTTGAGGGCACGGGCGAAGTCAACAGCTAACGTCGTCATCACCTTCTCATCGGTGATGGTGGCTGTGGTTGGCTTGGAGTGCTCTGAAGCAAAGCATTGAGAATTGTAAGACTCGGATCGTGGAATGGTGCTAAGCGGTCCGACAGAAGTGATGGTTGGGCTGACTTTGAAGTCGACGAAGCTGCCTGCTGAGTGCGCATGGCACAGATCGAACGCATTTCGCGCTTTGTCTTGTGTGGGCGACACAGCTCGGAACCGCTTGTGGCCAGTCTTGTGGTTGTAACCATCGTATCTTGCCTTGTGACCCTGCAGCCAAAACGCTCGAACTGCCTGCGATACATTCTGAATTACCTCGGCTGGTTGAGCTGGACCGTGTGAGAAGTAGCGTGCTCCGCCGAGTCTGCCTGTGCCAGTAGTGTAGCCGCCTGCAGAGCGGGAGAGAGTGCCACCGGTCAAGTTCGGTCGTAGGGTCGATGCGAACGGGGTTCGGCTCGTGAGGTTAGAGACCACAGATCGAGTTCGAGAAGCAGGGTAGGATGACCGCAATGGCTTGGTGGTGTGTGATCCCTCGGTAGTGAACCACCTCACAGCGCTGTTCACTACTCTCCGAGTGCTGTACTGCCTGCTCTGGCTTTGTTTGATGGCCTGTAGCCTGGTGATGGGTTTGTCGTGGATGCGTGCATATACACGCTCTGTACGTGCTTCGACTTGGCCGACATGGCCAAGTCGCTCACGTACGGCATTGCGTGCTTTGTCGACGCCGAACCTGTCAGATCGTTAGCCTGGAAACAGGGTATAGGGAATTGTATTACTCACTTGATCAGCCTCATGGTCTTTGAGACCAGGAGGTGACCGCCGGATGATGCCATGATGTTTACCCACCTGGCAGATGTGATGTAGAGGAGCAGAGCGATGAATATCGGAGGGCAAAGTCGACGTAGTGATGCTTCTCCGCAAGTGAGGCATTTCGCCACATGATTTTGACGCTAAACCAGCCACATGTCAAAACAGGGGCTTCTTTCGCCCAATCATGGGCAACCTTGACGACCAACTCCAGACCAGTGTTGATCATGCTTCACCCCTCGGTATCGAAGACATCCAAGTCAAGCTTAGAAACTTTGCTTAGGCAAAGATAGATACAACACGACAGCCGCTGTATGAGTATAACTCTTTCGAAATCATCATTTATCAAGTTCTGGTACCCTGGCCGCGAATGCTGCTCGAATTCGGCGCGTCATGCTAAACGCACGCACCTTCTCTAAGGTCCTGCCTCACGCGTTCCTTCCACCTTCACCCAGTGCACAAAATGACAACATATAGTTCCAACTGCCGAGACTTGCGCCTCAATTCGATCACAGACACAGCAATGCACGTCCGCATACTGAGAAATTCGGCTAACTGTGAACAAGGTGAAGAGTTGTGAAGAGGAATGCCTCTGAGACTTGGTGTTATCCAAGATTAGCAGAGTGCTGGTATGGTGTGCAGTGGGTCTAGAGGAATTCTAGACATTGAACTGTGTGGTGGTAAGTCCATTTCCCTCCTCTGTGGATGTTGCTTGTCGTCTGTAAGATTCGTGCTCTTAGCACATGACTTCCTTTTGCTCTTGGTCTGTTTCTCGAGTCTCAATTGCCAGTTTGCTTCCATGCATATCGTCATAGTATAGGAGTTGTCGAGTCTTAAGCGCAACCAAAACGTGCCTGGCGCCACGTAGTGAAGCCCTTGTCGTGTGGCAGCGTCCCTCGGAAATCCTGCTCAAGACCGGAAGGTGTAGTAGTACGCTGCCAGTGTGTTCTTGTGAAGTGGGTGCTGAACGTCTCTTCCTAAGCAACATGACCCTCTTTCGAGGCTAGAGTCTCGTCCAGCACACGTGGTGAGCCACTTGTAGTACTGATAGTCAGCCTACTAATGTTAAGTCTTGGCAAAGACCAGTCGATTTCCTGCCTCCCAGTCATTATACCTTCACACCACTTCGTGATTCTTCCGAACATCGGCTCCACCTTCAACATCCATAGATGCGATACACCTATTGTACATGCCAAGGTCACCACCACGGCCACACCGATCATACCAACCCCTCTCTGCTTGAATCTAGGCACCTCAAGAAAGGTCTGCGAGCCAGTGTCTTCGTCGATTTTGACCTCCAACTGTACCATGAAATACTCGCTCGAGAATGCAAATAGCGGCATGACTATCTGCATGAAAAGTGGATGAAGTAGGAAGACGGGAAACGAAACGCTACCGAGCCAAGTCAAGGGCTTCGCTGAGAGCAGTTGCCGCGCATGCGGCGAGAAGATAATACCCATGATTAGGAATATAGCGCCAATGCTACCCCAGGTCTTATGGACCTCGCGGGTTGCTGCAGCAGGGAATATCGTGGGGCCAATACGCCAGAGGATGGAGGACCAAGTCGCAGAGTCGGGATATTCGTTTGTAGCAGACATGAAGAAAAGACCGAGATTGGCTAGCACGCCTGAGAGGAGTGGCGTAAACCTCAACGACGACAAGTGACTTGGGTGCTCTGTGAGCGAAAGCTGGGCGAGCATGATGCCTGCAAAGCATGTGGGACCGACAAGCGCTGGTAGACGTCAGCATCGACCGGTCGACGAACGGAAGGAATTCAATATTCAGGGCATCACTCACGATCTTCAAGCACCACACTCAAATTCAGAGACCAGAATATGAACAGGGTCAGCATCACCATCCGCCACCGTATCGTGAGGTTAGTGACAACGAGCAACGCCGTAAAGACCATCATGCTTCCTTGTAACAGAAATTTCATCGTCCATTGTGGCTGATCGTACGCGTTTTCCCCACCATAAGTCCAAGTATGCCATAGTGCCGTCCACAAGTGCCTGGAAGCTTGAATCCAGCTCGAGCTTGGCGCAGGTGTGTTCTCGTAAAGCCACCACGCGTCACCTGACCGAGCTCCTTCCATCAGGCCTAGCTGACAGATTGTCCACGCGATGATGGTAGCCAAGGACGCTGGCAGAATTAGCCGAAAAGGTCGGCGAAAGGATGAGGTTGCCAGAACGGCAAGAGCCCGATTCTCTTCCGCGACGCGAACCGGCGTAAGGGGCCTGAGGCTGTTGACGAAACCCATGAGCACGAAGAAGACAGCCACCCAAGAGTGTCCAGTCGATATCAGCCGTAGTATCGGCCGTTGAAAGAGCGTCGGCGTGACTTCGTCGGGTCCGCAGCATGGTCTGACCAGAGACCTGTCAAAGCACAAGACCAGGTGAGAGGAGAAGACTCCGAGTGTTGCAACCCCTCTGAGGCCCTAAGCGGATGTGTTAGCGGAGAAGATGATAGCCCGGAGATCGTTCCTCACGTCTGCCCAGCTGCTCGACTTCATCAGTCGCGCTCGGGTCTCGTCGTCTATGTGCCATAACCGTCCAAGCCGTCGTCTGGCGCCTTGCATGACCACCATTGTTGCTCCGGACCACGATTCCTCAGACTGCTCGAGCACAGACATGGCTGATTGTAGGTACACAAATATGTGGTTATCTACGAGCGAATCGATACACCGTGTTCACATGCATCCTTGCACAAGCGACGTTGATTGTCGACACTCTCAACTAGAACAAGCCCCTGTGTTCACAACTGTTTTGACGAGTTGTAAAAAGCAATGACCAACGAGCACTACGAAAGGGGCCAATGCATTGGTGGAATTCCTGCATAACAAATGACACTTCGATGCAACTCCGCAGGCTTACCTAATACGTATGTTATCTGCAAACAATGCCAGCATTGTTGCAAGTCCAATGAGCTTCCAGAGCGTGTGACTGGCCTGAAAGGTCCGAGTCAAGGATCTGTTTGTTGCGTTTCTGCATGACATGATTGGGAGGTTGGGATTGCGATGAGAGCAGGCTTTTCTTCGCTTGGCGCTCGGGTAAGACGGGAAGCCAGCTCTTTAGCGTCTCGGTCCCTAGAAGAATCGTGCATCTGATCTGCCTCAGGCTCACTCTGGGAGGTTGAGCTTCAGTTATTCAACAGATGTAGCAGCCAAGGAAAAGGGTTGACGCAGAATCTCAGAGGTTGTTCGTCGTTGTTGATGTCGATAATATTCACAGATACAGTTCAGGTAGGCCCCGCCGCCAAAACCGTAGTTGTGCTGCCAGAGTACATGAACGTTCAAATTTACGGAGGATGATTCACTGCTGTCGCAGCTCGTGTGTGATCACGAGCCAGGTGACACGTGCCCAGCGACAGATAGCTGACCTATGCATGCAGGTCTAACGGTATTGAGCAATATATCCCAGTGCAGTCCGGCGCGTGTGAGTCACGGACAACGGACGATACGCACTGGGTCATACTCATGGTCCAGCATCTTGGAGGACAAAATTCGACGAGATTCGAAGTTTATTGTGAGGCCTCCGCCTGTGTATCTCGAAGCTCGCCAAACACCCTCCCTTCACGAATGGCGCTCACCTGCGTCATCCAACTTCTAAATTATCATTCGCCTCTCTTTGCAGCCCCGTGGAAGCAATTTGTGTCTGGGCTCCAGACCTGATGTCTACTCCCAGGAATGCCATGCTAATGAACTTGGGCCCCGGATCAATCGCAGGAACTGATCACTTGTTCGCCAGGCAGACCATCTGGAGATACATATAGACCGGGGGTGTTGATGAGCATAATGTATGATGTTTGCCAGTGTACTGCCGTTACTTGGGATGTCGTTGATGGTTTTGGCAGGGAAATTTGTTATCAAGGTGGACATCAACCGGTAATGTGGGCATGTGGGTGGCATCGGGTTTCCCTAATGGTTGTTGTTGGATACAGTGGCGACAAACAATCCATTTTGTTATCCATATTGACCCTGCTCCATTTTTCTGTGCTATTTCTTTTTGCGGTGTCTTCCAGCAGCACCTCCATCATCCATAGTCTGGTGGAGACGCTTGGCCTGACTCACTGTATCCTGCAGCCACGGCCTGGCAAAGCCATCTAAAAGTTGAGGAGATGTAGGCCATCCGCCAGCATCGAAGCCAGGAGCACCAGACAGAGCACCGGCGCTAGTCATGTGACCGTCCAGCAAAGAATTGGTAGGCAAGGTATTGGTATGTTGTGCCGCGGCTAGTCTGCTCAAACCAGACATCGACGGCCCACCGGCTGTAAACGTCGCTTGTGACATTTCATTGGTGACAGGATGGCCTCCAAACTCAGCGGATCCAGCAGCATCGTTGTCAACGGGCGACAGAGTCGGAGTCCCATAGGTGAAAGGATGGGTTGGATGATGAAAACGTGAGGACTGATGAAACATAGGTGGGGGATCGAACGAGAATTCCGACACGACTTCTCCATCATCGTGGCTCAAACCGGGGGCGATAGCGCCAGGGCCAAAGTTGTGGTCATACCTGGATACGGGCTGAGGGTAACCATCAGACATTTGGCCATCTGTTTGTGGACCAGAGTCCATCTCTGACAGGCCATCGGGGAGTGAAGAGGACCCTGATGCGTTGAAAGTTCCTAGTGGTTGCGACTTGCGTCCGCCGACACCTGTCGACAGACCTTCCACCGCAAGCGACAGTACATCGTGTATGTCTATGTCTGTCTTTGCGATTATCTGACGCTCCTGCAAACTTTCGATCTGCTGCAACAGGCATTGCGCAAGCTCCTCTGGTGAATCGTTCCGGCGCAGGACCCTTAGCAGCTCGTACAAGTCTTTATCGTCATTGCATCGTAGTGCGTGTAATACCGCATGCAGGATATATTGCTGTCGTTCCAAGATCTCAGACGCTGTCCAGGCCGACTTGCGCCTTGTGTCCAGTTTCTCGTCAAAATGGCAGAAGCTGTTCAGCTTACGACATCGTTCGCAGGGAGCTGGTTGACCGGAACACTGTAGTGGAGATTAGCATGGCTTTGGTCGACGATATAATCGCAACTGAAGCCCAGTACCTTGGCCTTGCGTCTCTTGCAGCCCTGACAGGCATTGCTTACGCGGCGGGATTGTGCGTCCAGGCTTGCAGCAGCGCCCGAAGACGAAGTAGACATGCTATCGCTCGTAGCATTCTTCTTGCGCTCTGGTTGGTTTTGCGACATGTTGATAATGTCTAGGACTGATCACTGATGGGTTGCGGAACAGTGGAAGATCAGACATAGCGACCCGCAGCGCGTATTCGAGGGTCCCTCGCTAAACGACTTTGTCCGTGGTTTGAAAAATGGCAGTTGCAAGTCCAAGCCGGCCGGGAATATTATCCATTAGCTACGACCAATCCTGGCATTTTGGACAGGGCTAGATCCTAACGTCAGTTCAATAAGATGTCCGGCACATGGAGCCCCAGCCCTTCCAAATGCCTTAGTGCAATGCTAGGGCCTGACCAAGTGACAGGCAGGTTCACGTTGCAAACTCGTCACGGCCAGTGGACACAAATTCACAATCGCACCGGAACTCTAGAAAACCGTCATTGTCGTATGTGGCTTTACGGACAGTTGAGACGCGGGTGTCAAAAATGGCGGTGTCGGTGGCATTCTGTAGACTGAGAGTACCGAGGTTCCGTATTAACCATCCGGCAAGGGCCATTCCTACAACGCTTGCTTCAGCACCATGGATGTTTGCACCTTCTTACAAGTACAAGAGATGATTCCCCACATGCGAGGACTAGGCTAGAGGCATTTGTGCGATGTGAATGCCTCTATCAGGGGCGAATTGTCGCGTGGCAGAGGGACCGATCGTCGGAATTACAATCCCGTCAATAACGTTGGATGGAAGTGATAGACACTAGTATGATTGCAAGCGTAGCGTGGCGGTTCCACATGACAAGCGCTATCGAGATCTGGCCAGACAGGGTCTCGGGATATAATCCCGACGTCCCTCGACGTCACCTTTAGACTCGCCACCCCGCGCATTGACCGAGGAAAAACTATTCTTGTTGGCTAGGAATATCATCGCGGTTACTATGTTTACTGCTAGACTTCGACCAGAAGAGTCAGAGCCGAGTGAGCTAAGGCAAAGGGGACTACTCGTGTTTATGGCCATGCGCACCATAAATGTCGGAGGAACCACACTCACTTCGCAGCAGGGTTTGCTCACCTAACCAGATTAAGGGCCTCACACGTCGCAAAGGGCCGCCTAAAGCTAATGTCTAAAACCAAACTGTATTCACTAAGCTTTACAAGTGCACATCATCCTCTGTGGAACAGGCTTAGAAATCGTCATCTACACATTTGAATGAACGAAGGATTGCCTGCACCTAGGTAGCAATCATCTCGCTCACGGCATGGATGGACTTGATCCGGAGATATCGGTATGAGTCTATCAACGTACATGTCCGTAGCATCGTGTCTTTGATGATGTTGATGCCCTTGTGTTCACTCCGCAATCACAGCCCGAGTCACTGGCCACGCACTGACATGGAGATTCAAGGCTGAAAATAAGGAAGGACGGGAAGCTATGCAAGGAAGCAACCCTTATGGTGTCGTTCGTGTTTTGTTCGCTGAGCTATTGGAAATTGTCCTATCTACGAACACTTCATCAGTCTAAAGATGTTTGGCCCTGAGGTATGCTGAGGATGGCGCGGCCACGACACATTGACGTTGATTGGTGGTAACAATTTACCTCACCATTACCTATCTGCTCGGACATCAGCTAGCACCGCTCGCTTCCCTGTAGATCCCAACAGCACCCCCATTGCCAGCAGTCACGAACCTCTCGGCTTTGCCTCTGTCAACAGACGACTCTCCTCTTGGCAGCCATTTGACAGCCCACAAACCTCTACCTTCACCGTCTGTCATGGTGCATACACACTGTCTCGTCTCTACACTCCAGATCTTGATTTTGCCATCTAGACTACCAGACACTAGATACTCACCTGTATGTGACCAATCAAGCGATGTGATCCATGCTTCATGACCTCGCAGTAGTGCTACTGCCTCGCCGGACTTGGCGTCGTAAAGCGAGACCAGGCAGGAGTCGCCGGCTGCTGCGAGAAGAGTTGAGCCTGGTGAGAACTTCACTGTGCGAACGGGTGAGGCTTGTGTGGGTAGGCTGTGGAGGAGGCGGGTCGTCGAGCTGCTGAAGACGTAGATGTTGCCCGTTGGGTGGGATGTGGCGGTCAAGGTATTATCAGGAGACTATGTCACGGTTAGCGCGACTATCATGGCTCACGCGAGAGCGATCTGCTTGAGTATGGGTGGGCAAAAACAAAAGCACTCACCACGTCCACTGCCAATCCAAAGCCACCTCTCGTTTCGTATTCCGCAAACTTGTTCGCAACGACCTTTTCTTCTCCAGTCTTCTCGCTGACCACCTCACTCACGAGCTCCCACACATTGTTTCGTCCATCGTACGTCGTACCTACTAAGAAGCGTCCATCGGCGTCAAGTGCAACAGCCCAGAGCTCACCAGCCTTCTTTGCGGCGGATATGTCCCCATTTGACTTCCAGATGCCATCGGAAAACTTCCATATCTTGGCATCACCGCCAAAACCGACTGAGACGAGCGTCAAGTGATTTCTCGAGATGGCGATGTGATGGCAGCCAAGCGGATGAGCATTCTTCAGGACCTGATCTTGTGTGAAATCTGCATCTGTGGTCGAGTGAATTTTCAGGTCTGGACTGCCGGAACCTGTGATAATTTGGGTCGGTGTGGCGGCTAGGGCGAAGATGTCTGTGTTATGTGCTGCGAACCGTCAGCTCTTTTCGCGGATTAGCGTTTGATTTTGTGGCGTCAGACCATTATCGATTGTATGCTGAGCGAGATATTGTTTTGACTACATGTTGTTAGAGGACGCCAAGATGAGGCCAACATTCACAAGCTGGTAGAGCTGAGTCTCACCATGATGCGCGCAGGATGTCATGCTCCGTGGACAAGTTTCGTGGATGATCGGAATGTTTTTACGGAAGGTGTTCTCCAGAATAGCAAAGGCTCAGATCTCAAGCAAACATCATTGGCTACTTGTAAGGTACACATTTGATTGTTTTACAGATGTACAGGCCGCGCTTCTAAAGCATGACGTAAACTACAGATGTACATGCTCGCTAGCCACAAGCACAGTCTGGCTTCTATAGGCGTCAGCCCTTTGAATGACCCAACACAGTCGAGGCTGTGGTGATTGTCATAGGAATATACCCGTGGCGTATTGGTGCTCGTGTCTGTCCTGTCACCCCCATGCACTGATCTTATGCTTCTCCAGTGACCGCAACTCGGAAGACTTCCTGCGACTTCACGGTATAGGGGCGTTTTGCGCGAAGCTCCGACAGCTCGCAAGCCTTCCCAGTTCCCCTGATGATGTGCCAGCATGCGCGATCTACAGCCGCCCGCTCCTTAGACGCTTCTGGCACGATCCAAACGAGTTATATGTACACACACGCTAGCATAACTCGTCCATTGCAAAGTCGGACAGGGACTACCTGGTTGAGGCGATCCTGGTTTTCGAGCAGACTTGGTGTTGCGACTAGCTGGGGTTCAGCTAGGTAAATCGAGGTCTCAATCATTTGTCGGCAGGTACTTTGTCCAACAGTTTGTCTAAATAACTTTGCTTGATCTCTGCATCGATTGTTAGCATCTGTAGTTCTCTCAATCACCCATCGTGACTTACCAGCGACACAGTAAGGACATAGATGATGGGCCTTTTTCGGTCTGCCACATCCTGGGCATGTGTTTATCGATTTGACATCCTTCAATGCTTTTCCTGCTAACTGGCGGTGGCGCTTTTTCATGTGCGAGGTCTTCTTCTTGGGCACAGCCCGCAATATACCTTCCCAGATATCTGCAAGAAAACCGGGGACTTGTATCGAGATGGACGGTAATGCGATCGCTGACAAAAGAGGTTGTGCAGTCCTTGTTAGAACTGATGTCGAAGCTGACCCGAAGAGGACTCGTGACAGACTGATGCCTGCCTGGCGCTGTAGCAATGCCATGCTCGGTGCTGGGTAAATGTGTTGATGAAGCCGCAGTCCTATCAACTGTGCTCGTTGCTGCCAAATCTGTAAATTACTGGCAGTCGCAGCTGCCGCGTAAGGGACGACTATGCCGTTCAGGGTTAGAGGCATTTTGTCGCTCGAGGAGGAAAGACCGATCGGTCGTCCCCTCTAGCGCGTGCCCCTGCCCGCTTGGCGTCGAAATAGGGGATCAGGAACGCCAAATTATCCGACAGCAGATGCAGCCAGACTCGTCTGGGGAAGTCAACACCATAGTCCATCGCACCTCCTACCCTCCAACTCAGTCTCCGTCAAGCCTTGCTGCGTCGCGCTCAACTCAAGAGGCTGTTCGAACTCACGACTAGATCCACCATAGGTCGTACGGCAACATGACCATGGCAATGTCGCAAGGGAACGCCGTGTTCCCAAGAAGCCACGTTGGTTTCGATTCGATCACGCAGCAGATCGAGAAAAAGCTGTTGAAACGAGGCTTTCAGTTCAACGTCATCTGCGTCGGTACGTGGAACGCAAGCAAAGGATAAGCACGTTCTGATTGAAGTAGGACAAACCGGTCTGGGGAAGTCCACGCTGATCAACACCATCTTTGCATCACACCTCATAGACTCCAAGGGGCGACTGCGGCCAGATGAGCCAGTGCGGTCGACAACCGAGATTCAGACAGTTTCACACAGTATGTCGAGAGTTCAGCACGCGCACGCTTGGTCACTAACAGAGGGCAGTCATTGAGGAGAATGGTGTACGGTTGAGACTGAACATTGTTGACACGCCCGGGTACGGAGACCAGGTCAACAATGATAGATGGTAAGACTGAACCGTGACAGACAGGAGGTTATGCTAACGCGAGCAGTTGGGACCCCATCGTCAAGTATATCAAGGACCAGCACTCTGCCTACCTCCGAAAGGAGCTCACCGCTCAGCGAGAGCGCTACATCCAGGACACCCGAATCCACTGCTGCTTGTTCTTCATTCAGCCGTCCGGCCATGCGCTCAAGCCTATTGATATCGTCGTCCTCAAGAAACTCTCGGACGTGGTCAACGTCGTGCCGGTCATTGCCAAATCAGATTCACTCACATTGGAGGAAAGACGCGCCTTCAAGGAGAGAATAAAGGAGGAATTCGCCTTCCACAACCTCAAGATGTACCCATATGACAACGATGAGCTGGACGATGAGGAGCGAGCCACGAACACAACCATCAAGGAGATTATCCCATTCGCCGTTGTGGGCAGCGAGAAGAGCATCATCGTTAACGGCAAGCAAGTGCGAGGTCGACAGAACAGATGGGGCGTGATCAACGTGGAAGACGAAAATCACTGTGAATTTGTTTACCTCCGAAACTTCCTCACCAGGACTCACCTGCAAGATCTGATCGAGACTACGAGCCAGATACACTATGAGACGTTCCGAGCTAAGCAGCTGCTGGCACTGAAAGAATCCAGCGCGGCTGGTGGCATGTCTGGAAGCAGGCCGATATCGCCAGCTGCAGATCGGGAGCTTAGCAGGAGCTCGCAGAGAATGACCATGAACGGCTACTAATGCCAGTCATAGGGGCGTTATGTGAGAGGCGAATTTAGTAGCGAGCGTCTGATCAGCCTTTTTGACATTCCTGTTGCGAAAAGCAAGCGATGTGGTGTCAAGCGTGTGGAAATGGAGATTAATGGGAGAGCAGGTCTCATATTTTCCGGTTCTTCATGTCCTTCGTGGCATGACATATAGTAATGCATCGACTTCCAGTAACGCTGTTGTCGTCTATAGCCTCGCCGCCGACATGCTCCAGCACAGCTGGCAGGGACGTGCCTTCGCGCGTGGTCACACAGGCCGTCGTCATGATTGACTCGTCAGATCCTTCATGACCCAGTCATCCACATCCTTGAAGGCCCGATCCAGGTCATCGTTGACCACTACCTTGTCGTTCTTGCCCTCGGTCTTACAGTACTCAATCTCATTCTTTGCCTGAGCCAACCTCTTCTGGATGGCCTCCTCGGAATCTGTGCCTCTCCCTCTCAGCCTCTCTTCGAGTGTCTTGACATCAGGTGGCTGAATGAAACATATTCTGGGGTTTAAGCTGCTCCTCTTCAACTGCTTGACTCCCTCCATTTCGATGTCGAAGACACAGATTCTTTTGCCTTCGGCCGCGGAACCATCGATGCTTTTCCCCTGACCGTCCGCAACAGCCTGCACAGATGCTTTCGAGGAACCATAATAGTTCCCACCAAACCTGGCATGTTCCTCGAATTTGTCGTCGCGGATCATCTTCTCGAACTGCTCGGGTGTGGTGAAGTGATAGTGTACGCCATCTTCCTCGCCAGACCTAGGCTTCCGGGTTGTGTGCGAGACACTGAAGCCGAAGAGGTCGGGGTGCGCTGCAAATAGTTTCTTTAGGAGAGTAGATTTACCGGTGCCAGAGGGACCGGAGAATACTATCGGCCGAGCGGTCGAGGGATCTATTGGTGCCATCCTGGAGTAGTGTCTGCTCTGAATGGTCCTGGCAGGCGCACTGGGGGATGAGGAGACGAGTAGCACAGGCTTCGGTGGAAGAGTACGCGATCGGAGGGTGCCCAAGGATGCAACAGGTGGCTGGCGTACTACTGACAAACCGTGCTTTCCCAGGCTTGTTGTCGCACTTAAACCTCTCGTTGTGTTTTGCATGCCACCATAAGTTCAATTTATCTGCACTTGCATGTGAATCTGGAGAAATTAAGGTAACTTTGCCAAGTAGGTAGGTACCGCGGATCGGCCATATCCTTGCTGCAGCTGCCGCGGGAAGCCAAACATCATACACGCCTTTCCTTAAGGAGATGACGCTAGATGTCGCAATACTTCGGTGCCCGAGACGTCAGAATGCCCAATACTCCCTACTGGCCTTAGGCGTGGATTGGCCCATATCATAGCAGATGGACATCTTGCTTGAAGCCAGTGGGCATGGTACTTCACGATATCACCAAGCTCCAGCTGCACTAACTTACGACCATGCCTCCGGTCCATTATCATACTATGAAGAGCAAGGCCAGTCCCAATACCGCCCTGCGGCCGACATCCAAGACCACGGCGACGCGCCGATCGATGCGCCAGCGCCATCAGCCACTGAAGTCACCCACGAGTTATGGCTGAACAAGACGCCTCAACCTCGTGGTCGTCATGCCAAAGATCCCCATGCCGAGTATGTTCGCTTCGACTGCAAGGACATCGACGATCTCGAAGCCAACCTTGCAGAGTACCTCTCGGCACCTACCGCCCCAGCTGAGCATGCCACCATCGAGTTTCACTTCCCCGTCACCGCTGCATTCATGGTCTATACGAGAGACTTCAAGCGAGACCCAAGTACTCAATGGACCCCAGCCGATGTCACTGACCTGGTGAGGCGGACGGCCGTCTCCGTCGTCGAGGTCTTGCAAGACACTCCAAACCCAAAGGACCAGATCGTGCGCCAGAAAGCTGTGGCGAGAATCATTGTCGAAGCAGTGCAACGGGCAGATGGCTTCAGATACTCTTTCCACAACAACTGGCTCAGCAGAGAAGACAGAGCGCATCGCTTCTCCTACTTCTGCAATGACAGCACTTTGAACAAGGGACGAGCTGCCAATAGTGGCCTTGGCATGGAGAATAGGAAGATAACGAAGCCGGTCTATGCCTGTAAGGGTCTTATTGCCATCAAGTTCTCCCTCACCAAGAACAACCTCGAGGTACATTACAGGCATGTGCCACTGCACAAGACTTTCGCAGAACGAGCACCCCCACCCAGACGAGCGAGCAAGAGGAGGAGGTTACTGGAAATACTCGACCCCAAGGCTGCTGAGGAGCTGCCCAGAAGCGACCCACGTGCTGCCAAGAAGAAGAAGAAGGAAGAGGTCAAGCCGAGTGCACCCAAGAAGACAGGCAGGCCAAATACAGCAAGTCGTCAGCCTCGTAGGAATGCAAATGTCAATACTCACGGCCAGCAACTCACAGACGAAGGTTTGCAGCCAATGATCGACTTCTTAGGTTCGGTTGAGAGAGAAGCTCAAGTAAGAGGAGATAGTGCACCTGAACAGGGTGTAGACAGCGACAATGATAGCAACGGTGGTGGCATCATTATGGTTGATGATGACGATCTTGCGGCTGAGGCTGATAATCCTGCCGTAGAGGTAACTCTGTTCCCCCATGAGAAGATCAGAGAGATGCAGACGCATCAACCTCCGCGGAAAAAACCAATCGCCCGTCCGATGTTGCCCGGCGAGATGGAGGGTACATTTCTACACGGGAATATAACCTGGGGCGTTGATGCATCGGCAGATCTCTCCTCGAAACCGGTCGATAACGTCGAGAAGGAGCAAGGGAACGCGGTGCAACATGGGAGGAAGAATCGGCCAAGCGCTGCTGCTGATGATGCTGCTTCTGTGCCGCTGTCGGAACTCGAGCTTCTGAAGCAGCAACTAGCCGCCACTCAGGAACGCCTCGAAAGACTAGAGTCAGAGAAGCGACAGTCGCCACTATATCCTCCTTATCCGCCACCATACCCGTACCCTCATTATCCTTATCCACCGCCGCCACAGGGATATTATCCAACACCGCCGCCGCCACCACCACCACCATGTCAAGTGACCCTTTCCCCATCTAAACAGCCACAATATACTGTCTCAGATGCTTCTTTCCGTCACGTTGGACCGCCTGTGTCTGCTGGGCCGCCCATGTATCCAGGTGGGCCGCCATACCCTGCCGCTAACGCTGTTGCCCCGGCGCCGTTAGCGACGCAGTCAGCCTTCTTGGAGACTCGGAATCCCGCGCTGCAATGTCGACCTGATCAGCTGCTTTCGCATGTCGATCCTCCTGCTCAGCCTGGAAGTGATGCTCATCCAGCTCAGCTGTCGGAGAAAGATTCGCAATCTCAGCCTGTCGTTGCTGGCGCAGGGAACAGCGGGGAACGAGCTGTCGAGCAGGAGCTTCGACCAGCGACACCCCTTACAGCGACAAGAAAACCCCCAGCCATATCGCTTGACTCACCGCAGAACGGAGTAGCATCACAGCGTCATTCCCAATCTCAGACTCAAGAATCTAGCATTCGAGCCACACCACAATTTCCGCTGCAGTCACGACCAGCCTCTGCTCTTGAGCAGGGAGTGCTACAGCTGCGCGAGCCGGTGGCACCGTCGAAAGACGCGTCGAAGACTTCTGCTGTCGCATCAAATCAGCCGATCATGGGCGTGCTCGAGACCGTCGATGCTGCTGACGAGGCCACATCCCTTGTGCGTACAGGTACTCCATCACGCTCGAAGCGTCCCCCTCAGCAGCCACTCGGCGGGGCTCTGAAGCTAGTAGAGGCGTCCAAAACACCTGGCGCACGTGAGATGATCCGTCAATCAGAAGATGCAAAAATGAAGGGGTACTTTCACAACACACTTGATGCTGTCCAGCCGCCAACTCTGCCTAGCGCGCCTAGTGCTGTAAAGCCTCGGACGTTGCTCAACGCAGCTGTTACTGTCAAAACTCCGACTAGCACTGAACCGTCGTCCGCAAACAAGAATCAATCACATGTCTGGAGCGGTCCTACATATGCTCAAGGCTACGCTCCACACTGGCAGGCTGACTATGCCGGCAAACTACCACCGGCTAGCCAGCATCATGCTTGTCCGCCACCACAAGAACAGCCGCCTCAACATGGTTTTCCCTACCCCTACCCTTATCCTTACCCTTATCCTCCCCCGCAATACCCCTATCAAGGATACGGTCCTCTACCACCGAGCGGCTATCCGCCATGCCCACTACCACCTGCCGGAGGTCACAACCGAGGAAGTTGGCAGGCATACCCTGCGCCGGCGC